>Ga0209083_1001112_pt1 | contig 32697 bp, 30 predicted proteins | sample AM7aDNAmetaG_FD_184132 | JGI IMG/M metagenome (GOLD analysis project Ga0209083, IMG submission 184132) | Freshwater microbial communities from Finland to study Microbial Dark Matter (Phase II) - AM7a DNA metaG (SPAdes) (version 3) | ecosystem: Environmental > Aquatic > Freshwater > Lake ... | reverse complement strand
CTTTCTTTTCATCGAAGAATGTCCAAAGATTACGAAAGATTGCCCGAGTCAGGGATGGCTTTTATCCAGTTATCTATGATTCGGCTCATGCTTAATCGAATTTCTAAATGAATTTTAAACAGACTCTGAGTTCTAAAAATAAAAAAAAGATAGACAAGCTTGAAAAAAGATTAATTCAATATTTTGGAGATAGACTCGAAAATGATCAAATAGGAGGTGGCGAAATGTCAGATACTGGTGAATACTCTATCTATATCGTTCACAAATAATAATCTAAATTTTAGTGAAATATTATCACGTTCTATCTATAGGGGATCTTCAAAATATTATTGAAAGTTTCAATTTGCCTCGACACTAATTGATCTCCGAATTAAAATCTGATAATAATTGTCAAATTGTGTTTAAGCTTGATTCTAAAGTCTCGATGAAACAGGTTTTACTTATGTAGGTAGCATTATAATAAACTCATTTTTACACATAGAATTTGACCAAATGGTTGGATTTGATAAAGATATGCTCCGAGAAAAAACACTAAGCTATTTGCGGAAAAATCACTTCATTTAACATCATTTCCATATGACCGATCTTGAAAAATATTACTCTACGTGTAAAGCAGATGGACATTTTAACAAATTTGATTCCTTTGCTTCTTTTATTGCTTATTTTAAGGATGATAATACCTATAAGAAATTATGGGATTTTCTGACATCAAAAGGTTATAAAGTACCTGAATTTAATGATTTTCTCAGGAAAGTTAAAGAAGAGCCAGAAAATGATTCACAGCCCAAGATACCCCCCAAAAAAACTAAAACCGGCTTATTCTCAGATGTCCCTTTGCCTGCTTATAGTGATTTTTGCATTCCGAAAGATGAGGATCGAAAATTTCCGGATATCTTAAAACTCGGGACTATTAAATATGGCACTCTTGAGCTACCTTTAATGATCCCGTCATACGGCACCAAAGGGTTCGCCATCATTACCTCTGATGATAATCAAAAGCAGATTGCAAACAAAGCCATTGAATTGTTAGCATTTCGGTTACTTCTCTCATTACCGGATGGGAAATGCAAACTTTACATTATTGATCCTGAAAAAAATGGACAAAGCTTTGCTCATCTTTACGGGCTTGACCCTCGCATTCTTGAACGAGAGGTCTGGGATGATGTTTCGGAAATATCAAATGGGCTGCAAGTTCTTAAAAATAATATACCCCGTATTCAGGCTGAATTATTGACAACAAAATACAAAGATCTGAACGAATATACATCGCAAGTCAAGCATTCCCGTCAACCTTTCCAATTCCTTTTGATAGCCAATTTCCCGACTAATTTTAACGGTGAAGCTCTTGCTCATCTGTCGGGGATCTTGAAAAACGGTGCAAAGGCAGGAATTTATTGCATCATGAGTTTTGATGTCTCAAAAAGCCTTCAGTCAATAGAGGGTTTTAAATGGGATGATTTCAGAAATGTTGCCGTTGAGTATAACATCTCTGATAATAGGATACAAAATGTTGATGGTGAAGACATTTTAAATTCAACATTTTATATCGCCACAATTGATCAGGATGTCCCTGAGGCCATTGAAATATTGAAAGTTCAAATCAACAAAGCTTTAGATAAAAATCTGGAGGTTAAACCGGAATCAATTAGTGATGATGATCTTTGGACTAAAAGCGCTGCTAATGGCATCACAGTGCCTATTGGAAAGACCGATGATAATAAGACAATGAATTTTCAGCTTGGAGACGCCTCAGATGTTTACCATGCTCTGATTGGAGGCGCAATTGGCAAGGGGAAATCAGTGCTTTTACATAATATCATTCTGAATATTGCTAAATTATATTCACCGGATGAAGTTCAGTTATATCTTATGGATTATAAGCAGGGAGTGGAATTTAATGCTTATAGAACCCTCCCTCATCTCAGATTATTGACTGTTTCCGGGGAAGTCGCATTTGGAATTAGTGTACTTGAAGATCTAATTGAACAAATTGTTATGCGAGGTACTCTGTTTAACAAAACCGGTGTTAAGGATTTTTCTGAATACAAACAGATAACCGGGAAATCTCTCCCAAGGTTATTGGTAATAATGGATGAATTTCAGGTACTTCTTGATCCCCAAAAATACGCATCTTCAAGAGCAAGTAGCTTGTTGGAAAAGGTTGCCCGCGAAGGCAGAAGTTTCGGCATTAATATTTTATTATCTACTCAATCATTGGCTGATGTCGAACTGTCATTATCCACTCGCAATCAGATTGGACTCAGAATAGCCCTCTCCATGTCCGAACATGATTGTTTGACATTCTTAAATGCAGATAATTCAGTTCCCTCTGAATTTACAAAAGCAGGACGGGCAGTTTATAATGCAAAGCATGGAAAAAAAGAAGGGAACGTGGTTTTCACTGTTGCTTTGGTCAAACAAAAAGATATTCTTGATGAGATGCAAAATCTAACTATAAAAACCCAAATGAAAAGCCGATCAGAAAGTATAAAACCATTCATATTTGACGGAAAACAAGATTTCTCAATTAAAGACAATATAAGCAATACTGAACTCATTACCAATGAAAAATTTATGGATATTTATATTGGAGCCCCATTCTACTTTTCATTGAATCATGTTTATTATCGTTTACGCAAACTAGACGAATCGAATTTATTAATAATCGGTGATGATCCTGAAGCAGCCATTTCAATTACAAAACATAGTTTATCACAAATTTCCCATCAAAGTCATCCAGACACTCAATATTATATCTTCGATATGTTTCCGGTAGATAGCGATTTGCAAGGAAAATTTTCAGATTTGTCAAGCAAAGGATTAAAAAATCTAAAAATAATACAAGAATCGAAGAAGATTGATGAATGCCTCACGACAATAATGAATGTACTGGAACAGCAATGTGACGATAATAAGTCAAAAACGGGAAAGGTAATTCTTTGTGTTTTAAACTTTCATACCATCAGGGATTTTAAAAAAGGTGAATTTGAAACTCCCAGTGAATTATCAATAAAATTACTCCGGATAATTAAAGAAGGACCGGCTAATGGCATTCATACAATTCTGCATGTCTTAAACCGTAAGTTACTTGAGGATCGGTTAGATTGGGCTTCAATTGGTGAATTCGAAAATAAAATTCTGTTAAATGGCCAGAATCCAAGAGATTATGGTAGTTCTATTGACGATGATTCAATTGAGAAATCCTTTGCCTACATCATTCATCCGAAATCAAGGTATGAGGCAGACAAATTCAAAGTATATCATTTATAGCCTTAAAGTATGAGTAATCCCGCATATCAAAACTATCTGACTGAATTACAAAATTTCGTTAACGCAATTGGCAAAGATTCTGCCCAGGATAAATCTGGTTCCTATTCCGGACCACGAGATTCTAATGGTCAACCAAATGGCGTTGGTAAAATGATTTATGATGGTGGATCAGTATATGAAGGACAATTTTTACACGGTCTAAAGAATGGGAAAGGAATTTACACATGGCCAAATGGTAACAAATACGAGGGAGAATGGAAGGATAATAAAATGGATGGAAAAGGAATTTACAACTGGCCAGATGGCAAACGATATGAAGGTGAATGGAAGGATGGTAACATGAATGGCAAAGGAATCAAAACTTGGCCAGATGGTACTCGATATGAAGGAGAATGGAAGGATGATAAAATGGAAGGGAAAGGAATTCAAACCTGGCCCAGCGGTGATATATATGACGGAGAATGGAAGGATAATAAAATGGATGGAAAAGGAATTTACAACTGGCCAGATGGCAAACGATATGAAGGTGAATGGAAGGATGTTAACATGAATGGCAAAGGAATCAAAACTTGGCCAGATGGTACTCGATATGAAGGAGAATGGAAGGATGATAAAATGGAAGGGAAAGGAATTTACAACTGGCCAGATGGCAAACGATATGAAGGTGAATGGAAGGATGGTAACATGAATGGCAAAGGAATCAAAACTTGGCCAGATGGTACTCGATATGAAGGAGAATGGAAGGATGATAAAAGGGATGGTAAAGGAATCCTAACCTACGCCGATGGAAAAAAACAGTCTGGGGTATGGAAAGGAGTTATAAGGGTGACCGGTCAATTTGTCTGGAATAATCATCCTGGATTTACATTCCTTTTTGAACCGGCATTTGGGCAAGAAAATATATTAATTGCAAAATGCAAAAAAATCGGATCAGAACGTTTTTACACGTATGACCAAATTGTATTTGAGAATGTAGAAATTAAATCTGACTTGTCTATTAAAGGCAAAGTACTAGTGCCTGGGCCAGGATGGCAAGATTTTGAAGGGACGGTCGCTGCGAATCAGATTATAATCTATATTGGAGAGCCAAGATGGCATTGGAGTTTTAAACAGGTTGACTAAAATAAGTCTTTCATCCATATGGAATATTTGATGTTATGGAAAAAGAGTCCAACAAATGTTTTATAGTTATTATCAATACTTTAAAAAATGTAAAGGAAAAGACAAAGTTTTATGATAAATATGATTAAAGAAACAATTGACGCGTTGACATCATTTCATCCATTGAAAAAATTTCACAATTTATTCATACTGGATAAGATATCTGAAAAGAAAAAGGAAAGCATCCGAAAATCCTATGGAAATGAAATTGATTCAGACGAAGACATTTTAATCGTTTTGGATGATACCTTGTTTGGTAAGGCTGACAATGGGTTTACACTGACTGAAAAAGCAATATATTATAATCTTTCTGATCCCAAAGGAGGTTTTAAAAGGTATAAAGGGAAAATATTCAAGGATTTTATTTTAGATCCATATTTAGTAGGATTATCCGTTGAAGCAGAATCAGACAAATCCGGTTCACCCAAGTACCTTGTTTTCGATGGACTTCGTTTGGGTAAGTTTATCCTTATGGATAAAGATGAGGTTACCTTCATAAATGAGTTTTTTTCGGCACTTGAGAAAATGAAACAGCTGACAGACAAGAAAAAATCTGTAAATAAATCCCCAAAATCCTCGAGTGAAAGAGAGTTTATTTATTTTTCGAATGGTGAACAATTCTATGGAACAACCAAGGATGGGATTCCTCATGGCTTTGGGATTAAATATTTTCCATTAAACGATAATAGAATAAAATTTGTCGGAATGTGGAATAATGGGACGAACCAAGGAGAAGGCATTTTGCTTTTTAAAGACGGAGATGCGTACAAAGGGGAATTTTCCAATCATAATTTTCATGGAAAAGGAATTTACACTTTTAAGGATGGCCGGGAATATAAAGGAGATTGGTTGAATGGCAATAAGTGTGGAAGAGGTATATTTCTGTGGCCCAGTGGACAAAAATATGAAGGTGAGTGGGTAAAAGATAAAATAACTGGGAAAGGTATTTATCATTATGTGGATGGAGATAAATACGAGGGGGAATTGATTGATGGTAACCGACATGGAAAAGGTAAATATAAATGGTCAAGTGGAGAAGAATATGATGGGGAATGGGTCAATCATAAAATGCATGGGAAAGGCATTAAGCTATATTTGAATGGTGAAAAATACGATGGTGATTGGCAGGAAAATAAAAGAACTGGATTTGGTACTTTGTATGATCAAACAGGGAATATTGTTTATCAAGGTAACTGGAATCAAGATATTTTTATTGGTTCATATACGGGTACATTAATTTATGAATATGGAACTTACTCTGGGCGGATTGATAATGAGAAAAAACAGGGCAAGGGAGAAATGACATATTCCAAGAGAAAAGACGGGCTGTTAAAATTTGAAGGAACTTGGAATAATGATAAAGCAGTTCAAGGAACTTATTTTTTTATAGGAGGAGGAACAATTACTGGGACATTCTCTGATGATTATACATCAGGAAAAGGAACAATAATACGGAATGATGGTGTGGTATTTGAAGGTTCATGGGAGAATCTCCAACTCCCGGGTGTTACGGAAAAAAATGAATGTTTATTTATGATCCCTGATATCCAAAGAATTCTTTTTGCTAAAGAATTTATTAAAGAGGACTTTCATGGTAAATTTATTTTTGAGATTGAACAAATTGGGGATACACTGAATGTAAAATCAATTGACGATGATCTGGATAAATTATTAAAGGATGAGCAATGCGATAAGGCTTTAAAAATCATAGAAGATGTGAATAATAAAATTGTCCAGCAGGATGAGATTGATGTTAAGATACATGCATATTTAAAAATGAGAGAAGAAGCTATAATAAGGCTCAAGAATGAAATTTTGCATCGCGACATTATGTCTAAATTTGGGGTTTCTATTAACCCTAAACCGGAAATTCCCCAAGAAGAAAAACCTATGGACGATTTTGCCTAATCTTGTTTATTTACTCCTCTTGATTTATTAATTCGAAGCATATGAGCAAAATTAATAGTGGTAGTGTAAAATTGACCGGAAGAATAACAATGAAAAATCTTATTTATGATTTCTCTGATTCTGCAAATCATAAAATCATTTTTCCGGATTCAGAAAGAAGGCTTGAAGGAAAATCTTTCTTTTCATTCGATTCGCAATCAATAATGAAAAGCAAAGGGAAGCAAACCGGGATGTCGGTTGAAATAACCAGCCTTCCGGTAGGTTCAGATTTATTTATTGACAACAAACACATCGGCATAACCCCTTATATTGGGAACATGATCTATGGCAGCCATAGTTTGCGAATAGAATACCAGGGGAACAAGACCGAAAAGGTTATACAAATTAGCCATGAAGGCACTGACAATTTCTCTCTTGCCTTTCCCCATTTTACTGAAACCGCTTTCGACATCAACCTCGAAATGGTATTTGTTGAGGGTGGCACTTTTCTGATTGGAAGTAATGACGGTGAAGCAAGAGAAAAACCCTTATATTCGGTAACACTGAGCGACTTTTATATCGGGAAGTATCAAGTAACCCAGAAGCAATGGCGGAACGTTATGGGCAATAATCCAAGCTACTTTAATGGATGTGATAATCATCCCGTTGAGCAAGTTTCATGGGATGATGTACATGAATTTATTAAAAGAATGAATCAGAAAACCGGTAAGAATTTTCGTTTACCTATTGATACTGAGTGGGAATATGCTGCTAAAGGGGGTAAACAGAGTCGGGGATATACTTATAGCGGAAGTAACAATCTTGATGATGTGGGATGGTATGATAGTAATTCAGGTAAAATAACCCATCCGGTGGGCCAGAAGCAATCAAATGAGTTAGAGTTATTTGATATGAGCGGAAATGTATTTGAATGGTGTAATAGGGACTTTGCTTATAACCAGTACATGGTGACATTAAATCCAAAACTCCCTTCATCGATCTCTTCCCGCGTACTTTTCGGCGGCGCTTGGAACGGCAGCGCTCAATACTGCCGCACCTCCGATCGTTGCTACGGTGATGACGTTGGCGAAAACGTTATAGGTTTCCGGTTGGTTCTTGTCCCATAGTTTAGTGTTTGTTATCGATGCTATCCCTTATGAGCTTTTTGAGTTGGCTAAAAGTGAGGGAGGAACGACAGCGCAAAAAACCAACAAATAAAAATACCACATTGGCTGTTGCACTTTTAAATTTTTTGATAATCCAACAGAGACCAAGTTCTAGAAAGATGAATTCGAAGTTATAAGTTATAGACGTAACATATGAGTAATCCCGCATATCAAAACTATCTGACTGAATTACAAAAATTCGGTAATGCAATTGGCAAAGATTCTTCCCGGGATAAATCTGGTTCCTATTCCGGACCACGGGATTCTTCTGGTCAACCAAATGGCGTTGGTAAAATGATGTATGATGATGGATCAGTACATGAAGGACAATTTTTACACGGTCTAAAGAATGGAAATGGAATTCAAACCTGGCCTGGTGGTGTTAAATATGACGGAGAATGGAAGGATGGCAAAATGCATGGCAAAGGAATTAAAACTTGGTCCGGTGGTGACAAATATGAGGGAGAATGGAAGGATGAGAAAATGGATGGGAAAGGAATTTACACATGGCCAAATGGCGACAAATACAAGGGGGAATGGAAGGATGGCAAAATGCATGGCAAAGGAATTAAAACTTGGTCCGGTGGTGACAAATATGAGGGAGAATGGAAGGATGATAAAATGGATGGGAAAGGAATTTACACATGGCCAAATGGTAACAAATACGAGGGGGAATGGAAGGATGGTAAAATGGATGGTAAAGGGATCCAAATCTTTGCCAACGGGAAAAAACGTGTTGGGACATGGAAAGGAGATATTAGGGTGACAGGTGAATTTGAATGGAGTTTATTTGGTGAAAGATTTCTATTTGAACCTTCTTTATCCTCAAGTGAACTTATTATAGCTAAATGTAAAAATGTAGCCAATATTAAGTTCTTTAGTGAAGGCCAAGTCGTACTTGATGCTATAGAAGTTAAATCAGATTTATCCATAAAAGGTAAAGTACTATTTCCTAGAGGGCAATCACCTAATAAGGGATTTGATTGGCTTGATTTTGAAGGCACTATTGATGAGAATCAGGTTATCATTATTTTTGGAGAAGAAGGAATTCATTGGATTTTTCAGAGAGTCGAATAAAGATTGGACAAGTATCCGTAATAAATATTTTATTTATTCCTACGATAATAAGATGATCCTTAATAATTGTTTCCTTTTTCGCTGGTATTACCAAGCTCTCTCTTGCCCCGGTAAATATCAAAAGTATTTGAACGAACAAAAAAAGCGCATTAATAAGGATCAACTAATTACAGGACATCCATTTTCTCATAAATAACTCATTATAAACATGTAATCTTATTAATATGAGCACACAAAGTATTCAACGTCAAATTGAACAATTAAGGAATCTATTAACATTTTCATCGCAATTCAAAATGGAATTGCAAAATAAGATTTCTTCATACGAAAGCAAAGTCAGGGCAATGTATGAATCAGGAATCCCGATTGAATTCCAAAACAATTTTGAAATCAGTTGCCACCAACCCACAAAAAAAGCGTTAAAAAGCATCATAGATACTATTGATTCCAGGGATATTCCATTTTTAAAGGAAGAAATTCAAGCTCTTGAGAATGCTTTACAAATGGCTAGAAGAAGTAGACAATAAAGCATCTGAATTTGTGCTGGATTCGCTTCTTTATTTTCCGTAAAAATTACCTGGCTTACGCCATCAATTGCTACTTTGTCCGCATTTCATGCTAATTTTATATGCCCATCGCCATCGTTATTAAGTGTAGTTAAAGGAAAGAATAAACCAATATCATAAACACCAATAGCCAAACATATTTATTCATATTCAAATGTTTACGTTTCATGTACGTCATTTGTTCTGAATCCGGATAATTGATGTTTAAATCGATCCAGAATGATACCATGGTTATTGAATAAGCAATTACCCAACTTAGCACTATGGAGGCCAAAATGATTAAAATTTTAAAGATTATCATATGATGATTTTATCAGCAATATTTTTTAATAACCGCATCTGCCTGATCGTCGCCATAATATTTTGCTTTGTACAAATCCAGCAAGCCGCTATCTTTTTGATCTAATATCAGTTTTACCACTCCTCTGTTGAAATAGGCAGGTGCATACTTTATGTTTATCCGAATGGCATCACTAAAGTCGGCAATTGCTTCCTTGTATTCATTTAGTTGGCAATTTGTTCGTCCACGATTGTAATAAGCAGTTGAATCTTTTGGGTTTATCTCAAGTGCCTTGCAGAAGTCGACTATGGCGCCACTGTAATCATGGAGTTTCCCTTTTACAATTCCTCTATTACAATAAGCAGCTCCATAACCCGGATTAATTTCAATGGCCTTTGTGAAGTCGGCTATTGCGCCATTGTAATCTTGTATGTCAGCCTTTGCATTCCCTCTGTTGTAGTAAGCCTCTGCAAAGTTTGGTTCAATATTTACCGCAATTGAATAGTCAGCAATTGCTCCTTTGGTGCGCCCGGCATGGGCAATAACTTGGCGGTGTACGTCCGCTATGAACTTGGCAGTAGGAATCATTAGCCAAAGGCAAGGGTGTCCTTCGCGAGGAGGAATCTGAAGGAAGCCGGCGGCAAATTCCCGGCCTGATGAACAAGAACTGCATAGTAAGGCTTATGAGGGGCGGACGAGCTTGCCAAACAAAGCAAAGTCCAATACTGCCCGAACCCCTTGGAGTAAATGCAGCAGGTAGATGGGATGAAAGTTATCGTTCTTACCCGGGGAGACCTGACCCATACGCTGGGGATGTTATGTTTTCAGAACCGGCAACCTATACAGTGATGTATAACTGAAGGGTCAGGAGTCAGCAGAAGCCATAGTACCGGAGTCATTCATGAATGAAGCGGGAAGGGCCGAACGTAAAGATGTCTTTAAATTCTGAAAGACTTGTGAGCAAGGTAAGGAAAGCAGACAATCCCGTAAGTAAACGGGACTACCCACCGGAAGCAGGAGTGGAACTCCGAGGTAAGGAGGGAGAGCAGAGCCATGCCCCAACGTCAACAGAAGACGAAGACGGGAACAAAGTAAACGCCAGCACATTGCTTGAGAAAGTTCTGGACAGGGAGAACCTGAACCTTGCTTACAAGCGGGTAAAGAAGAACGACGGCAGCCATGGAGTGGATGGGATGAAGGTGGATGAACTTCTGCCATACCTCAAACAACATGGCGAAACCCTCAAGCAATCCATACTGGAAGGAAAGTACCGACCGCAGCCGGTACGCAGGGTAGAAATACCCAAACCGGATGGCGGAATAAGGCTGCTGGGTATCCCCACGGCTATTGACCGGATGATACAACAGGCGATAGCACAGGTATTATCCCCGATCTTCGAGAAAGAGTTTTCCAGGTACAGTTACGGCTTTCGCCCCGGATGTAATGCACATCAGGCCATTGAACAGGCCCAATACTACATTAACGAAGGGTATAAGGTCGTAGTGGATATAGACTTGGAAAAGTTCTTTGGTGCGCCAGGCAAAGCTTGGCAACTTCAGCGGGTGCAATTCCCGTCTCAGAAAGAGCAGGCCAGCTCACTGAGGATCGAGTCTTGGATTTGTAAAGGTAACGATACAAGTTAAGCGTAGACAGAGCGATGACCAGGCCGTAACGCAAGTGAAGCGATTGAGCCCCGTGATTCGTGAACCGGAAGCCGACAGAATCGAAAATCTTGGAAGGCTATAGTATGTATGCATTAATGGCAAGCATGCAGGAGATTCCGGCGGGGTCTTAGAGCACGGCATGGCAGAAACGGAGTTGACAGGAACCTGGGAGATCCATTGGAATCCTGAATCAGGTATACCAGACTGAGACACATTCAAAGAAAGGTAAAAGTTCCAATGGAAGTCGGACTTACTGGTAGTACTCAGAGTGTGGGAAAGCCACATGCAAGGGGAAGCGGTAAGCAGTATAAACACGGTTAAACGAAACATGTGCCTTACGCAGAGAAGGGAACAACATGAAAACAAAACTTGAACGTGTGGCCGAGAAGGCAACATCAGATCACAGGGTAAAATTCACCTCTTTAGCCCACTTGCTTTCGGAAGAATTTCTGGCCGAGACATGGCAAAAGCTAAACAAGAGGGGAGCAGCCGGGGTTGATCGTGAGACCATCGGGGAGTTTCAGAACAATCTGCAAGATCGAATCATGAACTTGCATGAACGGATTAAGAGCGGGCGCTATAAAGCGCCGCCTGTAAGAAGGGCATGGATTCCCAAAGGAGAAGGTAAATTTCGACCACTGGGAATACCCACTGTGGAAGACAGACTCCTGCAGGCATCTGTGGCAAGAATCCTCAGTGCAATCTATGAACCGGACTTTCTGGATTGTTCATTTGGGTTCCGTCCGGGACGAAGTGCACACGATGCGCTCAGAAGGCTGAGAAGCTACATCATTGGGGGCAAAGTGATGCAAATATTCGAGGCGGATATCCGCTCCTACTTCGATCGGGTGAACCATGATTGGTTACGCAACATGCTACGACACAGGATAGCAGACCCCGTGGTACTGAGACTGATTGATAAATGGCTCCGTGCCGGGGTCATGGACTCGGGTCTTAAAGTACTGACGGAAGAAGGTGTCCCGCAAGGAGGCCCCGTTTCCTGTATTTTAGCGAACATCTACCTGCACTATTGCTTAGACTTATGGTTTGAGAAGCAGGTAATGCCAACCTGTAAAGGGGAGGCGTATCTTGTTCGCTATGTTGATGATTTTGTTGCCGGCTTTCAGTATTTAAAAGATGCTGAACAATTTGGTTCACTGCTCACAGCCCGGTTCGGCAAGTTCAAACTTGAACTTGCCGGGGAGAAAACACGGAGAATAACGTTTGGAAGATTTGCCCGGGAACGACTTTCCATCATTGGCCAACAGCCTGAGGAATTCACCTTTCTTGGATTTCGGCACATTTGCGGAATAGACCGCAAGGGGAAATACACCCTTGTGCGGCTGCCCGGAAAGAAAAGTACCAGAAAATTCCTTGACAAAGTGAAACTTTGGCTAAAAGAACATATGCATTGGAAAGTCAGGGAACAGCAAAAGCAACTTAGCCTGATGCTGAGGGGGTTCTATCAATACTTTGCCTTGCCTCATTGTAGCCCAAAATTATCTAGGGTACTTGAAATAGTTACAAGGTATTGGAGAACCATCCTGCGGCGACGTAGCCAGAGGAGTAAAACCCACTGGTCCTATTTGACGACGCAATCCTGGTTCAAACTTCCCACTCCTGTCTCTTTGCATCCTGATGTCTGATTTGTACTTATGGCTGAATATATTGAAGAGCCCGTTGCGGGAAATCCGCCCGGCGGGTTCTGTGGGGGTTTCAGGGGGGTAACCCCCTGATTCTACCCGACACAGGGTTAACCATGATAAGCTGATGTATTTGCTTGCCAAAAGAATAACAGACAAGCGGCTACTGAAACTTATCCGGGCGTATCTTGAATCGGGCGTAATGCTGGGTGGACTGGTAAGTCCCACCGATGAGGGAACTCCTCAAGGTGGGCCGTTAAGTCCATTGTTATCCAATGTGATGCTTCATGAACTGGACAAGGAACTGGAAAAGCGAGGCCATCGGTTCTGCCGCTATGCGGATGATTGTAATATCTACGTCAAAAGCAAAAAGGCAGGGAATCGGGTGATGGACAGCGTAGGAGAGTTCATAGAAAAGCGACTGAAACTGAAAGTCAACCGGGGAAAGAGCGCTGTGGATTATCCATCAAAGAGAAAGTTCTTAGGATTTAGCTTCTATAACCATAAAGGAATGGCAAGAATAAGAGTACATGCCAAACCCCTCAGCCGGTTAAAAGCCAAACTTAAGAAACTTACCGGAAGAAGCATAGGTATCAGCATGGATGCCAGAATAGACAAGCTCAACCAGACAATACGAGGCTGGGTTAACTATTACAAACTGGCCGACATGGGTACACATTGCCAGACGACCGATGAATGGTTACGACGCAGACTCCGAATGTGTTTTTGGAAGCAATGGAAGAAAACCGGAACGAGAAACGATAATCTCATCCGGTTAGGCATCCCTGTTTCCAAGGCATGGGAGTTTGCTAATACGAGAAAAGGCTACTGGCACACAGCCAATAGCCCTATCTTATCCCGTTCGCTAACCAATGACTACCTCCGCAATCTTGGTCTTTCTGGTCTTTCCGAGGTTTACTCTAAATCTTTTTCTTTACGAACCGCCGTATGCCGAACGGCACGTACGGTGGTGTGAGAGGACAATGAGTGAAATAATCACTCACTTCCTACTCGATTTATCCATGATATTCTTCTTAGCCAAGCCTCTGTTGTGAAATGCTTCTACAAGTTCAGGATTCATTTCTATTGCCTTCGTATATTCAGCAATTGCTCCAACAAAGTCCTGAATATCACTCTTTGCACTTCCTCTGTTGAAATATACCTCGGCTATTTGTTCATTTCCCATTTCTGAATTGTTTTGAAAATTCTTCAATCAATTTTATTATTTTGGTCGGAAGAACCCTTAAAGCGTTTTCAATGATATATTCAGGAATCTCCCGATAGAATGCTTCGGCTATTCCACCGGTAATGCAGGCCAAGGTGTCACTGTCACCTCCAAGCGATATGGCAAGCCTGATGGCACTTTCAAAATCCGTACTCTCCAGGAAGGCGATAATGGCTTCCGGAACCGTACCCTGGCAGCTTTCATTAAACCGGTATCCGGGCCGTATCTCTGCCACAGACCTGTTGAGGTCGTAGTCAAACATGGTCTCAACAAATTCCTTGATTTCAGCCTTGCTTTTACCGGTTCTGGCCAGGAATACAGACGATGCAGTTGCCTGAGCCCCTTTTATTCCTTCGGGATGGTTATGCGAAACCTCAGCGCTACATTTCGCCTGGCTGAGTACATCATCAATTTTATTATGGGCCCATCCCACAGGGCTCACACGCATGGCAGATCCATTGCCCCAGCTGTTATATGGTTTTGGTTCTTCCTCATCGATCCAGTCGATGAACATTCCGCCGTAACCGGCATTTGGGAACTCCCGGCCATAAATCTGGTAAGCCTGAGCAAAGTCTGTCCGGTTTAGGATGCCATCCATGGTCGCAACGGTCAATACGCTGTCATCCGTGAAGGTGGTTCGTTTTCCAAACAGTGGAAAGTCGGTTGTTTTTACATTGTGCCATTCATAAACAGAACCAATGATGTCACCAATGATGGCTCCCAGGATGTAGTTCTTTTTGTTAATCTGCTCTCTCTCAAAAAACCGCAGGTAGGCATCTGCATCTTTAAAAACAAGTTTATGTCCATCACTGTTTTTCCAGACAACCTTAGTGTCATTATAACCCTCCTGGATCGTATCTATTCTAACGCCATTATAATAAGGTATGCTTCGATATGAAACCGATCTGTTTTTAACTTCACCTACAATAGCAAATAGAACTCCTGTTGGCGTTATTGCTTTAGTGTTCCAGTTCCGGCAAGTGGTCCAATGTGAAATTTCAATTTCTTCGTTTCTCAAGATGCAGCAATTATTTTTAAAATGAAAACAATTTCCGCAATGATGTGTTCCTCCGTTGGGCATGATGATCAGTTTTAAGGAGTAAATTTACAATGTACGCTACACTACTCTCTGGAAATTGATTTAAAACGTACTTTTATTAAATGAACGTTCGTTTCAAATTTCAACCGTTCAATAAAAAATCCCGGATACAATAAATTGCTTACTATTTTTGTATCTGACATAGCACACTTGGGAATCAATCAAGGCCCCTGACCGAAGGTTGTAAAAGAACCTGGCAGGGTAAAAGTATTTCGAATCTCCTGTGGGCGATTACTCATCTTATTAAAAATGCCCTGGCAAGAAGAAAAATTGTTAAACAATAAAGATTTCAGCGAGATTGATTATTTTTTTTCAAGCAATCTTGCAACTTCATCATGGGGAGTTGATCGTCTGCTCCAACGTGTCATTTTATTTGATCCGCTAAAAAGGCATATACCCTATCTATTGTTGATACATATAATCTTTTATAACACTGATCTTGAACATTCACTGAAAAAGGAGATACTCAACAAGCTCATTGATGAACTTTATAAAAAAATAATTAAAAAAGCAGCAAGAAACCCGCTTAACGACTTCATACCACCTTATTTTGTTATGAGTTTGCTTATCGACCTATACATCTCTGGTTATAACGTGAAACCATTGATCAGAAAACTGAAAGTTGACCAGATTGAAAATCCTGTTATGTCAGTTAAGAAATATGGTGATTATTCCGTTAAAGAATTTCCTGAAGCTCTGTCTTTTTTCTTTGAACAATTGGTTTTCTATAAAGACATCAGGAATAAACTCATATTTGAAATTCTTAATAAAAGCAATTATAGCAGAATGTTATATGAAATTGCTGAATCTACCTTAATTGCAAATAACTTTAGTGGTTACAATCACATTTTCAAGAAGATTAAGGATGAAAAGTTAAGATATAATGCTCAGAAGATAGCTGCCAGTATTCACGCGGAGCGGAAAGAAATATCCCAAGCCATTAAAATTGCTGAATCTGCAAAAACATTAAGGGAAAAATTCTTGATTTATCTGGACATTTCGTTTACCCTGTTGCTGGATGATCAGATTGAGGTTATTCATGAAATGGAGATCAACATTACCTCGCCCGAAATAAGATTTGCAATAGTAGCGAATACAGTTTATTATTATATCCGTAAACAAATGAAGGAAAAGGCGATGCGTAAACTTGAAGAAGCGTATGACCTGACCAAACTGATTAAGGATATATACTTTGATACCATTAATTCCACTTTCCTTTTCGATTTTGAATTCAAACTTGGAAGAGATAAAGAGGCCAATCGAAATATGGAAAATGCAGTGTTCAACATTAATAATATTCTTAAGCCTCCTGATGATGAAACTGCATTTGATAATTTGGTTCATAGGCTGGCCATCAATCATCAGTTTGAGAAGGTCAAGGAATTGATTGAGAACAAATTCAGCGATCCGGATCAACTTGATGATTGGAACAGAAACCATAATACTTGTGAGGAGTATCAGATGATTATTGGCCGGATTTTGAGGAATATTGATTGGAGAATACGAGAACAAAAGCAGAGGATGAAAAAGCCCGAACGCTTATTACTGCCAGAGGATTATTACGCTGCTAAAGTCGTGGTTGAGATGATTCCTACAGATGTATATAAAGATGATTACCTGGTTAAAATTGCTTTACACTATGCAAAACATGGCTTTTACCAGGAGGCAAAGGAGCTTATACCTCATATTAAAGATGAATCATTTAGCCAGCATTTTGCCATGGAATGTCCCATTTATGCTGTGATCAATGGGGATATTGAGGCGTCGATCAATATGGCGGGTTCTATCCCGAATAATAAATTACGAATGGAAATCCTAATGGCAATGACTCCGCAATTGGCAAAGCAGGACCATTATAAGGAATCATTGGAATTTATGCGTCAATGGGCGGTTAACTGCTTTCAGAATGAGTAATCAATGAAAGTAATTGTCGAGAAGCAATAGCCTTTTTGGCTACAACCAAGTAAACCAGATGGTTTGATCGATAAACGGAATATTATTCTGTTTACAAATATTCATAGTATGCCCGGTACCACCAGTCATCCGAGTAGTCAGATCATCGTAAAATATTCCAAAGTTTGCGGGTTGAATTTCACGGGTTCCGATCACTTTAATGGTATCACGAATAATGTATGCAGCTTTGATAGCATGATTATCAAATTCTCCTGAAAGATAGCGGTCTATGAGATTTTTTGTCTTTTTATTACCCCTGGATTGATATACAATATCAGGCTCTGCTGCAAGATTGATAGTATCAAGCGAAAGAACATTATTCGTTTGAATATATTCTTTTCGGTGGCCATTATATGGAAGGATAAGCTGGAGACGTGAATTGTCTATAGAAGCAACTCCTTCTGAGAAGAAAGAATCTGCTCCCTTTGCATTTCCGCTTCTGAAAAGTATATGCTGTGAATTTTCTGCCAATAATTGGCCAAGTCGTAGCAGTTTTTCTCTATCTTCAGGTAGAACATTGCGCTTGCCTTCTAACAGGATTATCGAGCCGGGTTTATCATATTCGCTAATAAATTGATCGTATCTCAATTGCCATCTCCTTTATAAATACTTTGCAGAGGTATTTTGACCTCAACCCTGGTGCCGCAAGGATTACCATTGTTATCTGAAAGATCGATTGTATCTATTGAATATTCTTTTGTTGCATTAATCTTGTTGAGAAGATTTATTCGTTCACGAGTAATATCCTCTGAAAGGGATGAATGTGATATTAGCGACCGATTCTCAATTTCCTTGGCCTTCTGCCTGCCTACCCCGTTATCTTCAATGATGCATTTTAAAAGACTCCCATCCGGTTTAAATTCAACAAGAAGTTTTCCACCCTGGGTACGATGCATCAGGCCATGATTGATGGCATTTTCAATAAAAGGCTGAAAAATGGATGGTGGAACAATCAGGTCGATCGGGATGAGGCTCTCTGAAAACACAATTCGTGTAGTAAACTTGCCGGCAAAGCGCAATTCTTCTATGTCAAGATAGTTGCGAATGTAATGGAGTTCAGAGGCCAGGGTAATATAATCCTTTGATGCATTTTCAAGTGTCGTACGAATCAATTTGGCAAAGAGAGTAAGATATTCAATGGCATCATCCTTACGGTCATTGAATAACATGCTTCGTATCGAGGTCAGGGTATTGGCAATGAAATGAGGGTTCATCCTTACTTTAAGCGCTTCAAGACGTGCTTTTGCAAGCTCAACCTCATAATTGGCTTTTCCCCTGGATCCTATCATGTTATTTTTCCTTCCCGAAAAGATTGATAAATTCCTCGATGCGCCGGTCGGCAAGATAGATAACCTCCTGGTTCTTCATCCTAATATATCCATCAATCTTATTATAAGAATCAATATGGTTCAGATTTGCCAGGTATGATTTATGACAGCGAAAAAAGAAGGGATAATTTAGAATCTCTTCAACCTTTCCAAGGGTCTTTGTTACAACGAATTTCAAATTACCGGAAGTATGAATTTCGGTATAATTTACATCTGCCTTACAATAGATGATATCCCGGGCATTAACCACCTTATATTCCTTCCCTACTGGCAGAGAGACAAGGATGTTGGGTTCATCCCCCGATTCAAGTTGGGCAAGCAGAAGTTTGATTTTATGGGCCACTGAAATTTGCTTTTCCCGCTGATCAAACCGGTCAAGAAATGTCTCCAAATCCTTTGGATCGACAGGCTTTAGTAAATAATCGAAGGCGGCATGTTTGATGGCCTGTATGGCGTATTCCTCATATGATGTTGTAAACACAACATCAAAATTAACATGGTCGAATTTATTAAAAAGCTGAAATCCATCTTCCTCCGGCATCCTGATATCCAGAAATACCACATCAGGTAATGAAGCGTTGATAATACCCACCCCTTCTTTTACAGAACCCGCCATTCCTGATATCCGGAGGCGGTCCTTAAATTTATATTCTATTAATGCACTGAGGTCATTCCTGCAATTGGATTCATCGTCGATGATAACACATTTTATCATAGTAGTGTTTTTAGATCCTATCCTGGGATATAGTATTCTACAACGAAATTAAGATAAGTTTTAATCTGAAGTGATAAATATTTTTGATATGAATGCCCGCTCATTGTAAAACATTAGCGATAAATATAAAATCTCCCACAACCTGGGTTCACAACGTAATTTTGCTTCTAATTCAAAAGATATATGAGAGGAAAAAAGAACGAAAAAGAAACAAACAAAACCCTTTTGAAATGCGTCGAGAAAATTGCTCTTGAAGCAAAATCCTCTGAAATAAGCAAAGAATTTTTGCAAAACAATAAAATGGAAATTCAGAGATTATCTGATTTTTTTGAAATTTCAGAAATTCAGGCAGTTCTGTTCTGTGTCATCTTTACTATTAATTTCGGGTCATGTACCGTTGATTTGGAAAAAATCGCCGAATATATCAATTGTAGCCCGGTTAGTGTGGTGAGTTACTTACCCGACCTTGACAACATGGGCGAAAAAAAAACACTTCGGAGGCAGGTTGAAAACAGCCGCAGAAGGCGCGGCGGAGGCGGAAATCTGAATAATTGAACCGAAATTCTATCCAAAGGATAGGGTTTACCTAAACCTCATAGAAAGTATAATTTCAAACCAACTCCAAGATTAAACCTAAGGTCCTTTAAGTTAAATCCGTTATTGATGTTAAAAAAACCACGGTCAATGAATCTGGCGCTTTTATACTCCATATCGGAACTTATCCAATATGCCTGTGTTTCGATACCGAATTTAACCCGGCCCTTTAAAAAATCAAGGCCGAATGCTATGCCTTTAATCGCAAATGCGCATGCATTTTCGTCACCATATAATGCAAAAAGAGCAAGATAAGGATTCAGGCTATGCCTGTAGAATCCAAGCTGGAGGCGGCCTCCATAACATGGAGTTCGGGTCTCAAGTCCATCGTAAGCCAATTTGACATTGGTAAAGGAGAAATAAAAACCCAGGGCAAATTCTCTTGAAACCCCGAATTGAATACCTGCATATTGCAAGGGATAAATCGTTAGCTGCCAGGCAGGCAATGTGCCAGATTGGTTCTGATCAAGGGATACGTCAAAAACCTGTGGCAGAGTTAATCCATATCCAAGTCCAAACACATGGGAAGTAACCGGCTTCCTCAGCCTTTTCGAATTAACCGGCAAACGGGGAGCATTTAATGTTACAGGGTTACTAATCTCCTTTACAGAACCTTTAACTTTGCAGTTCCATTTTCTTTTAGTTCTCAGGTCGGGCGTTATCACCGGATTCCCTGACTGCTGCCAGAGAATCTGCTGTCCCGATTTAAATTGAAAAATCATCCGGTCGGTTGGTTGCCTGGAATGATCTGCTTCATCATAATCCTGTAAGGAATATTCTTCGAAATTGACCATGGTTGGGATTGCCTGTCTGATTGCATTGATGGTGGCATCTTCAAGCAGTTTTCTGCGATTGTTGGTGTTGACTATATGAAGGATGTCTTTCCGGTTGTCGAGTATGATCGAGGATTGTCCTTCCACTTCATTAATCACCTGCCCTTCTGAAATGATGGTGCAAAGCAGGAGAAGAGGAATTATCAATCGGTGGGAACGAAGGGCAATCATGGCTTAATTTAAAACGGTTAGTATTATTTCAGGCCATTATTGATGAATTTCTGCACTTTCTCTCCGAATTCAGTGCCTTCATCTACTTCCCTCAAGGCCTTTTGAATCGCATGTGTAATGGCTTCCCTGTTGGAGTTGATGAAATCGGGGTTATAAAAGAAAAACATCCTATACTCGGTAAGGTCAGAATGCTTCTCTTTTTTATAGATTGTAAAAGAAGGATGGATCATACCGCCAATATCAATGGCGCCAACCTGTTGAAAGGCGCTGAAAAACCGGTCGGTCCAGTTGACCTCCTTTTTATTCTTCTTTACCTCGTCCCCACCATAGGCCTGATCGAAACGGTAACGGATTGAATCGAAAACAAGTCTGACCATGAAATTTTGCGCATCTCCAAGACATTTTTGCTGTCCGATTGCATAGGTTGGAGCGCTGACTTTTGTTTCATAATCAAGATACTTGCCTTCCTGAAGTTTCTGCAAATGGTTGAGTACCACTTGATCCAATGGCAATACAGTGCCGGAGATCGTATAGCCTTCTTTCTGATACTTTTTAGCGATGGCCTTGGCTTGTTTCTCGGTTTTTTTCTCGGTTTTGTCGGAGTTGATGCGGGTTGCTGCAAATACTGAAGTTGTGATGATTGAAACAACCCACAAAAGCAAAATAATTGATCTTGAAATAGTTTTCATAATTCTTTGGTTTTATTCTCAAAGGTAAGTTGACAAAGAAGATGTAGGATTGGGATTTATTTAACGGGGGTGTTTGTAAAAGAGCGGGGGTAGAGAATTGAAGTTTACCAGTTTTAGAACTTATCACATATGTGAACGATAACATAGATGCCCACGGATTTTTCAATCTCTGTTTCGTATATAGCCTTGGTGGGGGCTCTGGCGGTTATGCCCCATTTGATTTCGATCTTGACGAATTCTCCCTGGATGGTAGCGGAGATGTGGGCTGATGCTTTGGGTCATGTTCAAAAGGTTTTAGATTATGTAATATTCACTGTAAAATCCACTGTAGATTCGCTGCAGTTGCTGTAAATGTGCAAACTACTGTAACGGTAAACTGCATATATATAATATGCAGTTACAGTGCAGTTGCAGGATATTAAAAAGGTGCATCTTCATAATTGGGGTATAAACTGAATAATTTGTTTTCTTCTTCGTGTACTGCTGAATGGTAAAGTTTATAACTTTTAGCAGCTTCATCCTTGAGCAGGATTCCATTCTGAACTGCATATTTAATATGGTTCGATGCGGTTTTTCGACAGTTCCCGGTGTGTTTCATGTATTCACTCTCTAAATGACCGCGTGTCATTGCCTTCAGTGGTTGTAGTATCTTTTCCATGATATCTGAAATGCTTTGCCATTTGCTTGTTTCCGGTGGTGATGCATCAATCAGTACCGGTAGTCCTTCTTCATTGATAGTAAAGGCAAACGGTTGAAAGTCTTTGTCTCTGCAGTACACTGACTCAACTACGGAAATATCATTATGTTTTGGGTCCTTCGTGACTGACAACACTGATTCTGCCTTATTGACCAGATAAGTACCGATATGACCTCTGGCGTTAAAATCGGCTTTGTTTTGATGCAGAACTGTAATAATGTGAATATTATAGTTCTGAGTCCAGCATAATAATGCCGTGGTTAATCTGGTGGCTTCCTCTTCATCGTTGACCCCATGGGTAAGTAAATCCACAATTCCATCAATAACAACCATTGCCAGGCCGGGGGTATTGGCTATGGCATGGTCAATCGTAATCCATCGTTCTTTCGGCTCCAGTGGCCTTAATCCGAAAGCATCCAGGTTAACAGGCTTATCTTGTCCGATTTGTTTACAGATACGCTTCACGGTCCTTTGAGCATGAAAGGGGGATTGCTCTGTGTCAAAATACAATATTTTACTAGCAGCCCTTAAATTTCCCCTGATGCCTTCCAAGCTGCATGATCCTGAAGCTGCTGCTGCAGTAAGGCATGAAACCGAAAAAGTCTTCCGGCTCTTGGCTTTCCCAATCAGTAAACTGAAATTACCCAGAGTGGCAATGGGCTGGTATTTTATATGTATTAAAACAGGAGGTTCCATGATCTCGGCCATTGGGTCAATCCGGTGTAAAATTAAGGCTGCCGCCGGATCAAAGGACCGGTTATTGTCAGTTTGCCTCGGGACTGGCTGGGCTTCTTGTTTATAAAAATCCTTCCTATCCATGTCGCCGATTATTTAACATGAGTGGTTTGTTTTGCCCGATCTTTATAGCCCATTGGGCGGTTTTTTTATACCCGGCAATGCCTTTGGTCAGATATGGGTGGGTTTCGATTTCGTAGTTAATCATCTGTAATGCCTCTTGCTCAGCGATATAGCCACTGGCAATATAGCCACCTATGGTAATACAAAGGCTTCTTAACATAGGGTGCCCATAATCAATGATATGATCAAACCCGGTATTGATAATTTTAGCGATGATTTGTTTGTCTTTATCGGTGACATCAATTTTTAGCGCATGCATGGCCGGCGCTAAATCGAAATCACTTCGTTTACCCCCTTTGTTTGTCCATATATCGAAGTTATCCCGTGAAAGTAGATCAGGATCCCAGGATTGAAACAACGGCAAGACAGCGTTTTGCCCTGATGGGTCAAACCCGGCAAAGACTTCCATTTCGGCTGCTATTCCGTAATAATATTCTTTAAATTCCACAATGGTCTTTACTATAGGAATTTTCACCAGGCATTTGACTCCGCGCTTTGAAGGTGAAAGCCATGCAGCAATAATAGATTTGTATTCATCAAACAGAAATGATTTGAAGTGAGGGGCGTTATCAATGTGATCGAAGTCCAGTACCAGCAAACCTGTGAACTCTTTGATGCTTTGATAATTTCGGACAGGATGGACTACGGCGCAAGGCGTGAAATAAAACAAGTAGTGTTGTTTTAGTCTGGCTTTCAGTTGTTTGTTCCCTGAGGATTCAGCTTCGGCTATCTCGTCGAAAACATTTATAATACTTCGGGGTGGATCTTCGGTATAGCCTAAAAACATGTCAAGGCTAATCAATCTGTCCGGCTTGATGTTAGTAATCGGTTGCCGGTAAACCTGAAAAGAATTTTCGTTATCTTTGTCCATGTGTACTAAGATTTTAACGGGTTTCCGGTTTGCCAACGGAGCCCGTTTTTTTAATTATCTGGACATCATGTGCTGGTGTTTCCCTTTAAAAGAAGCTATTTCATGAAGTGAATCCATAACCTCGGCAGCTTTATATAATACCCGACCACCAATGCGGTAGCCTTGTAAAATGCCATCTTTTGTCCAATAATGGAGCGTAGCCATTGAAATTTTCAGTAACTCACAAACCTCTTTACGTGAAAGGTATTCACCGTTGGTTTGCGGAGGCATTGGATTTGCCGGTTTGAATTGCCGGAGTTTCTCTTCGACAATGTCGCCAATCATGGCGCGGAGTTCGGGAATCGGGGTGCTGTGAAGAATGATTGAATCCATATTCGCATTTTTGTGCAAATATGGCATTAGATGAACCCTGCTAACAATCCGTAAACAGTCCGGACTGTAAAAAGAATCAATGAAATCAGGCTAAATCGAACAAATCCGGAATTGTGAATTTTGCCCGTTTAGTATCGGATAAGGTGTTTTTGTCTGGGTTTAATTCCTTGGTAAGGTTCTGGGGAGTCGTTTCAATATCGAAATAATCGTTGCATAACCTTGACAGGCCGGTGTAATTGTATTCCCCGTTGCGCATCGGAGGTTCAATAAATCCCTGTTTGACTAATGCCAGAAACAAATACCCAAATTGTGAAGGTGTACCTTTCCACTTGATTTTTTCATTGGCATGAACAGGTTTCATGTTATTTTTAAGCTCATGCTCTCTGATCTGAATCCAGTCTGCAATATTTTGCTGCCGGCCTTCCGAAAGTTTTGCTTTAAATTTATTGATGATCAGTTCTTTAATATATTGTAAGAAATTCCCCGGATTCTCTCCATTTTCGCTGTATCTCTTCAGGTGATAATCCAAAAATGCAATAGCCGTCTGAACATCCGCCTTTAAAAAGCCAAATACAATCACATCAATTTCATTGTGCATTTGAGGCAATAAGACATAGAACCTTCGAAAATCCTCTTTGATGTCTAAGTCAAAATTTTCAGGATCATATTTTGATGACAGCTGTACATCATAATTTCCTGAATCGTTCATGTTCCTTGCCAACATGGAGAAAGACTGCCCCTCGGGTAAATACGTGAGATGAAAATAAAAATTTTTATCAGTCATTGCTGCTGCTTATTATTGGTTACTACTTTCAAAGGTGGTTTACTGAAAAACGGATGGTTTGCCATAAGGTCGGCATTTTGTTCAGGTGTAATTTTAATGTATTTCAAAAATGATTTCTCGGACCGATGTCCCGAGATCTTCATGATGGAAATACTTGGCACCCCAGCCAAATAAGCATTTGTCGCAAATGACCTGCGCGCGGTATGAACCGTAACAAGTTCCCATTTGTTGTGACTGGACTCAACCTTACTGCCTCCCCGTGTTTGTGCTTTCATTACAAACTCGTTAAGGCCTGCTTTTTGAGCGATTTCTTTTAAGTAGTCATTCATTCTCTGATCACTGATCGCGTTAGGAAGACTGCCATCATACTTTTCCAGAATTGTCTTTATAGTCCAGTGTAAAGGTATCTCGACTGTCTCTCCTGTCTTTTCGGTCTTCACCCTGATGCGGGTGCCTCCCTTGATAATATTCTCTCTTTTGAGTTTTGTCAGGTCTCCAAATCTTAATCCGGTATAGCAACCGATGATAAATAAATCCCGCTGGTGTTCCAATCGTTTGTTATCTGATAAATCCAGTTTGAATATAGCATGCAGTTCATTTTCGTTCAAATAGATAGTATCAGCGGTTTCTGCAAATACCTTGAATTTTTTCGGCAGGACCTTTTGCGTGTAGCCTTTTTCCAATGCATAATTATGAAAAACTTTGATATTCTTAATATGGGTCCCAACTGTATTGTAGGAAAATCGCTTCGACGTAACAAGGTTCCCTTCTTTGTCCTCGGATATTACTGTTGCCTCATTGCAGTAACGGATGAAGCTTTCATAAAACTCCATGGTTAAATCGTCAAAGTCAAGTTCCAGATCAATCGTTGCCTGGTAATCCTTGAGAACTGCTAAGGTTGTATTGTAATGTTTGATGGTCCAGGGCTTGCGGTTAACGGTGCTGATGTATTGCTCGATTGCTGTAATGAAAGTTGTTGTTTCAGGTACTTGCTGTGGTTTAGGTTTGATTATGAGTTTCAACTCTTCACGAAGCCGGGAAATATTAATCGTTGGATTATTTACCATGTGCTTGTCGTAACAAGCAAGGGTTTTTTCTCCGATATCTTTTAACCGGTCATTGGTCTCTTTGAAGTTTTTATATTTGTCTGTTTGCCTTGCCCGATGTTCCAATGGGTTCCAGTTCTTTGGGTGAATTTTTTTTCCGGTTGATAGTTTAATACGGTGTTGGTCGATCCACATGATAAGGTAAATGGGCGTTTCCTCCTTCGCAGTAGACTTTTTCTTTTCCTTTGGGTCTTTCTTTGACTGTGGGTCTCTTAGGATAAATGTCACGGTGGCCATAGAGTATAAAAAGGTTTGGACAAATATAATACAAAATCAATAAGGGGGACGGTAGGGGGGACGGTAAAAGTAGATTAAACTGTATTTATTTATACACGGCTGAATGTTGATAATTCTGAAAAGCCTATAAACAGTGCTGTTTGTGATTCAGATCGAGATGACGGGTTTGAAACAGGTTGGTTCCTGTTCCGGGCACAAAAAAGCAAAGTTAAAGCGCTGTGAGCATTGTGTTTACGGCGCTTTTTGATTTTCATGGGGACGGTATAATTCAGGTTCGCGGTTGTTTATAACCGACTGATTTGCTCTACCCTTCCAGCTTATCTTCGAATTCAGCCATCCACTCAGCCAATTTTTGTTGGAGCAATTTTTTATCAGGCAGATAGAGGCTATACTCCGACGCATAGATCTTCGCATCTATAGGCAGGGTGAGTTTTACAAGGGCATCGGTTTTCTTTTTATACAATAAAATACCAATGCTTGGTTTTTCGTGGTCCAGTTTTACATAGCGGTCGTAATAATTCACATACATTTGCATCTGGCCCAGGTCCTGATGGACCAATTCATCAATTTTTATATCGATCAGGACGTAGCATTGTAACAGACGATTATAGAAAACCAGGTCAACAAAGAAATGCTTATCGTCAAACGTGAAACGTTTCTGGCGAGCCTCAAATAAAAATCCTTTGCCCAATTCCAACAAGAAGTTTTGCAGTTTGAAAATTATAGCATGGTCCAAATCTGTTTCAGAATATGAAGACTGTTCCTCCAATCCCAGGAATTCTAACGATAAGGGATTTTTCAGGATGTCTTCAAGTTTTTGAATCGTTTGTCCTTCATTTGCAAGTTTCATTACCTCGTCTTTGTTTCTGCTCAAAACGATCCGTTCGTAAAGACTGGAATGGTATTGGCGTTTAAGTTGAGGTTCCGACCAACTTTGTTGTAATGCCTCAATTTCGTAAAAATTGCGCTCTGCGGGATTTTATATCCGCATCAAAATAAGGTAGTGTGACCAACTCAATACGAAGTCGTGAGATTTGGCAGAAGCTATTTGCCATTTGTTATCAGATTGATTATCTAAATCTTGTAATTCGCCAGAAGCCTTCTGGCGAATTGGAAAGGCTTGTTTTGAGTACATCCCATAAAACTGACGCATATTTCTAAGATTTTGCTCAGAAAAACCTTTGCCAAACTTATCAGTAAGTCGTTTTGATAATTTTTTTAACACTATTTTACCATACTCGGCGCGCTGACTCCCTGACTGCTCCTCTTCAACGATCATCCGACCTATTTCGAAATAAGTATGAACCATAGTAAGGTTTACCGCGGCTGCCACTTTTTTACGGGCAAGTTCTATCAGCTCCGATACTTTTGTAAAAAGCTGATTATCTTTTGTGATTCCGCCAGATTGTTCTATATCTTTACTCATATTTCAATCCTTCCAAAGTCTCTTTATTTCTTTTTCAAGTGAGCGTGATTCGGTATAATGTGTATCAAGGCATAAACGGCCACTTCATGAATTACTGGAACCATCGGTTGCTGTTTTTATTTGACCAGGAGGCAACCCTAGTGATGCCGTATATTCATTGATGTATGGACCGCCAGTTGATGATATGTCAGATAATAAAACAATCTCAATTCTCCGTTGCCGGTTCATCCGCTTTGTCTTTTTTCCTTGCCTTGTAGAGTTTCTTCCCGCCATAGGCAACGCCCATGGCAAGCAAGATTCCCAATCCGCCATCGATGGGGGCGCCTACAGGGCCACCGTGACCACCTCCGCTCGAAGGATCGGGAGGAGGAGGAGGAGGACCATCGGCCAATACGGCAATGCTTAAACATATGAAAAATGCGATCAGTGAGAAATAAATGAGCTTTTTCATAGAATGTATGTTTTACTTGTTAATGACTTTTGTCACAAAATGTTTATCTGCTGATGAGGCTTGAACAACGTAAACACCTGTTGACATTGATGCTTCTATGGATATTATGCCATTGATTATTTGATGTTCACTGCGGATGACTTGTCCCAATGTATTATATACAGTGATTTGGGCAAGCTGACCCTGCATAGACGGAACCTCGAGGTAGATCCTGCCGTTGCTGATGAATGCCCTGCCGCTGGCTGATCCATTGTTTTCCTGAACACCGGTTATCCTGTTAAAATGCAAAGTAAACCGGTTATTTGCGCTTCCACCCTGGTAGCTGAACGTATACACCGGTTCTTGCCCGAGATTGATCATCTTTGTGAGGGCCTTGTCTTCAAGGTAAATGGTAGTGTTTGGATTAAACGAATCCATTCCGCTGGCGGTGAAGGTTACTTCGGAAGTTGAGCTGAATGAAAAGGCCAGTTGTACGACAACCGGGCCTGCGCTCAGCGGGAGGCTGTTGATAGCCAGGTTGATGTTATCCGCAGTCACAGAACTAAACTGAGGAGCATTTGCCCCGCCGGTAAGCTTGTTTGCATCAAATTCGGGGTCGAAACTTGTCGTGGCTCCTTCCATGAACCGGACCACTAATTCATCAAAAGCGCTGTTGCTGGCAGCGACCGATTTGATCCTGATAAAGTTGGATATCTGTTCTTCTTCCTTCCAGAAAGACTGGGCATTATGTACGCGAACGGAATTGTTCATCCTTAGAACCGGAGAGCCGGTAGCCTGCACGAAGAAGGCCTGGCCCACAGGGATATATCGTGTTCCGTTATTTGTGCCGATGGAACCGTTCCATGCAGCATAATTTGATGCGTTTGAGGTGGCCCCGGCCGGCCAGTAATAGATGGTCCCGGCGATATTGGTCTTGGTCCAGCCACTGGCGGCATTCCAGTCGATGGCTGATGGGTATGGATTGGGTACCAGATTATATCCCTTATTGCTCACTGCAGCCCCGTTAGTATAAGATGTGGTTGCCGTAAACGAACCATTGTTCATGGGCCCTACAAATGAGTATGTTGTATTGTCTCCTGCCTGGTAGTATATCATGTAACCGCGTGTGATGTCAAGCGGATTGGTTGTCGAAGTCCCCATATTAACCCAGCCATTGTCAGTTGGGGAGGTCTGGGTTTCGTCAAAATAATAAAGATATGAACCCTGGAAAAGGTTGCTGGTTGGAGAAGCAGCGGAAGTAAGCGGCAACGACACAAAGTGGTATTTCATATCAGTGATAATGGAGCTGCCGGTAACATACCTCTTAATGGTGGCATTCACATCGGCTGTGTTGTGAATAAGAGAACCAGTTCCGTTGGCATCGCTTTGTATCACCAGACCGCTGTTGCCTGTGCTATTGGTGAGGGTTCCGTTTACAGTAAGAGCTTTCCCGGCAGCTATAGTTAGTGTTGCAGCCGATTGGACAGTAAGGTTTCCACAAACCGCCGGACTTGTTGGGGCTTCGTTTACTGTTGGGTCATTGGTAACATCAGGGATTAAAACATCATCAGTTGCGACGGGTACTGAAGCCGGATTCCAGTTCCCGGCAGTATTCCAGTCGGTATTGGTAGTGCCAGTCCAGGAAATTATTCGCACATCAGGGTCAACGCCACTTGTCCATTCATACGCTCCCATGTCGATGGTTGTGTTTTGTATACGTGCTTTGCCGCGAATATCAGTAGAAAGTGTATTGTAGCTGTTGTTCCCGGTGTTTACACAAGGCGAATTGCCATAAAGACGAAAATCATTGCTTGCGGGATTTACGAACAGCGGATTGGATGTACTGTTACTATTTGTTGTTTGAACAGATGCTGTATTTTCTGTTGCAATATCGTTTGAATTATTTGAAAAACAAGAATAATTCAACGTAATTGTGCCGGTACCATAGGCATTTATTTGATTTCCGGTAGCAGAGCTATTTCCCCAAAAAATACTGTTATTGTACGATAGCGATGAATTAAAGTGGTCAACACCTCCTCCATGAGTTGTAGCGGTATTGCCATAAAATGTACAATTATTAAATACCAAAGATGTAGAAGAGAAGTTCATGACGGCTCCGCCATAATCTGCATTGTTATTGAAAAACAAGCAGTTGTTATATTTAGCGGATGATGTCGTATTAAAAGCGCCACCGCCAAAAATAGCATAATTGCCGGTAATAATCACATTTGAGAAAGTTGGGGAATTGGATGACAGGTATATAGCTCCGCCTCGTTTTTCATCCGTAACAGAAGCATTATTTGCATTTCCACCAGTAATGGTAACACCATCCAACAATGCCGTATTCGTAATGCCTAAAACCGGATTGTAAACAACATGCAGACAATTATCCGTATTAAGACCGGGTGTTCCAATGTCGCCACTCAAAATGGTTTCATTAGCGCCACCGTAGCCAAAATCGGTTCGTTGATTTACCGATGTTTCTGTTCCGGCAAAACCGCCGTAGATACCCACGTTGTTTATTAATTCAAAATGATAATAGCGTGGAGTATTTGTCAAACTGTAAGCCGAACTTGGCTTATATGTGCCTCTGGCAATATAAATATCATCGTTAGCCGTTACGGCATTCAATGCCGATTGCAACGAAGGATAAGCATCTGACCATGATGTGCCATCGTTAATTCCTGTTGCATCATATTTCACATATATGGCTAATCTCGGGTCAACGCCTTCAGTCCATTCATAAGCGCCCATGTCAATAGTAACGTTCTGAATGCGTGCTTGCCCGCGAATATCTGTAGAAGCAGTATTGTATGCGTTATTGCCGGCATTTATACAGGGTGAGTTGGTAGTTAATCACAGGTCGTCATTGCTGCGGTTGAAAAATAAAGGATTTGAATGTATATTATGGTTTGTGGCAATTATTATCCCGCCATTTGCCATTACAAGATCCCCCGTGCCATTCGGAAAGCATGAATAATTAATTTCTATTGTACAATTATGAGAATCATCGTGTCCGTCACTGCAAAATTCATTGCCCATAGGTGATGTATTGTTCCAAAAAGCGCAATTATCAAATACAATATAACCGGAATAATCATCCATCCATTCACGCTTGTAAACTATTGCTGCACCACCGGCCACTGTGGCTATATTGTTTGAGAAAGACGAATTGGTTACGGTACAAAGGCTTGCAGAGTTAGCTATTGCTCCTCCGTGAGATGCTTTATTGTTGCTAAAAACACAATTGCTTATATTTATATTTTCGCAATCAACTCCTTCATTATATATGGCTCCTCCCTCTCCTACATTACCACTCAAATTATTAATATCATTAGAACTAAAATTGCAATTTGTTATATTAATATTAGAAGAATTTAAATTACAGACAACACCTACCCCATAGCTATTGTTATTATAATATCTGGCTGTATTACCAATAAAAGAGCAACCGCTTATTGTAAGGTTATTGGCATAATCGGTTGTTAATGCAGTACCATATCCAGGTCCATTATTATAAGAGAAAGTACAATTTGTTATGAATGAGGTGATCATATTTTGTAATATATATACTCCGGAGTGATCCTGCCAGCTATAATTGTGAGTTATGGTACAATTTGACATTGTTATCCCGCCATTTTGACACCATATGGTTGAGGTATGATCAAAATTATTTATAAATAAACAATTTGAAATGGTTGGATTAGAAATGTCATTAAATATGCAACTACCTAATGCAAAAGCTTCATCGGAACCTTCTATTGCAATGTAAGCCTGATTCTTCGTAAATGTACAGTTTCTGATTGTTGGCGATGCTCCTCTGTTATACATCCCACCCCCTTTTATATGAGGAGAGGTATCGCTGTAATAATTTGCATTCCCGCCGGTAATTGTAAAACCATCAATTACAGCATTAGAAGTCAATCCCCTGGAATCAGGGTTATAAATCACATGATAACAATTATCAGTACCGGTAGTGCCTTTAATAGCCCCCACCCATGGGTCAAAAAATGAGCAATCCCAGATATCATTCCCGGCAAGGTCGCCGCTTAAGACGGTTTCATTCACTTCTCCAACCTGATAATCTGCCCGTTGGCTGACCGATGATTCCGTACCGGCAAAACCTCCATAGATGGCAACTCCTTCAATCATTTCGAAGTGGTAATACCGCGAACCTCCGCCCATACCATAGTCATAAGAGGGTTTATACGTTCCTTTAGATACCCAGATTTGATCTCCGCTTACTGCTCCGTTTAATGCAGATTGCAACGAAGTGTAAGCATTTGCCCAACTAGTACCGTTATTAGTTCCAGTTGCGGAATAATTAACATAAATTGTTGTAGCTTTCAAACTTAACGAAAGAAAGATGCCCAATGTTAATAATACAGCATGCTTCATTCTTGAAGGTTTTTTGTTCTGGACAACTGTTTTCATTTTTCGGTTATTGATTTTTTTACCCCCTGATTAGTTCTACTTTGGTAGATTGAGAAGATGAAAAATGAGGTTGAGATAATTTTTTATCTATCTGTAAATCAATTTGTTAATGTTAATATCTTGTTTATAAAAACTCTAAATAAATGAAGTTAAGGTCCTGA
>Ga0209083_1001110_pt1 | contig 32718 bp, 33 predicted proteins | sample AM7aDNAmetaG_FD_184132 | JGI IMG/M metagenome (GOLD analysis project Ga0209083, IMG submission 184132) | Freshwater microbial communities from Finland to study Microbial Dark Matter (Phase II) - AM7a DNA metaG (SPAdes) (version 3) | ecosystem: Environmental > Aquatic > Freshwater > Lake ... | reverse complement strand
GACGTAGATCATGCCCTTTTTCTGGCCGCCGGTGATCGCGAAATCCGCACCCTGGGCTTCGCCGGGACCATTGACCGCGCATCCCATCACGGCGATCGTAAGCGGCCCTTTGAGCCGCATGGCGCGAGCCTCCACTTCCTGAGCCAGCTTCGCGGTATCGATCTCGGTGCGCCCACAAGTCGGACAGGAGATGACGCGCACGCCTTCGCGAAGGTCGAGTGACTCCAGAATCATCCGCGCAACCCTCACTTCTTCGACCGGATCCGCCGTGAGTGACACGCGGATCGTATCACCGATCCCCTCTTGCAAAAGCGTCCCCACACCGATCGCGTTATAGATACTGCCCCGCATCAGAGTCCCGGCTTCGGTGACGCCAAGATGAAGAGGATAATCAAATTTTTGGCTCGCGAGACGATAGGCCTCGATCATGGTCGGAACATCGGTCGCCTTGAGCGAGATCACGGTGTCATGGAAATCCAGCGCCTCAAGGATCGCAACATGCCGCCGCGCGCTCTCGACTAAGGCTTCGGGCGTGGGCCCGTATTTTTCCATCAGATCTTTTTCAAGCGAGCCGGAATTGACCCCGATCCGGATCGGGATGTGGTGACGCTTTGCTTTTTCCACGACTTCGGCCACGCGATCCTTGTCGCCGATATTGCCGGGATTGAGGCGGAGTTTATCCACACCTTCATCGATCGCCATCAGGGCGAACCGGTAATTGAAATGAATGTCCGCCACGAGAGGGATCTTGATTTTCGCCTTGATCTTCCCCAGCGCCTTGACGTCTTCTTCGCCGGGGCACGCGCAGCGCACGATCTCGCAACCCGCTTGCTCCAGCCGCGCGATCTGCTCCAAAACCGCGCGAATGTCCTTGGTGTGGACTTTGGTCATGGACTGGATACGAATGGGGTGACCCTCCCCCAAGATCAATTTTCCGACCTTGACCGCCCGCGTTTTTTTCCTGAGGATCGTATTTTGTTTTTTCATTTTCCGATCATCCCTTGTCCACACCCGGTGTGTCCGGGGTTATTTTTTCTTCAGAGCCTGTTTCTTTTTCCCGGCATCGGTCAGGCATTGCGAAAGATTCATGGCGCAAAAGCCCTCACCGCACATAGAACAGTATTCGGCATTCCTTGCCTCGCCCTCGGGAAGCGCTTCGTCGTGCCTTTTTTTCGCATTCTCCGGATCAAGCGTCAAAGCAAACTGTTTTTCCCAATCAAAGGCGAACCGAGCCCGGGCCATTTCGTCATCCCGGTCGCGCGCGCCGGGACGGTGCCGCGCAATATCCGCTGCGTGCGCTGCGATCTTGTAGGCAATCACGCCTTGCTTCACATCATCGAGATTCGGCAAACACAGATGCTCGCACGGCGTCACGTAACACAGCATCGCCGCACCGGCCTGAGCAGCGATCGCAGCACCGATCGCGGAAGTAATGTGATCGTAGCCGGCTCCAATATCAGTCACAAGAGGCCCGAGCACATAAAAAGGCGCTCCGTGGCAGACCTTGATCTGGCGCTCTATATTCATCGGGATCTGGTCCATCGGCACATGCCCCGGACCTTCCACCATCACCTGCACGTCCTGCTCCCAGGCCTTTAGCGTCAGCACCCCAAGCGCATCAAGCTCCGCGAACTGAGCCTTGTCGCTCGCGTCCGCGAGGCAACCCGGCCGCATCCCGTCCCCGAGGCTGATCGTAACGTCGTATTTTTTGCAGATCTCAAGCAAACGATCGTAATGGCTGAAAAGAAAATTTTGCTTCTGATGGAATTTGCACCACCTCGCGAGGATTGCCCCGCCCCGGCTCACGACGCCCGTCACCCGGGTTTCGATCATCGGCAAATGTTCCAGGAGCACCCCAGCGTGGATTGTCATGAAATCCACACCCTGTTTTGCCTGATGCTCGATTACTTCGAACATGATCTCGGGGGTCAAAGCCTCCGGCTTTCCGTTCACGCGCTCCAGCGCTTCATAGATCGGCACCGTCCCCACCGGCACAATGGTCGCGCGAATGATCGCTTCGCGGGTCTCATCCAGCTGTTTCCCGGTCGAAAGATCCATGACTGTATCCGCACCGAACCGGACCGCGAGCCCGACCTTCTCGACTTCCGCCTGAATGTCCGAACCCAGCGCCGAATTCCCAAGATTCGCGTTGATCTTGCAGCGAACGCCAATCCCGATCCCCATGGGCCGGAGATCACGGTGATTCACGTTCGCGCAAATCACGAGCCTCCCCGCCGCAACCTCGGAGCGGATAAATTCCGGTGAGAGCTTCTCGTCGGCCGCCACAAAAGCCATCTCTTCCGTCACGATCCCCCGCCGGGCATAATGCATCTGCGAACGGTTCGTGTCTTTTTCTCGTTTTGCTAACCACTCGTCTCGAAAAGCCATGATACTCCTTAAAGCAGGCTCAACGCACGACGCACAACGCACAACGATTAAAAAAATGTTTCACGTTGAGCGTTGACCGTTGCGCTCAGTTAAATGCGGTCTCATTTATATGCCGGTTTTGCTGCCACCACGCGTCCAATTCTTTCGGAAAGTATTTCATCCCGGTTTTCTTAAGCTCCCGGGTCGTCACCATCACCCGGTGCGGCCATTTCCCGATCCGGTCCTGCATGCGTCTTGTGATCAATTCAAGGGCCTCGGGTGTTTCAGCCCGGATCGTCGTATAAAGCGAGTACGGGAATTCCGGATAGGCCGGCCGACGGTCCGCGTAAATCACCTCGCGGAATGCGGCGATCTCGGGCCCGCTTCGCTCCAGTTTTTCCTCGGGGATCTGCCAGACCACCAGGTTCCCGGCTCCCGGGACTTTCACTGAAGGCCAATCCTTCAGCACGGCTTCGGCAGGAGCTTGATGCTCCTGTCCGATCCGCCCAACAGGTTTCAAGAAACTTCCAATCCTCTTGAGACATTTTTTCGCGACAAGAGACTTCATCTGCTCAATCGCCTGAAACTCCGTGATCCCGAGATCCGCAGCGATCTTTTGATAAGGTTCATCCGTGAGCGGAAACGGCTCTTGAAGCCGCCGTATCATATCGATGTCCTCGGTCGTCAACTCCGCCCCATGACCCGGCTGACGTTTTTCGAAGCGCTCGTCCATCTCAGAAAATGTTTCGGGGCCCAGAGAACTGAGAAGATCCGTTCCTTTGTACACACGCCGCACGGGCAGGAACAGAACTTTCTCCGCACCGGAGATCTTTGCAAGGCAACGGACATGAAGCTCAAGATCATGATTCTCGGGAGCCGAAATAAAGAGCCAGACGTTGAACTCGTGCTCCCTCTCGCAGCCGTAGGTCACCCCCGGATGCTGCCAAAGGACTTCTGTGCGGCTCGCGAGATCTTCTGTGCCAAACCGTAGCGCAACCCAAGCGCTTTGGTAATGGAAGATGCGCGCGTCGAGAACCGCCTTCACCCCCCCCAAAGTCCCTTCTTTTTTAAGGCGCTGAATGCGCACCAGCAGGTCGGCGCTGTCTGTCCCGAGCTTCGCCGCCCAAGTGGCAAAAGGCCGGGGCGTTAGCGGGAGCCCGCTCTGAAGATGGGTCAATAAAAGACGATCTTTCTCATCCATAGTCCCAATTCCTATTAATTTCCGCAAAGCGGAAATTGGGGCAATCCTTGTCACCCTCCAGAAACAAATCAAAGACAAGGATAGTCCCAATACCTATCAATTTTAACGAAATTGGAATTGGGGCAGTCCCAATTCCAATCAATCAAGGTGAAGCTGTGATTGGGGCTGTCCTGATTACCATTATGAAAAATAAAATATAAATCAGGACCGTCCCAACTACCCCTTATCTTTTAAAATGCAAAGTTGGGATAGGACAAGGAACTCTCCGGAAGGCGCACAATTAAAACACGAAGTCATGATAACCGAGGGCGCGGGATTTGTCTATCCGCGTAAGGAGTGCGGTGTAAGGTGTACGGCGAAAATCCCGTGAGCCGTAGTGCCGTACTCCGTACGCCTCTCGCCCTACACTTTCAAACACTCATGGATCTTGCCAAGCAGGGTATCGATATGGAAAGGCTTCCTGAGATTGCCGGCAATGCCGCCAAGTTCTGTAATGCGGGCAGGCATCTTGTCATTCACGCTGGCGATAAGAACCGGGATGGATTTCCACTTGGACTGTTCGCGGAGGCGTACATAAAAGGTTTCTCCATCCATCACGGGCATAATAAGGTCCAGGATGATCAGATCGGGCGTTTCCTTTTCAAGGGCCTCCAGACCCTCCTGACCGTTACCTGCCGTCAGCACCTGATAGGACTCCCCCCGGAGAAAGAGAGAATAGATATCCTGAAAATCACTGTCATCCTCGACGATTAAAATTTTCTTGCTCATGCTGCCTCCCCTATAAAAAAGACAATCCTCGTTATTTGCCGGACATCGGATACGAGGGAAAAATAACCCTGAAAATACTCCCCTGGCCCGCACCGCCGCTTTCGGCCCAGATCTCCCCTTCATGCAACGCCACGATCTCCTTGGAGATCGTCAGCCCGACCCCTATGCCCAGGGTCGAAGGCGTTTTTTGGAAAAACGCTTCGAAGATCTTTTGCAGGTTCTCCGGTTCAATCCCGATCCCCGTATCCGTCACTTCCGCGCAAAGATCATTTCCGCGGAGCGAGGACGTCACGGTGATGCTCCCGTCCGGGGTGAACTTCGCGGCATTCGTGATCAGATTGACAAAAACCCGGTAAAGCATATCCGGATCACCGAGCATCTTCAGCGGCCCGGAACTCAACCGGGTCTCGAGCTTCAGATGATGCTGTTCGATCAAAGGCCTCATATCATCGACCACAAGCCGTAACACTTCGTTGAGATCGATCTCCTGCTTTCGGATATCCGACATGCCGGACTCGACTTTGGACAGGTCCATGATGCTTGAAATGGTCCTCATAAGACGGTCGGCGTTCTCGCTGAGCATTTTGATGATCGGCATGAATTTCTCTTTTTCGGAATTGTTTTCCATTTGCTTTTCAAGCCACGGAAGCGTCATGATAAATTTCGCGGTGGGGGTTTTGAGCTCATGGGCCACATCGCGGACCAGGGTTTCTTTCATCATTTCCACATGCCGCAGGTCCGTGACGTCGCGCATGACGCCCTGGATCAAGCGCAGGCTCCCTTCATAATCCACGACCGGCGTGAGATTGGTCTGGTAATAGATCTCGGCGTGGTGAAGTCGGTGGAACTGCTGGGTGCTCAAATGCTCCACGGGTTTCTTGGTCCGCATGATCGTCTCGAGGGCGTCCTGGAATTTCTGCGCCTCGCCAGGGGCATGCATGGAAAAAAAGAGGGGGAGGCCTTCTGCGAGGATCTCTTCGCGCGAATACCCGGAGAACCCGCGATTCAAGATCAAAAGCTCACCTTCCGGAGTGATCGAAAAAATGATATCGCTCACGTTATTGACGATCGAACGGTATTTCTCCTCGGATTCCTCAAGGGCCTGCGTGCGCGCCCGCAAATGTTCAAAGCTTTGCACAAGGCGGCTGACCACTTTATTGAACGCCTCGCCGAGCTCCTGAATCTCATCCGCGGAATGGATATCGGCGCGCGCCTCAAGATCCCCGGCCAAAATATTACGTGCCGTTTTTTGAAGGGCCGTGAGCGGTTTCATCGCCAGCCAGGTAAAGCCAGCGATGGCGAACGCCACCAGCGTCACCAAAAGGAAAGAGATGAAGAATTTCTCGATAAAAAGTTCCCGGAGCTCCCGTTCGAAATCGCCTCGCGAAAAAACAATGATGAGCTGCCCGAGGATCTCTTTCTCACTCAGAATGGGGACCACCGATGCGTAAACGCCTTCTCCGACTTTTTTGACTCCGAAGAAATCCTGAGCGTAAGAGATGTCGGAGAAGTGGGTTGTCCCGGAACGGCCGGCGCTGATCTTCTCTCCGTCCGCACGCCGGAGGCAAACCTCGTCGGCCCCGGTCTGCTCGGCCAACAGCTGGATATAAGCCCGGAGAGAGGACTGGTCCTCCACGGCCATCGGAATCTTGAGGGTCTCCGCGAAGATCTCGGCGACCGCCTGGAGACGCGCCTCCTTGTATTTCACCGTCATCTCATGAAAAACAGAGAAGGTGGTAAAAAGAACAAAGATAACAACCCCGAGCATCAGCACAAGCGTCGGAAGCGCTAGTTTGTAGCGAAGCGGCAGGCGCCAGGCGTGCCTCCTGAGCGACACCCCTGAACTTTTTGGATCTTTCACCATTTTGCTTAGCGGCATTTTTCTCCGGGACTCAGTTTTCACTTGATATCGAACGCGTTTCTTTTCAGATCTCCAGTCCCTCAGCGCAAGAGACTTCCCTATTATCGGCCCATTTCCGCCGTTTTGAAATACTCTTCCCAGTGAAGGATCAGATCCTCCACGACTTCCAGATCCCCGGGAAGGAAAGTATAACTTCGGATCTCCTCCGGACCCACCCAGCGGAAATCCTTGCAATCGATCGCCCGTGGCGCCCCGTTCTCCCATTTACAGAAAAAAAAGAAGAGCGAGATCCTGCGGTCCTCATTCCCATGCTCTCTCCGGCACAGCAAGCGCTCGGGATAAACTCCCACGCCCAATTCCTCCTGGGCTTCACGGGACAAACACGCCTCGATCGTTTCGCCCTCTTCCCGCTTGCCTCCCGGGAATTCCCAGAGGCCTCCGAAACTATCCTGTAAATGTCTCTGCGCGATCAAAATCCGTCCGTTCTTGTGAATGATCGCACAACCGACTTCGACCACCCTCATTTTCCCTCCGGCTTGACCGCAGAACCCGGCGGAAGAGGTTTTCGGATCACGATGCTGGACAAGCCATCTTGATACACTTCCTGCCACTCGCCGGTCATTTTCAAGGCATTGCGCAGCGGGCTTCGTGCATTGAGAAGGCAATACTCAATCCCCCAACGGTCCAACTGTCCCCGAACCTTGGGTGAGAACTCCCTTGAACCCATCGTGTCCAAATAATCCTTGAAAAATTGCGCGCCATAGACCTCCGTGCGCCCGTCAATAAAAACAGGAAAACCGTTCCAGATCAAATACCCGCCCCAGGCATATTCGTTGAGGACCCTTTTTGGGGAGTACCCTCTCCCCTTGAGCAACTCCACCGCCTTCACGGGAAAATACTGCGAGATCGAGCGATGATATCCCGCGATCTTGTGCTGGCTCCAGACAAAGGAACCGACGAAGATCAAACCCGCGAGAAGCGAAAAGACCCCATAGCGCACCCCTCTTGGGAAATTCCAACTGAATTCAAGAGAGAGAAATGCCCGCCACCGGGCGGAAGTGATCCCGCTTGAGATCATCTGGATCATCACGGGAGTCGCAACCACGGAAAAGAAAGGCGAATGACGGCGCGACATGAGCGCTCCGGCCATGGAGCCGGCATACAGAAACGCGGTGGCCAGGTCCAACCTCTTCGGAAATAACATGAGGCTCATCGCACCGGCCACGAGCATCACCAGGAATCCCCACGCGAACGGATTGTGAAAATCATGGGACTGCCATTCCATGATAAAAGACTGTATCTCTTTAGTGCTTAGGGTCTGAAGAGGAAAAACGAAGATCTTATACCCCACCGGATTGCAAAGAGATGCCAGCACGGAGAGAGAAAAAACGACGGCAAAATGTTTGATTTCGACGCCCCGGAGGATACCTTCAGCCCGCGAATGAAGCACTCCCCCCTGGAAAGCATCGCAGGCAAGCACCAGAGCCATCACCACGATCCCCATCAAGTTCCCGCTGTGCATATTGACCCAAAAAAGCGACAAGACCGGAAGCACGTAAAGCCATCTCCAGGATCTTTTCCGGTCCCGAACGCCTTGAAGGAGCCAGAGCAACGCGGCGAGCATGAGAATATTGAAGATCTGCGGCCGGGCTTGCCATAGAAATTTGGAGGAATAACACGCGAGGATCGTCATCGGGATCCCCACTAGCGGGAGACCGGCCCGTGTGAAATAGACGCATCCAAACGTGATCACCGAAAGAAACGCGAAAGAGATCATCAGCCCCGGCATTCCGGCCCAGGCGTTCATCAAATAAAGGAGCACTTCAGACAACCACTCCTGATCAATGAAACGCTGCCCCACCGCCGTAAATGAAAAAATATCCACGCGAGGGATCCCGTGGGTAAAAACGGATTCACCCACCTTCAAATGCCACCAAAGGTCCGAATCCACCGTCTCCACCAACCCCAGGCAGAAGAGAACCGTCACGAAAAACAGGAATAAGATCGATCGCTTCGTCATAGATTTAATGGGATCTCATGAATGAGGGCGCCTCGGCCCCTCAAGATTATTACTTTTCAGCGGCGAATAGAAACGCTCCGGACTCTGGGTCACGGGAGGTACGGAAAAAGGCACCTTGCGAAGAAATAAAACGGCGGTGGAATCCCGGTAGGCAAGCCGCCATTCCGGATTCGAGAGAAAAGCATTCCCCAAAATTCCTCCCGGAGGAACGAGGATCCCGTCGACACCATAGCTGTCGAGATAGCGCGTAATGCCTACCGCCCCTCCCCGCAGATCATGCGCGAAAAGGTAATCGAAAAAGAATTTACCCCCGTAAAGGTCCGCGCGCCCATCCATGAAAACCGGGAAACCGTTCCAGATCAGGTACCCACCCCAGACGTACTCATTATAGATCCTGAGCCGGGCAATAGCCCCATTGCCCTTGATAAATTGGAACGCCTTGACCGGAAATGATTTTTCCATCGCGGATGGATTATGATTCAAGCGATACCCCGTCCAGGAAAAGACACCCACCAAAATGACCATCGCAAAAAACACGTTCAAAAGATAGCGGAACGTTCTTGCGGTCTGCGTCAGAGCAACATCACTCCCCCGGTTCACCCAGGCAGGAACGGGAAACCCCTCGCTCACGGCCAGCGCGATCATCGGGATCGCAGCGACCGCGAAAAAAGGGATGTGCCTGCGGGCGAAAAGCCCCATAGCCATGGATCCCGCGTAGATCAGAAAATTGGCGATATTGCGTTTGGGCGGAAAAAGTAAAAATGCGGCTGCCCCAAGCGACATCACGCCGAGAAAAGGCCAGTAGTTCCAATGCTGAAAGATCGGCGACTGCCACTCCAAAATGGTCGTTTGCATGATCTTGCTGGAAAGGGTCTCGAAAGGATAGAGAAGGATCTTATAGCCCGTAGGGTTCATCCCCACTGCGGCCAGACACAAAATTAAAATTCCCGAAAAATGCGCCAAACCTTTTTCTCCCAAGGTCCCTTCTTCTGAATGGAGTACAAAGATCTGGAAGAGGTCTCCCGTCAAAAAAGCGACCATCACCACAAGCCCAAGCAGGTACCCGCTGTGAAGGTTTACCCAGATCATGACGAGCAAAGGAAGCGTGTAGAGGAACTTCCAGTGGAAACGACGCATTCTCACGCCCTGGATCAGCAGAAGAAAGGCGGCCATCATCAGGACATTGAAGATCTGCGGGCGGGCACCCCAGAGAAAACGGGACGTCAGAAGGGCGAAAAAAGCAAGGGCCCCGGCAATGTACGGCCTCCGGGGACAGGTCCAGTAGACAAGGCCAAAGACCAGCACACCCACAAGAGCGAAAGAGATCATCATCGCCGGATATCCCCCCAAACCATACAGGCGACGCATGATCACCTCGGAAAGCCATTCGTGAGCAGTCCAAAAATGGCCGGCCACGGTGAAGGAAAAAGGATCCGTCCTCGGAAACCCGTGTTGGAGAATCCACTCCCCGGTCCCCAAATGCCACCCCATGTCCGGGTCGAGAGTCGGGGTGAGACCGAAGGCGTAAACCAGAGCAGCCATTAAAGATAAAAACAAATGTCGGGTTTTCACAAGAGCCTTTCGTGACCTTAAGAAAAAGAAAATCGCGGGTATTGTACTCAAGAGCTTCCGCGGGGGGAATACTTTTATAAAAAAAGGGGAACGGTTAACGGAGGCATCACCCGCTTCTTTCAATCGTTCAACGTTCACCCTTCCACGTTTCCCGCCCGTCTCCCCCCTTTCTGAATTCGTGCTACAGTTTTAGCAGGTGGATGACGAATCACCAGACAGGGGTTTCGCGTCATTCCTCAGGAGAAATCTTGTGAAAAATCCGAAGAGAGGTTTTACGCTCGTTGAAGTATTGATCGTGGTCGTCATTATTGCCATTTTGGCGTCACTCATCGTACCCCGCATGCTCATGCAGACTGAAAAAGCCAAAGCCGCCGAAGCCCTTCAAATGGTCGGCGCCATTAAACGCGCCGCAGAAAGATACTACGACTTCCAAGGAACTTACATACTCCCGGGAGATGTCTTCGAGGTTTGTTCGGATCCTTGGGACGAGGGTTTTGACAAAAACGAGTCGAGTTGGCAGGATCTTGGGCTCACGGGCATTGATAAATCAAAAAATTGGAAGTACCGGTACTATGCGAGCGTGTCTGGCTCTACCTTCCAGGTCGAGGGAAGAAACGATCACACCGGGGATTATGTTAGCTATGATTCCGGCGGATTTGATGGTTCCGTTGATATAAATTGGCAATGCCAAATGGTCTTCAAACCGATAGAACCCGCCAACCCTGGCGATATAACCTCCTCGAAAGGCTGCACAATTTAAATTAAAACCGGGGAACGGGTAACGACAAACGGAAAACAAATCAACAAAGTAAAACGGGGACAGTCCCCTTTTCCGTCCTTTTAAACGTTCAACGTTCCCGGTTCCACGTTTCCCGCTTGGCCAGGCACCGCCTCTTTGCTGGACACCCGACCTGGATTTGCCTATAATCCCGCCCTATGTCGAGTGCCTCCTATTCCTATCAGTACCTATTTGTGGGCCTTTTTTTCATTTTTGCCCTGATCTTCGCCGTTGCGCCTCTGGCATTGGCCTGGCTTATGGCCCCAAAGAAGCCCTCGTCCGACAAACAGGCGACTTATGAGTGCGGTCTGGCCTCCAAAGGTGATCCCTGGATGCAGTATCACGTCCAGTATTACCTTTACGCCCTGATCTTCGTCATTTTTGACATTGAAACAATCTTTATCTATCCCTGGGCCGTGGCCTTCAAACGCCTGGGGCTCTTTGCTTTCGTGGAAATGGCCCTTTTTATAGCCATCCTCGCGTTCGGCCTGATCTACGCCTGGAAAAAGAAAATGCTCGAGTGGGATTAATGAACCTCGTACGGCGTAAGGCGACCGGCGGTCCGCGCAACGAAAAAACGCCGTACTCCGTACTCAAGACTCCTTACTAAAAATGGCCTTCACAGAAAATAAGACCGAAGTCGATGAAACGCTGCGCGCCGAACTCGCCTCAAAAGGCGTGATCTGGACGTCGCTCGATTTCCTCTACAATTGGGGACGCCGATCGTCCGTATGGCCCATGCAGTTCGGGCTGGCCTGCTGTGCGTTCGAGATGATCGCGGCGGCCTGCGCCCGTTACGATATTGCCCGCTTCGGCGCCGAGCTCTTCCGTGCCTCACCCCGCCAGGCCGACCTCATGATCATTTCCGGAACCGTCACCAAAAAGATGGCTCCTCAGGTCGTCCGCCTCTTCAATCAGATGCCCGAACCAAAATATGTTCTTACCATGGGCGCCTGCGCGATTTCCGGCGGTCCTTTTATTGACGGTTACAATGTCCTTCGCGGGATCGACCGCTACATCCCCGTCGACGTTCATTTGCCCGGGTGTCCCCCGCGGCCCGAGGCGCTGCTTCACGGACTCATGGAACTTCAAAAAAAGATCGCATCCCAGGAGATTCTGAAAGCAGAATGGTATCAAAAGGGCCTCAAGCGGGAATTTCCGATCCCTGAGCTTGGACCTCATGGGCTCGTTCCGAAATTCAATCCCGAGGTGTGGCAGCCTGCAAAGAAGGACCCACGCCGGGAGCATTACGGTGCCACGATACTCATCGGGAAGAAACTGAAAGCCCCGGACCTTGAACATGCGGCCGCCGTCAAGCCCGCCGCTCCGGGAGCCGTCTAACATGCCTCTCTTTATGGAAGAAGTTCAAAAAGAACTCCATGCGGGACTGCCGGACGTGAAACTCCGCCGCGTCCTGAATTCCCTTCTGCTCGAGAACCCGAAGGATCTGCCGCGCGTCGCCCTTTTCCTGAAGCAAAGTCCGAAATTCCGGCTGGACTATCTTTCCTCGGTGACCGGCGCGGATTATCTGGACTCTCTGGAATCGGTTTATCACCTTTATTCAATGGCCCTGAAGCGTGGGCCCCTCACGCTGCGCGTCCGCGTTCCCAAGAATCACCCGGAGATCCCGTCGCTTGTACCAATTTACCGTAGCGCGAACCTCCAGGAACGCGAAGCCTTTGACACCTTCGGCATCATTTATAAAGGTCATCCCGACCCACGCCGCCTGTTCATGTGGGAAGGATTCGAAGGCTACCCTTTGCGCAAAGATTATCAGCAGGAGGATGTGGACGTCCTGGAAGCTGCGGACATCACATGGCTAGCCTCCAGGGGGATCGCGATCCCGGAGGACATGAAGGCAAAAGCGGCAGAACTCGCCGCTGCAGGAAAACGGGCTTTGGTTGGAAAGCCGGAAAAACCAAGAAACTAGCACAACGCACTACGCGCAACGCACAACGTACTTAATTTGAGTCCTGACGTTGAACGTTGACCGTTGCGCGTTGTGCCCAAGGAAGCGTTAATTTCTTAGATAAATTATGCCAAATATCATCGAAACAAAAAAATTAGACGGCTCGGATATCCTCGAGATCAATTTCGGGCCACAGCATCCGTCTACCCACGGCGTGTTCCGCATGATCGTGCAGACCGAGGGCGAAAAGATCCGGGGCCTGAGGCCGATCTTCGGGTACCTTCACCGCAATCACGAACAGATCGCGGAGAATCTCCCCTATGCGGCGATCATGCCCTATACGGACCGGCTGGATTACGTGAACGCCCTAGCCAATAACTTTGGCTACGCGCTCACGGTCGAAAAGCTCGCCAGCCTCGAAGTCCCGGAACGGGCGGAATATCTCCGCGTCATCATGGCGGAACTCGCCCGTATCGTGAACCACATCACCGTGATCGGGTTTATGTTGAATGACCTCGGCGCTTTTTTCACGCCGCTTCTTTATGCATTCCGCGAGCGGGAAAGGATCCTCGACCTTTTTGAAGAGGTCACCGGCTCGCGCCTCATGAATAATTATTTCCGCTTCGGCGGCGTGAAGCGCGATCTTACGGCGCTCCACCTCGCGACGATCCATCAGATCGTCGCGAAATTCCCGGCCTTCCTCGAAGAATTCGAGACCCTACTCTCGAAAAATGAGATCCTCTGCATGCGCTGCCAGAATGTCGGCGTGCTTTCCCCCGAAACCGCGACCAATGCCGGCATCACGGGCCCGGTGCTTCGCGCCTCCGGCGTCAATTACGACATTCGCAAAGTGGACGGCTACAGCATTTACCACCGTTTTGATTTCAAGATCCCGCTCGGGAAAAAGGGCGATGTCTACGACCGGTATTATGTCCGCATCCTCGAGATTCGCGAAAGTCTGAAGATCCTTGAACAGGCCCTGGCCAAGATCCCTCAGGGCGAGATCCTGAACAAAAAGACAGTCCCTTTCATCAAAATGCCGCGCAATTTCAAGCCGCCGGTGGGCGAGGCCTATGGCCGCGTGGAATCCCCCAAAGGCGAGCTCGGGTTTTATGTCGTCAGCGACGGCACGCCGCAACCCTGGCGCTATCACGTGCGCGCCCCGTCCCTCATCAACCTGACCGTTTTGGAAGAGATGTGCCTCGGCCAAAAGATCGCCGATGCCATCATCATCCTGGGGAGCATTGACATTGTGCTCGGGGAGACGGACCGATGATTTTCGGCGCAGGCGTTTTCAAAGGCATGATGGTCACGCTCAAGAATTTCCTGACTTCTTATTACCGCGACCGGGACAATGGCGGCATCTTCACCGTCCAGTATCCCGAAGAGCGCGAAAAGCTAGCCGAGAATTACCGCAACCTCCCCTTTCTTGTCTATGACGGCGCGCCGGACCAGATCCGCTGTGTGGCCTGCGGGATCTGTGAGCGGGAATGCCCGCCCAAGTGCATTCATATTGAAATGGCCACCGACGCGGCCGGAAAGCCCGCGCGAAAGCCCGCCGTCTTTGACATCGATTACAGTCTCTGCATGAATTGCGGGATCTGCGAAGAGGTCTGTCCCTTCGATTCGATCTATATGGACCATACCTTTGAGATCACTTCGCAGGCGGGACCCCGGAGCCTGATCCGCGGCAAAGAGGCCCTGGCGCGCTCCAACGATTATTTCAGAAAGATCCGTCCGGCAATGGCCGCGGCCGTGGATCAAAAACGGAAAACCGCGGAAGACAAGAAAAAGGCAGCTGCCACACCGCCCCCGCCCCAGGAAATAAAATAATGGAAAACATCGGATCGTTCATCGATATGATCTTCGTGACCGCGAAGGCCTGGATCCTTGCCCTTTTGGGGCAATTCCTGCCGGTCTGGATCGTCGTGCTCGCGTCTATCGTGATCAGCGGCGTCGCGATCCTCTGCCTCGGTCCGGTGATCATGATGTATCTGACGCTTCTCGAACGCAAAGTGATCGGCCGCATCCAGAACCGCTACGGCCCGAACCGCGTCGGGATATGGGGTCTTCTCCAGCCGATCGCCGACGGCATCAAGATGTTCACGAAAGAAGATATCGTGCCCGCGAACGCGGATAAGCTCATCCATCTCCTCGCCCCGATCATGACCGTGGTCCCGGCCCTTATGATCTTTGTCGTCGTCCCCTTCGGCCGCCAGATGACGGCCGCCGATCTCAATATTGGTTTTCTTTATTTTATTGCCGTTTCTTCGATCACCATTCTGCCTATCTTTATGGCCAGCTGGTCCTCGCGAAACAAGTATTCCCTATTGGGCGGCATGCGCACCGCCGCGCAGTTGATCTCCTACGAAGTCCCCATGACCCTGGCCGCCGTTCCGGCGATCATGATGAGCCAGAGCCTTTCGACCAACACGATCGTCCTGACCCAGGCCGGAAGTTTCGGCCTCAACTGGTTTATCTTCACGCCGTGGGGTATCGTGGGATTCATTGTCTTTTTCCTTTGCGCCACCGCTGAGTGCAATCGCCCGCCCTTCGACCTCCCGGAAGCGGAATCCGAACTCGTCGCGGGTTTTCACACGGAATACAGCGGCATGAAATTCGCGCTCTTTTATATGGCCGAATACATGAACGCGTTCACCCTTTGCGGGATCGCCGCGACCCTTTTTCTAGGCGGCTGGCAAGGTCCCTTCCTTCCGTCATGGGTCTGGTTCTTCGGCAAGACGCTTGCGCTCATCTGTATCATGATCTGGTTCCGGGGCACGTTCCCCCGCTTTCGCGTGGACCACTTGATGGCCTTCGCCTGGAAATTCCTTTTGCCGCTGACGCTGGTCAATATTCTGCTGACAGCGCTCTGGCAGTTCACTTCGGCTTCCGCGGCATGGCTTTTTTCGATCATGATCCTGGCCGCGATGCTTTATATGCTGGTCAAGCTCAATCGTGTCTTTGTCCCAGAAAAACGTAATTACGTATTAGCCGATTAGTATTACCGTCATCCCCGCCGCTTGAAACGGGGATAACTCCAGAAAGAAATGCTATGGAACTATTACAACTTGGCGCAAAATTCGGGATTTATGCCGTGATGGCAGCAATCCTTGTCTTCGCCCTGGGAGTTGTCACGTTCCGGAACTTGTTCCACTGCGCGCTTTGTCTCGCGGCGGCGCTGATCGGGACGGCCGGCATTTACATCGCACTTCAGGCGGAATTCCTCGCCGGGGTGCAGATCCTGCTCTATGTCGGCGGTGTGATCACTCTGGTGGTCTTCGCGATCATGCTCACCGAACATCTCGCGGGCAAGACCGTCCGCCAGAACAATGCTCAAAGCCTTCCGGCGATCGTGGGCCTCGCGGGATTTGTGACGGCACTCATCGCCCTGATCCTGAAGACGCCCTGGCCGGTAACCGAGGCAGCTCTCAAGGCCAAAACTTCGGCAATGGGCCTCGGCGAAGCCTTGATGGGAACATATGTGTTCCCGTTTGAGGTCATTTCGATTGTTCTCCTCGCGGCGCTGATCGGCACCGTGGTCATCGCGAAAAAAGATGCTCCGGAGGAACGGCCATGATCGCGATCCCCTTGCAACACATTCTGATCTTTTCCTTGCTCCTTTTCGCGATCGGTCTCTATGGGGCACTCGTGCGCCGCAACATCATCGGCATTCTGATCTCGATCGAGCTCATGGTGAACGCCTCCAATATCAACCTGATCGCCTTTTCCAAATACACGTCTCTCTCGCCGGAAACGGGGCAAATCTTCGCTCTTTTTGTGATCGCCCTTGCCGCGACCGCGGCGGCCGTGGGCCTCGCGATCGTCCTGGCCCTTTACCGGATCCGCAAAACTGTTCAAGCCGATGAGGTTCATTTACTGAAATGGTAACCGCCAATCATCTTATCTGGGTTCCGGTGCTTCCCTTCATCGCATTTGTGGTGAATATCTTCTTCGGCGCCCGTTTCTTAAAAGAGCGCGCGGCGTGGCTCTCGGTGGCCACGAGTACCGTGGCCTGCGTGATCGCGCTTCCCATCTGTTGGGCGGTGTTCCGCGGCGCGCATTTCGCCAATGATTTTACCTGGCTCATGCTCGGCACCACACCTCTCAAGTTCGGTTACCTGATGGATCCTCTGTCCGCGACGCTTCTTTTCATGGTCACGATCGTCGGCACCCTGATCCAGGTTTACGCCACCGGCTATATGCACGGCGACCCGCGCTTCAGCCGGTTCTTTGCTTACGTCTCGCTTTTCATGTCCGCCATGCTCACGCTTGTGATCTCGAATAACTACCTGCTCTTTTTCATGGCGTGGGAGATCATGGGGCTTTGCTCGTATCTTTTGATCGGGTTCTATTTCGAGAAGGATTCCGCCGCGAACGCCTCCAAGAAAGCATTTCTCACCACGCGCGTCGGTGACATCGGCTTTCTTCTCGGCTTCCTTACCCTTTTCACGGCGATCGGCACGCTCGACTTCGCTCAAATGAACACGCTGCTCGCGGGACACGTCGGCCATACGGCCTTAAACACCGGGCTACTCTCGATGGCGGCACTTTTCATTTTCTGCGGCACTATCGGCAAGTCGGCGCAATTCCCGCTTCACGTGTGGCTTCCCGACGCCATGGAAGGTCCGACGCCTGTCAGTGCGCTCATCCATGCCGCGACCATGGTGGCGGCCGGCGTTTTCCTCGTGGCACGTTCCTTCTCTCTTTTTATGCTGGTCCCGAACGTACTGCCCATCGTCACCGCGATCGGCACGATCACGGCATTCATGGCGGCTTTTATCGCGCTGACCCAAAACGACATCAAGCGCGTCCTCGCCTACTCGACGATCTCCCAACTCGGTTACATGGTGACCGCCATGGGGCTTTCAGGCCTCGGCGCCGGCACCTTCCATTTGATCACGCACGCTTTCTTTAAGGCCCTGCTCTTCCTTGGCGCGGGCAGCGTGATCCACGGCACGCACGTTCAAGATATCCGCGAGATGGGCGGCCTTTTCAAGAAGATGCCCCACACCGCCGTCACGTTCATCATCGCGAGCCTCGCCCTGGCAGGTATCCCGCCGCTTTCCGGCTTCTGGTCCAAAGATGAGATCCTGCTCTCGGCGTTCGGCTCCGGCAATTATCTGGTCTTCGGGGTCCTGCTTCTCACCGCTTTCATGACCGCGTTCTATATGTTCCGTCTGATTTTCCTGACCTTCTTCGGCCAGGCGCGCAATCACGACGTCCACGCCCACGAATCTCCGGCCCTGATGACCTTGCCCCTTTGGTGCCTGGCCGTCGGCTCGGTGGTGATCGGCATCCCCGGCTCTCCTTTCATGCATCACTGGTTCCAGAAATTCATGGCAGAGATGGTCCATTATCCGGAATATGAACCTTCCGCCGTGGTCATGGCCTGCTCGATCGCCGTCGCGGTGCTCGGAATCACGCTCGCCTTTGTCATGTATCTGAAAAAAACGACCTGGGCGCCGGCTGTCGCGAAGAAATTCCCCTCCTTTTACCGTCTTTCATTTAACAAATTCTATTTTGACGAGTTCTACGTAACGTATCTCATCAAGCCTTTCCACGCGCTCGGACGCCTGCTCTTCGGCTTTGACGCGAATGTGGTCGACGGCGGCGTGAACGGCACGGCCAGCGTCACGATGTTCCTGAGCGGCGTCAAACAGTGGATCGACACTTATATCGTGGACGGCTTCATGAATTTTCTCGGGACCGCGGTCTACTTCCTGAATTCGGTCACAAAGCGCTTCCAGACAGGAGTGGTGCAGAATTATCTTCTGCTCGCGTTCCTGGGTTTTCTTGTTTTTATCATTTTGGAATTGAAACTGACCTGAAATAGCGAGTTTGTTATTTCAGGTCATCCTGAGCCCTTTAGGGCGAAGGATCTCGCTATGAGATTCTTCGGCCTGATGCTTTCTTGCGAGAGCAAGAATCAGGCCTCAGAATGACACATGGCACTCAAAAGGAGAATTAAATGACTTCTCATATCCTGTCCTGGATCATCTTTACGCCGCTCATCGGCGCGTTCACGATTCTTTTCGTGCCGAAAAGCTCCGCTCCGCTCATTAAGTGGATCGCCCTCGCGACCACCGCGGTCGTCCTGGGCCTCGTTTGTCACGCCCTGACGCTCTTCCAACCGGGACTCTCCGGATTCCAGATGATGGAACGGACCTCCTGGATCCCCCAATTCAACGTCCAGTACCTTCTCGGCACGGACGGGATCAGTTTTCCCATGGTCGGCCTCACCGCGATCATTTCACTCCTCGCGTGCCTCGCTTCCGGCAGTATCAAGGAACGCCACAAGGAATATTTTTTCCTTTACCTCTTGCTTGAGACCGGCATGATGGCAAGCTTCCTGGCACTCGACCTCTTTCTCTTTTACGTGGTATGGGAAGTGGTGCTCGTTCCCATGTATTTTCTGATCGGTATCTGGGGCGGCCCGAGACGCGAATATGCCGCGATCAAGTTCTTCCTTTTCACGCTCGCGGGCGGTCTTTTCATGCTGCTCGGCATCCTTAGCGTTTATTTTGCCGCCACCCCGCACACCTTCGACATCACCCAGCTCGTGGGCATGCCCCGGAGCCTGATCTTCCAACAGGTCGTTTTCATGGCGTTTTTCCTTGGCTTCGCCGTCAAAGTCCCGATCTTCCCGTTCCACACGTGGCTTCCCGACGCCCACGTCGAAGCCCCGACCCCGATCAGTGTGATCCTGGCCGGCATCCTTCTTAAAATGGGTACCTACGGGTTCTTCCGGTTCAGCTATCCGTTGTTCCCTGAAGCCACGCATTGGTTCCAACCGACCATGGCAACTCTGGCCATCATCGGCATCGTCTACGGCGGATTCGTCGCTCTCGCCCAAACAGATTTCAAAAAGATGGTCGCCTACTCCAGCGTCAGCCACATGGGATTTGTCCTGCTGGGGCTCGCCGCCCTGAATGCGAATGGCTTTCGCGGCGCCATGCTCCAGATGTTCACGCACGGCACTATCACCGGAGGCCTCTTTTTGCTGGTCGGCGTCCTTTATGACCGCTCTCACAGCCGCGACATGAACGGCTTCGGCGGCCTCGGCGCCAAGATGCCGGGTTACGCGGGCATCCTGACCTTTTTCGCACTCGCTTCGCTAGGCCTTCCCGCGTTAAGCGGATTCGTGAGCGAATTTCTGGTCCTGCTCGGCTCTTACCAATACTCAAAACTGGCGACCGGTCTCTCAACCCTGGGGATCATCCTCGCGGCGGCCTATCTTCTTTACATGGTCCAGCGCGTCCTGCTCGGGAAACTAAACCCAAAATGGGCCTCGCTTACCGATATCAAGTTCGTCGAAATCCTAACGCTCGCGCCTCTGATGGTGCTCATCGTGGTAATCGGCGTTTACCCGAGCATGATCCTGAACTACATGATCCCGACGCTTGATGCGCTTCTTAAAACCCTGAAAGTTTAAAACGAATGAACGCTATCGAAAGCTTGAAACATTTTATCCCCGAACTGGTTTTGCTGGGCGGCGCGTTCGCGGCGCTGACTCTGGATTTCTTCGTCAAACAGAAGAAACTGGTCGGTGAATTCTGCCTTCTGGTCCTCGTGCTCGCGCTGTGTCTGGCCAAGATCCCGGCCAAACCCATGTCCCTTTTCTTTGGCATGTTCGAACTGGACACCTTCACCTATTTTTTCCGGTGCATCGCGCTAACCGCAACGGGCATCACGCTTCTCCTCGCGATGGGTTACACCCCGCTCCGGAACCGCTATGAAGGCGAATTCTACGGCATGTTCCTTTTTATGGCGTTCGCGCTGATTACCGTCGCGGCCGCCAACAACCTCCTTATGATCTTTCTGGGCGTGGAGTTCGTCTCCCTGCTTTCGTATCTGCTTGTGGGCTTCCTGAAGAATGACCCGAAGTCCAAGGAAGCGGCGATCAAGTATCTACTTTTCGGGAGCGTCTGCTCTGCCATCATGCTTTACGGCATGTCGCTACTCTTCGGAGCGACGGGATCCCTGGAACTCAAGGTCATCGGAGACGCCCTTTTTACGGCGTCACTCAAGCCGCTTGCGGCTACGGCCGTTCTTTTCTTTTTTGTCGGTCTGGGTTTCAAGATCTCCATGGCCCCGTTCCATATGTGGGCTCCGGATGTTTATGAAGGCGCCCCCACGCCCGTCACGGCTTTCCTCACCGTCGCGCCCAAGGCGCTCGGCTTCGCGGTCCTGACACGCGTTCTGGACCTGGCGTTCTGGCACTTTCAGGGTGTCTGGAGTCCCGTCCTTGTGATTCTTTCCATCCTGACCATGACGATCGGCAATATCACCGCTGTCTCCCAGACCAACATCAAGCGCTTCCTTGCTTATTCCAGCATCGCTCAGGCCGGCTATATCCTGATGGGCCTGGCCGTCTTCTCGGTTCTCGGAAGAGACGCGGTCTTGATCTACCTGCTGGCTTATCTCTTCTCGAATCTCGGTGCCTTCGCGGTCGTCACATTCGTGGGAGAACAGACCGGAAGCGACTCGCTTGACGCCTACACGGGTCTTGCTTCCCGATCCCCGGCCGCCGCGGCACTTCTCATGGTATTCCTGCTCTCGCTCGCCGGTATTCCGCCGCTCGCGGGCTTCCTCGGGAAATATTATGTCTTCGCAGCTGCCATCAAAGCTCACTTCATCACCCTGGCGATCGTAGGCACCATCAACAGCGTGATCGCGGCCTATTATTATTTCAGGATCATCCGCATTATGTATCTTGCTCCGGCCACGGCTCCCGCGCTTGGCGCGCCTTCCCGAACACTGACCCTCGCTCTTTGGGCTATGCTCGCAGGTGTTCTGGCGCTCGGCATGTTCCCCTCGTTTTTCATTACGCGCATCCTGGGCTGACGAGTGCGGATCTTCCCGGTCACAGAAAAGATCCTGCTTCAAGACTTCCTCTTCGCGACCCTCAAAGATCACAAGAAAACCAAGATCAAGCAGATCCTGAAATTCGGCTCCGTTCACGTGAACGGGCGCGAAGTCACCTGGTACCAACATCCCTTGAAGCCCGGCGACAAAGTCGAGATCCTGAGCAAAGAGCGCGCCGCCACAGAGCGTTCGAAGACCGATCTCGGGCTCAAGATCCATTTTGAAGATAAAGAGCTCCTCGTCGTCGACAAGCCGGCAGGACTTCTCACGATGGGCACTGAGCGGGAAAAAGAGCTGACGCTTTATTTTATGCTCACGGAATATGTCAGGTCTCAAAGTGATGATGAAAGCGGCCGCGTTTTTATCGTACATCGCCTCGACCGGGATGCCTCAGGACTGATCGTTTTCGCCAAAAATGACGCTACGAAACGGGCACTGCAAGGCCATTGGGAGCTCGCGACCAAGAAGTATTACGCGATCACGGAAGGAACGCCGAAAGAGACGGAAGGCACCATTGAGAATTTCCTGAGAGAAGATAAATTCAGACGGGTCTTCTCAACTTCCAAAGACCATCCCGATGCCATGCACGCCGTCACCCATTACCGGGTACTTCGGGAGAACGGGGGCTACGCGCTCCTGGAAGTCACGCTTGAGACCGGCCGCAAGAACCAGATCCGCGTCCATCTCTTAAGTCTCGGCCACCCCATCATGGGCGACGCGAAATACAGCGCCAAGTCTGACCCCTTCCGCCGCCTCGCTCTCCACGCGTGTTTTCTCTCATTCCCCCACCCGGCCACCGGAGCGATCCAAACCTTCCATTCCCCGCTCCCCGGCCCCTTTAAGAAGATCTTTCCGGACATTAAAGATTAAACGCTCTCTGATACCTCCTAAATAGAAACGCTTTCCTGGTCGATAAACCTGCACGGCGAGAGTAATACCTTTTCAAAAATCGACAGAAAAAGGTGGCGTCCCCAATGCTTTCTAAAAAGATCCTGCTCATTGACGATGATGCCGACCTTGTCGCGGCACTCAAAGCACGACTGATCGCAACCGGTTATCAAGTCGCCACCGCCGGAGACGGCAAGGAAGGCTTTTCCCAAGTCATTATTTTTGACCCCGACCTTATCATCCTGGACTCTCTCATGCCGGTTATGAACGGCCTGCAGTTCATGGAAAAATACAGGGATAACAAAAGTCTCCACAAGATCCCTGTGATCGTCATCTCCGCAAGAGCGGGCGTGCGGGATTTCTTCAGCGACATGCCCATCAAAGATTTCATCGTGAAGCCTCTGAACATGGATACCTTTTTGGGCCAGATCGCAAAAGCTCTTGGGGTCAGTGTCGCGGCAGGAGGTCCCCCCGCCGCTACGAAAAGACTCCTGCTTGTGGGCGTCGATAAATTTGTCGCGCATAAGGTCAGTGAGTTTTTTAAAGCGGAAAAGTGGGAAGTCTTAGAAGCCAAAAATGATGCGGAAGCTTATGCGTCCGCACAGTCTTTTGCCCCCGACGCGATCCTATGCCAATACTGGAATCCGGCTTGGGAAGGGAGCGAGCTTAATACGAAGGCCTTAGCGCAGCGCCTGGCTCAGGACCATGCCCTCTCGAGGATCCACTTCGAGGTCTATTGCACTCACGGTCCTCTTTTAGAAGCCATGCAGCTATTTCCGGAATCCCAGCTGATCAAATACAATGAATCAGGCGACCTGCTTAAAGAGCTGGAAAAACGCTTCGGGATTTATCACCGGTAGACACCCGCCTCAAGCCTTAACCTCGACACACTCCATGCCCTCGGGAATCGCCTTGTCCCAACCGGGCGATGCACTTCGCCTTCAATCAAACGAGACGTTTTCTGGAAGAAGCGTGATGGAGATAGATGTCGGGAAGAATGCCGGAGCGGACCTCTTTTTCTTTTTCAAGCCAGGCGCGCACCCTTTCCTGCTGGAGCTCGTGGGCGGGGTCCCAAAGAGGCTGGAGGCTTAGGTCATGGACGAGATAAATAGCCCGGGGTTCCTGGCCACTGTCCTTCAGCAATTTCTTGAGAAACAGGTCCAGCTGATCGCCCGCTGACTTTTTATTCTTCGACCCGGAGCCCTTTAGCGCGGCCATAACACTGGCTTCATTCACTTCCCCTGTGGCGGATGCCTGGCTAAAAAATTCCACGTGGGTTTTGACTTCGATCTTCCCCCAATCGGCTGGCGCACGGTAGTGGAGAAGTGTGAAAAGCTGCCCATAACGAATGAGCACCTTCCCGTCCGGCCCGAGCGTCTTGGAATGGTTGACGATCATGCGCGCGAAATCGGCCGGATTAAAATGCTGAAGCCCCGCGCGAATATCCACGGAGAGCACATCCAGGCCGAAAAACCCACGCAAGCCCGCTTGAGCGATGACCATCGTATGATCCATGACATCAAGAAAGGATTGCCACGCCATCTTCTCCCCTTTGGAGAGAAGTGATGCAAGGTAAAGGGGGCGGTTCTCCTCGCCATCAAGAACCTCAAAGCGAAGAACTTTGGGGGTTACTTCCCCGCGATATTCAATCGACTTCCAGGAGGGGAAACCGGAGAAGAGGGCGGCCTGCAGAAGGTCATTCACGATCTAGGCTCCTGCGATGAATTCAAGCACGGCATCGGCCTGTTTGGCCGCGGCAACGCTGACCCGGGGCGCCAGAGCCGGAGCCTTGTCGATATCGGACGAAAGATCCCCGATCAAGATGAGATTGGACTTCAATCGCCGCGTTTGGATCGCATCGCTTGAGCCATAACCGCCAAGACCGGACGCCGAAACAATGAGTTTCGCGGAAGCCAGAAGTCCCGAAACCAGCATCGTCTTCGCCTCAGCCCGGTCCAGGCACTCCACAACAACATCGCAACCCCGAAATGTTTCGACCATGTTCGCGGGATCCAGCTTCAGGGACAACATCTGAAGTTCCAAACCGGCATTGATACGCAAGAGATTCGTCCGGAGCGCTTCGACTTTCTTCATCCCGACCTGATCTTCAAAATAAAATTGCCGATCCAGATTCGTGGCATCCACGACGTCAAAATCCACGATCGTAAAATTCCTGAAACCGACTCTTACAAGGCACGCCGCGCAATTCGAGCCCAGGCCGCCCGCGCCCGCGATCCCGATCCGGGCCTTCTCGATCTTTGCGAGACGGTCCGCCCCGAGTTTTTTTATGAGATCCTGCCGGAACGCGCCCATCATAATTGCATCCAATCTTTCATGACAGGTTGATAGCCTTTGGAGACGAGCATCGCCTTGATCTCTTCGACATTCCGCGGATCCGAGATCTCGAACTGAGAAACGTCCTCCCCTTCCGGGTCGCCCAGGGTATGTCCTCCCACGCTTGTCGTAGAACCCGCGGACATACGCGTGATCCCGAGCGGCAAGAGATTCTCTCGAAGCGTCGCGCTTTCCCTTGTGGAAAGTGTGATCCCCAGCCGTGGAAGAAAAAGCCTGAGGGCCATAATGATCTGGGTGATGTTTCGATCGGTAGTCGTGATCACTTCCTTAAAATCCCCGGCATGCGGTCGGAGGCGCGGCAAAGACACCCCGATCTCCACATCGCCGTAACGATCTTGCAAGTACCGCGCCTGAAGACCCAAAAAAAACACTTCCCGGCGCCAATCGCTCAGGCCCAAAAGCGCCCCGACATTCACGGCTCGCATCCCCGCCCTCGCGGCACGTTCGGGCGCATCGAGACGGTCGCGATAATCTTTCTTGGGACCGGACTTGTGAACGCGGTCGTAAACTTGTTCGTCATAGGTTTCCTGGTAAAGCGTCAATCCGTCGACCCCCGAGCGTGCAAGGTCCGCGTATTCCTCCTCCGTCAGGGCGTAGATCTCAGCGGAGACCGAACTGAAATGTTTTTTAAGGATCTCCACACAATCCTTGATGTAGGAAATCGGGCTCCGCGCCCTGGAATCGCCCGTCAGGATGAGAAGATGTTCGATCCCTGTCGACGCGATGAAGGCGGCTTCCTTTTCGACTTCGGACATTGTCAGGGTCTTGCGAGGCATGGGGTTCCGCGCGTTGAACCCGCAATAAGAGCATTCGTTCTCACAAAAGTTTGAAAGGTACATGGGCGTATACAGCTGGATCGTCTTTCCGAAATGCTGCTGGGTCAAGGCATGCGCCTTTTGAGCCATCGGCTCCAAAAGTCCCTCCGCCGCTGGGGAGAGAAGTGCCAGAAGCCGCGCGGGATCATCCCCTTCGCGATGGATCGCTTGCTCAACATCCTGTGGCGAAAAGCTCTGGAAGTGCTTCTCAGAAGAAAGGGTTTTGTGTTTTAGGAGAATATCGTAATAGCTCATAGGAGAATCTTAGCGCGCTTCGTCGCGGAGAAAACCGGTCAGAGGTGAGGACGCACTGGCCTCGTTTGCCGCAGAGGCAAGCCCCGCCAGGTAGGCCCTGCGGCCCGCGATCACGGCCTCGCCGAAGGCTTGGGCCATTCCGACAGGATCGCACGCGATCGCGATGGCTGTGTTGACCAGCACCGCTGCGCATCCCATTTCCATACATTCACAAGCATCGGAAGGACTTCCAAGCCCCGCATCAACGATCACCGGCACCCGGATCTCGCGGATCAGGATCTCCACGAGCTCCCGTGTCTTGAGACCGCGATTACTGCCGATCGGCGCGCCCAGAGGCATCACCGCGGCCGCGCCCGCCTCTTCCATCCGCTTGGCCATGGAAAGATCCGGACTCATATAAGGAAGCACAATAAAGCCTTCTTTGACGAGGATTTCAACAGCTTTGAGCGTCTCGAGATTGTCCGGTAAAAGATATTTATTATCGCGAACCACCTCGATCTTGATCCAGTTGCCCTGCCCGCCTGCTTTCGCGAGCCTCGCGATCCGCACGGCTTCGTCCGCGGTCCTCGCACCCGAAGTATTGGCCATCAGAATGCAAGGCTTGGGAATATATTCCAGAATGTTGTCCGTCTGAGTGCTCATGTCGACGCGACGGAGAGCCACGGTCACAATATCTGAAGCGGCAGCTTCCAGAGCCTTTTGCATCACGGGATAAGAGGAGAACTTCCCGGTCCCGAGCAAAAGGCGGCTCTTCACCTGCCGTCCTCCAAGATTCAAAAGATCTTCCATGCTTATCCGCCTCCCACAAAACTAATGATCTCGATCATGTCCCGGTCCTTCACAGTGATTTTGGGCCAATCCTCACGCGCAATGATGCAAAGATTGTGCTCCACCACGATCTTCTCCGGGCAAAGGCCTTTAGCCGCGACGAGCGCGTCCAGACTTACGGGTTTTTCAACCGGCACTTGTTTTCCATTGATCGTTAGGATCATAAATTCTCTTTTTTTTCGGCTCCAAAGACGGCTTTCACGAAGCGCCACAAAAGCCGTATCAGAAGAAAGCCCAGGACCAACAACCCCGTGATTATAACGCAGGTCAGCACCGGATGTCTGATGAAAAACCAGTAAAGAAAAATGACAAGTCCCTGCTCGGCCGTACTCGCCCCGATGTTGGAAAAAGGTTCCGGCGAGGTATTGATCGCCAACCGACCGGCCGCCTTGGCCGTATGGGCATTCAGCGTCAAAGTCCCCGCAAGCATCGCGTACATGGCCTGGATCGCCGGACCGTGTTCCGAACCCGCCATATAGCCGATCGCGATCCCTCCAGCTGGACGGATAAAGGTGTGGACCGAATCCCAAACGGAATCAACATAAGGCACCTTGTCCGCGATAAATTCGATCGAAAATACGATAAAGGCCATTGAAAAAACAAGCGGGTTGGAAAAGATCCCAAGCTCCCCGGGCATGTGGATCCAGCCAAAATGCCCGCAAAGCCCCAGCAACCCCACCGTAAGATACAAACTGATACCGGAGGACCAACCCGCCAGAATAAGAAGCAAGACCTCTTGGGAAGGATTGGCGAGAAATTTTTGAGCGGCGGCTTGCAGGCCTTCGATATTCATGGGAATCATGAGCCGTATCTTAAATGAAAAAGTATAACGTTTCTAGCGCGACGCTCTTAACTGTCGCAGATGACCGCGAGCTGCCTCAATGCAAAAAAACATTTCGCGCAGCAAAGTACGTCGGAAGCGGCATTATGCTGGTCTTCAAAGTCTTCTCCGAAAAGCTTGATGTGAAGCTCGGAGAGTTTTGGCCATTTGTTCCCGTACGGCCCGGGAATCTTGCAATAGTCCGTGGCTCTTTTCATGGTGCAAATTTTAGGGACCGTTTGCAGCGGATCGGGCAGCGCAAGACGCAAGCTCTCAACGCGCACCATTTTTTCATCAAAATCAAGATTATGCGCGATGAGTTGAGCGGAATCCGCGACCGCCGCCGTGAACTCCTTGAGCACCGTCGCCATCGGAACGCCTTGCGCCAGCGCCTTTTCGGTGCTGATGCCATGGATCGCCGTAGCGCTTTCAGGGATCACAAAGCCCTCCGGCTTGATGATGTAATCCTTAAAGACAAACTTCGTGCCATCGGCATCAAATTGCGCCCACGCGATCTGGACAATATGCGGCCAGTTCTGCGTGTTTGTCACCGGCTCTTTCCAGCTCTTCGGCAGACCCGTCGTCTCCGTATCAAAAAAGAGATATGCTTTTTTTTCCGCAGTACTCATGGGCTCCTTTGGACTTCGCTTGAAACAAATGGGATAAAATCAGGATACGACCGCGCCATTATAGAGTCTTCCCGGAAGATGTAAACTGAATGGTACCTTTCGAATAGGATTTCTGGAATTCATCGTTTTCAAGCGTATAATGGCCCCAAAGGATTTGAAACATGGCAGACACATCCCAACCTACCGACGATCAAGCGCGTGATCTTAAAAATGCCTCGCTGAGCGGCATCAAAATCGCATTCTTTGACGCGAAACCTTACGACATCGAGTCCTTTGACGAAGCCAATCGAAATCTCGGGTTTAAGATCACCTATCTCAAGAACCACTTGACGCTTGAGACCGCAGCCCTAACACATAACTTCCAGGCGATTTGCGTCTTTGTGAATGACGCCGTTTCCAAAGAGGTAATCGAGATCCTGACCCAAAATGGGATCCGCCTGATCGCGATCCGTGCGGCCGGATACAACAACGTCGACTTGAAAGCTCTCTTCAAAAAGATCCACGCTGTCCGGGTTCCCGCCTACTCCCCTCACGCCGTAGCCGAACACGCAGTCGCATTGATGCTGGCCCTCAACCGCAAGACCCACCGCGCCTACTATCGGACGCGCGACAACAATTTCACTCTCAACGGACTGATGGGTTTTGATATGAGGGGAAAGACCGTCGGAATCATCGGTACGGGCAAGATCGGCAAGGCCGCGATCGACATCCTGAAGGGTTTCGGGATGCGCATCCTCGCCCACGACGCATTTCCGGACAAACCTTTTCAGGAGAAAACCGGCATCGACTATGTGGATCTCCCCACCCTTTACAAGGAATCCGATATTATTTCACTCCACTGCCCGCTCAGCAAAGAGACCTATCATCTGATCAATGAGGCTTCGATCGCGGCGATGAAGCCCGGCGTCATGATTATCAACACCGGCCGGGGCATGCTGATCGACTCCAAAGCGCTCATCGGCGGCCTCAAAACCGGCCGGATCGGCTACGCCGGCCTGGATGTCTATGAGGAGGAGAGCGAATATTTCTTTGAGGACTTCTCCAACAAGGTGCTCACGGATGATGTCCTGGCCCGTCTTCTTTCGTTCAACAACGTCGTCATCACTTCGCACCAGGGGTTTTTTACGCGAGAGGCTCTTCAGCAGATCGCTGCCACCACACTTGAAAATATCCGTGAGTTTTTTACCGATCACAAACTTCCCAATGAGATCTGCTACCAGTGTAACCCGGCGGATTGCCCGCGCAAGACCACGGGAAAATGCTTTTAAAATAAGGAGTTCTTATGGCGCAAACCTCCAAGCCTCAAAATTTTATCGGGACATCGCTCGCCTACAAAGACCTGGTGGCCTATCAGAAACATTCGGTCGTCAGCAAACAGATCCTGAACAAGAAGGCCGGCACGCTCACCCTCTTCGCCTTTGACAAGGGCGAAGGCTTAAGCGAGCACACGGCGCCTTATGACGCCACGGTCATGATCCTCGACGGCCAAGCCGAGATCCGAATAGGGGGAAAGCCCCGCACCCTCAAAAAAGGCGAAATGATCATCATGCCCTCCGGGATCCCGCATTCGCTCAAAGCCGTGCAACGTTTCAAGATGCTCCTCATCATGATTCGATCCGCGGAATAAAAAAAAGGCGGCCGTCTCACGTGAGACGTGCCGCCCTTTTTATTTCGTTCCAGCCTTTTTTATTGAGGAAGCGCTGTCCTTCCCACCTTCCGGTCCGTGCGAAGATCCTGACGGGCTTTGTTGACATCCTTACGACCTGTTTTCCTCTCGGTCATGTTCGCCTGATGCAGGGTCTTCAGCTGGGCCTCAAGAGTCTGTACCTTTGCCTTATCTCCCGCAGTCCGCGCCTCCCGGATCTGCTTATGGAGCGCTTGCTCCTCGGTTCTGCCCTGCTGGGCCTTTTGCTGCAGCGCCTGCTTCTGTTCGGTGATCTTCTGTTTATCCGCATTTAACGCGGTTTGTTCCACCGCGTGAACGGGGAAAGCCCCGCACAAAAGAAAACAAAGTGCTAAACCTAAAATCCGCTTCATGGTCAACCTCCTTTAAAGGGTGAATGGGTCGTGAGAAAGACGCTTTATGCTAACCCCCGAGCGGGATTCTGGCAAGTCCCCTCTCCGTGTTGTTTTGGCCTCCAAAAGCGCCCCTTGCGTGTCTTTTCACCGTGATCTTTATGCCTGCAGATTCCTCCGTTGTGGGGCATAATAGAGATATGGGACCTGCACCCACGACAAGATTTTGGCACAAGCTCGAGCAAGGAAAAATTCAATGCGATCTCTGCCCCCGCCACTGCAAGATCGAAGAAGGACGGTCTGGTTACTGCATGTTCCGGAAATGCGTCGCCGGCGAATTGGAGCTTTTGACCTACGGGTATTCGAGCGGCTTCTGCATTGACCCCATCGAAAAAAAACCCCTTTTCCATTTTCTTCCCGGCATACCCGTACTCTCTTTTGGCACGGTGGGATGTAATCTGGGCTGCAAATTCTGCCAAAACTGGGACCTGAGCCGCCAAACGATTAAGAACGCCGACCTGGTCCATGCCCCGCCCAACAGGATCGCACGCGCGGCGCAGATCATGGGGTGTGTCGGCGTGGCCTTCACATACAATGATCCCGTTATTTTCCATGAGCTTGCCATCGACACCGCCCGTGAGTGCCGTGCCCTCGGCCTTAAAACCGTCGCTGTCACGGCGGGTTACGTTTCCCCGGAGCCCCGGGAGGAATTCTACGCCTGGATGGACGCGGCGAATGTGGACCTAAAGGGATTTACGGAAGAATTTTACAAAAAATACACCGACAGTTCCCTGCAGCCTGTCCTGGAAACCCTGGAATACATCAAGAAGAAAACACGGACTTGGCTTGAGATCACGACGCTATTGATCCCCGGGGTCAATGATTCCGATCAGGAGCTTCGGGCCATGACCGAGTGGATCGTCAAAACACTCGGACGGGATGTGCCGCTCCACTTGACGGCCTTTTACCCTGCGTACAAAATGAAGGATCATCCTTATATGCCGCCCGAGCGGGTGATCCACGCCCGCAAGATCGCTTTAGAGAGCGGACTCCGTTATGTCTACACGGGCAATATTGAAGACCCGCACGGCCAAAATACCTACTGCCATGCGTGCGGGAAAGAATTGATCACAAGGAACGGGTTCGACATCACGGGATGGAATTTGAAAGACGCCGGGAACTGCAATTTTTGCGGGGCGGTGTGCCCCGGCGTGTTGGGTTCAAGACACGGCATGTGGGGCTCAAAACGGCTTCAAATCCAGCTGAGACCGGACAAGGACTTTCTTCCGTTCGCGGTGGAATGAACGAATCCCTGTAGATGGTACGTAGTAAGTAGTACGTAGAAATTAAGAGGGATTTGTATTTTTTACCCACTACCTACCACCTACTACGTACGCTTTAGTTTAAGCAACTGATCGCTATACGAATCCGCGACAAGGTCCCGCGCACGGATTCCCAGAAGCTTCTGATAGAACTCGCATTGCTTCCGGAGCTTTCCGGGGGCCGCATGACCCTTCCCGCCGAAAACCTCGATCTCCACAAAACTCCCGAGCTTCTTGACCCGGTCGATGTGGAACTTGGCGTTTCTGATGTAATAAATCTCACGTTCCTTATCGACAATGACAAGGATCCCCAGCGCGACGGCCAGAACTTTTTTTAGAACCAAGCCCTCGGGACATTCGTAAAGAGCCGAATCGCAGCGTTTGGAGTTCCTTTGATTTTTGCGATGGTAATAAATGAGAGCGTTCTCGATATTCCCCACGCGAAGCTTGAGCCGCCCCCGGGGAACACGGAAATAGGTATCCACCTGATGGTCGAGGCCTTTGAACGCGGCTCGTTGGGCTTTTAGGATGGCGCGGATGCGGGCGGGGTTGGGGCAACGGGCTTTGATCTCCATGCTGATCGAGACCGTCATGAGAGTATTATCAAACGGATTTCAAAGGAAGCGTGAAGGTGAACGTCGAACCTTTTCCGGGCTGGCTCTCGACCCCGATCTTCCCGCCATGTGCCTCCACAATGCGTTTGGCGATCGCAAGGCCAAGGCCTGTGCTTTTTTCTCCCGCGGTCGGACGCACCTTGGTCCTTCCGAAATACCGGAACATCTTGGAGATCTCTTCCGGCGGAATACCCTGGCCCTGGTCCGTGACCGAAATGGCGACAGCCCCTTTAAGGATCCCGGCTCGCAAGATGATGCGGGTCTTGGGATTCGAAAACTTGATCGCATTCGTGATGAGATTATTGATCACCTGATCGATCCTTTGAGAATCCATGGAAATCCGGGGAAGCGTCGCCGGAACATCCAAGGTGAGCTCAATGGATTTAGATCGGGCCAAAAGAGCATGATGATGGTGCGCTTCCTTCAGGTAATCCTCCAGAAACACCTCACCGGCGACCATCGTCAAGTGACCCGCCTCGATCGCGCTAACGTCCAAAAGATCATTGATCAGGGTGAGCATCTTGTCACAGTGCTCGGCCATGGCCGCAACCGGTTTTTTCTGGGCATCCCCCAGGGGCCCCATCAAACCATCCTTCAGAATATCGGCGTAACCTTTAATGACCGCGATCGGCGAGCGAAGATCATGCGCCGCCATCCCGAGAAACTTGTTCTTGAGATCGTTGAAGCGAATCTGTTCCTCATAGAGCCGGCTCTTTTCCAGCGCCACGGCGATCTGTCCCGCAATGATACGAAAAAGCTCGCTATGCACTTCCCGGTACTCTCCCACTTTCATACTAGAGAAAAAAAGAAAGCCCACCGGCTTTCCCATGGC
>Ga0209083_1001109_pt1 | contig 32752 bp, 18 predicted proteins | sample AM7aDNAmetaG_FD_184132 | JGI IMG/M metagenome (GOLD analysis project Ga0209083, IMG submission 184132) | Freshwater microbial communities from Finland to study Microbial Dark Matter (Phase II) - AM7a DNA metaG (SPAdes) (version 3) | ecosystem: Environmental > Aquatic > Freshwater > Lake ... | reverse complement strand
CTCCGCCAACTCCGGAGTAATTACCGCCGCGTTCCCTGCGACGAATAGTGCTCCAACTGTTACCACTTCTTCTGCAACCAGCATCGCCGCAACTTCTGTAACCGGAAATGGAAATGTTACTGCGAACGGCGGAGCTACTGTAACCGGCAGAGGATTTTATTGGGTGACAGATGCTTCAAATGGAAGTTGTACCGGCGCCACCGGCGGAACCCAAGTAACTGCAGGTTCTGGCACCGGAACATACACAGCCAGCATCACTGGCTTAACCGCCAACAGTTATTACTGCTACCGTTCTTACGCAACAAACTCCGCCGGCACAGCTTACGGCGCGTGGACAAGCTTTCAAACAGCTCCAACAGCCCCAACTTCAATTCATATTGCTTCAAACAACTCAACTACAACTTTGGCAAAATCCGGCGATACTGTAACTATTACCGCAACGGTCAGTTCTGGAACAACTGTCACCGGAACAATTGGAGGCAAAGCAACATCAACAAATACTGTTTCAAGCACAACAGCAACTTTGACTCGCGTGCTTGACGGAACCGAAACCGGAGGCGCCGGACTTGACTTTACGCTTGTTTCAACCAACTCGTCCGGAGCAACCAGCGCAGCGACAGTTACAAAAGCAAATATAGTAGACGGTTCTGCGGTGCAAACAGATTTTACAGCGCCTTCAGCGCCAGGTACGCCCGACCTGACTGCCGCTACCGACACAGGAGTTTCAAATACAGATAATATTACCACAAACACAACCCCTGCTTTTACAATTTCATGTGAAACCGGAGCAACTGTTACTCTTTACGACAATATAACTTCAGTTGGAACCGGAACCTGCGCTTCAAGCACAGTTACAATTACTTCTTCAACTCTTTCTGTTGGAACTCACGCTTCAATGAATGCAAAACAAACCGACCCTGCCGGAAATGTCTCAACTGCTTCAGGAAATCTGTCAATAACAATCGACACCACCGCCCCCACCGTAAGCTCTGTTGCCGTTCAAACTGGCTTAACAGTCAACATAACATTTTCAAAAGCAATGGGAAGCGGAGTTACAACTGCTTCAAATTACACTTTGTCGGGAACCGGACAAGGAAACCTGACAAGCCACCCAAACACCGTTGCCTTGGTTTCAGGAAACACATATATTCTAACATGGAACGGCGGTGAAATGTTGAACGGCGGGAACATCACAATTACCGTTGCCAATGCGCAAGACGTTGCGGGAAATTCAATTGGTTCGCCAAATTCCGGCACCCACACCGGCGGTGCAATCGCAACCATTCCAATTCTTGCTGAAGTTACTTCTGTTCCAAATCCAACTGCCAACGCAACCCCAAGTTACACATTCAGTTCAACTGCAGTTGGAAATATCACTTATGGCGGAGACTGCATAAGCTCAACATCGGTTGCAGCCGCAACAAACAACCCAGTAACTCTTACTAATTTAACTGGCGGAGCTCTGTCCGACGGAACTCACTCCAACTGCACAATCAAAGTTACAGACGCCGGAGGAAACCAAAGCAACACAATAACTGTTTCTTTGTTTGTGGTTGACACAACCGCGCCTTCTTCTGTGAGTATTACAACCCCGGCAACAGGAACATACAACGCAAGTAATTTGCCTTCTTTAACATTCAGCTGTTCTGATGCCACAACAAGCTGTGACAGTTCAACTTGCCAATGGACAGTTGACAATTGGACTCACAGTTACACCTGCAGCACATGGCCGGCAAATTTTGCCGAAGGAAACAGTTTGAGTTTGAAAGTTCGCGAAAAAGATTCGCTTGGCAACGGGCCAACAAATAGCAGTGCAGTTGCAATTACTTATGATACAACTGCACCAACCGGTTCTATAACTTTGGGTGGAGGCGCAACTTATTGGACAACAAATACTTCTCCAACTATTGTATTAACCACAAATGATGCCGCGCAATATCAGTTGTGCTTAAATTCCGCAACCGCGGGAAACGACTGCTCGTCAGTTGCAAGAAATTGGACAACATACACTGCAAATCCAACAGTTTATGACTTTGCTTCTCAAGATTTGAAAACTTTGTATGTTCAATTTGAAGATGTTGCAGGAAATATCAGTGCGACATATTCCGGCTCAATTACAATTGATACCGTCGCCCCTAACTCCGCCACATTGCTCGGCTGGTCGCAATCTTCTCCGTATAACTCAACACCTGTAACAGCTTCATGGACAAAATCAAACTCATCGGACTTGGCAGATCAAAAGATTCAATTCTATTCTGACGCAACTTGCACAAACGCATCGGGAAGTTTAATTGATTTATCTTCAAACAGTTTGCAAACAAGAGCATTCACCGGAGTCAACGGAAGCACTTACACATACAAAATTACCAGCATAGATACTGCAACCAATTCAACTGTTTCAGCTTGTTCTTCGTCAATGGTTATCGACACCACTCTACCAGTTTTGAATGAAGTCACAGCTGTTACAACTCCAGCAACCAACAAAACTCCAAGCTATACATTCAGCTCAACCAAAGCCGGAAATATTTCTTATGCCGGCGATTGCGCAAGTTCAACCGCAACTGCAATATCGGGCAACAACACAATAATTTTTAATACTTTAGCCGACAAAACTTATACTAATTGCACAATACAAGTTACCGACGTGGCCGGAAATCAAAGCTTGGCTTTGAATGTGGCTTCGTTTACGGTTGACACAATTGCGCCAACCGTTGGAGTTTCCGGCGCTCCGGCGAGTTGGACAAATGCAAATCAAACAGCAACAGTTTCATGCAGTGATGGGGCGGGATCGGGATGTAATTTAGCAACTTATGCAATAAAAACATATTCTTCCAACCCAACAACCTGTTCAACAACTTATGCGGATTACACACTAACAAGCCCGCAAACAATTTCTTCGCATTCTTGGATTTGTTCTGCTGCAAAAGATAATGCCGGAAATGTCAGCTTTTCTACGCCGGTTGAATTTAAAGTTGACAAAACCGCTCCGGTAATTTCTTTTTTCACAATGCCAAACCAGTCAAATTCTCGTACGGTTAGCATAGGTTCCTTTTCAGCGGGCGATACCGGCGATTCAAATATTTCAGGATATTTGGTTAACGAATCCGCAACGACTCCGCAATTGAATGACACAGGATGGTCGCTTACTCCGCAAACCTCTTACACTTTTTCGGCAAATGACGCAACAAAAACAGCTTATGCGTGGGTCAAAGATAATGCCGGAAATATTTCATCAGCTTTGACTGCCGAAGTTTTGGTTGATACAACTGCCCCCGTAACCGGCAGTGACGCAAGTTCAGCATGGTCAGCAATAAACGAAACCGTTACTTTGTCGCCAACTGATACCGGCGGAAGCGGAGTTGCTTACACATATTATTGCGTTTACACCGCAGGCGGGACAGTTTGCGACCCGACAACAAAAACAAATTCAGGAACAAGTGCTAGCGTTGCGTGCACGGCCGGAAATACTTGTTTGCAATATGTAAAATATTATTCTGTTGATAATTTGGGAAATGCAGAAACCGTAAAAACTTCAAACCTTGTGCAAATTGATATGCAAGCCCCAACAATAATCGCGTCAGGAACTTCCGGCGGAAATGAATATGATTTCGGTTCGTCGTGGACAAATTCAAATGTTGTTGTGAGCTTGATTTGCTCTGATGGAAATGGCTCGCAATGTTCTTCAATTTTGTATTGCACGGGGTCAAGTTCTTGCGTGCCAGGAGTTAGCGGCACAGATTATGGAACATATTTAACTTCGCTGACTATTTCAGTATCGGGAACGAGCTATGTAAGATATGCTTCTTATGACAATGTTTCAAATTCGGAAACAATAAAAACACAGACTATAAATATAGACAAAGCCGGGCCGTCGGTAAGCGCGGGAAGCGACCAAGTTAAGAATGGGCAATTTACGCAAGTCGGCACGGTTACGCAAGCTTCTTCGCCAATTGTAAGCGAACAATGGACAGCCGATAAACCTGCAAATATAACTTTTGGATCGGCAACCGCAACAAGCACAACAATTTCTGCAAACGCAGACGGAAATTATGTGATTAAATTAACTGCAACCGATAGCGCAGGCAATTCAAATTTTGCAACATTTAATTTAACTTGGGACACTGTTGCGCCAACTCTCACTGAAGTTACAGCTGTTTCGAATCCAACCAATCTTGCAACTCCAAGTTACACATTTAACACCACTGAAGCCGGAACAATCACTTACGCCGGCGACTGCTCAAGCTCAACCGCATCGGCAACATTGGAAAGCAACACAATAATTCTTGCAAATTCATCCGGCGGAACTCTGTCAGTCGGAACCCACTCAAACTGCACAATCAAAGTTACTGATGCGGCGGGAAACCAAAGTTTGGCTTTGAGTGTGGCTTCGTTTGTTGTGGATACAATTCCTCCGACAACAACCGATAATTCCGACACAAATTGGCATTCTGGAAACCAAACAATTGCATTGTCTCCAACAGATTCCGGTTCGGGAATTGCCCATACATATTATTGCGTTGACACAGATAAAACTTGCAACCCAACAACCTCGGGAACAAACGTAAATGTTACTTGCGCGACGGGAACCGTTTGCCAGCAATATGTAAGTTATTATTCTGTTGACAACGCAGGAGAAATCGAAGATGTAAAATATTCAAATCTTGTAAAAATCGATAACAGTTCACCCGTTACAACTGCCGATGCAGGGACTTATGCATTTGGAAATTGGTCTTCTTCAGATGTGTCGGTAGATTTGAGTTGTGATGACAATTCCGGCTCGGGGTGCGCGTCAACGTTATATTGTATTTCTGATAATTCAACAAGCTGCACAACATCATTTTCTGCATATCAAAACGAGCCAATTTTATTTGACACAAACGGGACTTATTACTTGAAATACTATTCAGTTGATTCTGTTGGAAATCAGGAGTCAACAATAACCGCAACAATAAAAGTTGATGAAACTGGCACAGGAATGAGTCCGGGCGGGTCAATTACCACATTTGAGAACAGTATATTTACCGAATCGCCATCAGTAAACGCCGGACCTTCCGGGGTTGCCAGCGAACAGTGGACAAAAATTTCAGGTTCGGGAACTGTTGTTTTTGGTTCGCCAACTTCTGCCACTACAACTGTTTCTTTGCCAACCGACGGAACCGCAGACGGTAATTATATTATAAGATTTACCGTTGTAAATAACGCAGGAACATCAATACAAACAAACAGCAAATTTATTTGGGATACTATTGCTCCGATTACCACTGCCGATGCCGGAGCGTATTCGTTTGGCGCGTGGACAAATAAAAACGTCACGGTTAATCTTTCCAATGTTACAGAAACAGGGTCGGGATTAAGCGCAACTTATTATTGTGTTGGTTCTTCGTCTTGCGTAAATTGGAGCGTTTATTCGGCGCCAATTCCGGTATCTTCGTCTGGAACAATCAGATATTATTCGGTTGACAATGCAGGGAATGCCGAGGCGATAAAATCCCAAGCGATTAAAATAGACACTGTTGACCCTTCAACTTCAGACAATTTTACAAATAGCGGAGTCTGGATAAGCTCTAATCCAACAATTGCTTTGACACAAAATGACGCGGCTCCAAGTTCCGGATTTGCCTGGACAAAATATTGCGAAGATACAAATCCATCAAATCCATGCAGTCCTTCAGGAGGAACCGATTACGTTTCGCCGGTTTTGATTTCAACCGAAGGCACAAGTTATTTCAGATATGCTTCGGCCGACAATGCCGGCAATATTCAGCCAACAGTATCTCTTAAAGTTATGATTGACACAACTCCGCAGGTAACGCAGGTTAAAATAAATTCAGTTGATGTTTCATCATCGCCAAATGCTTTAGCCAATATTACAATTACAAACGAAGGACATTTTGATTATGAATACACTTACGACTGGTGTATTACAAGTGATGCAAGCGCAACTTGCGACCACAGCAACGAAGGTTCGAAAAAAATTATTGCAGGGCAGGATTTCAACCCCACTTTGTCTTTAGCAGAGGCCACGCCCGGCACGTATTATTTTAAAGTAATTGTATATTACAATGGAAAATTATCTCATTATGACGGACTGTCGTCATCGGCTTCACTGTCATTTACTGTAACCGCTCCACAAGTTATTACGCCTGCAAATAATGGAGGAAATAGTGGTGGTGGTGGAGGCAGTGGAATAAGCGGTGGTACTGTAACTCCAGTCGCAACCATTCCTGTTACACCAGTAACTCAAACAACAAAATGCTATGAAAGCCCAAAGGCGGATTTGCATAACGGATGCAAAGTAAATCTTGTAGACTTTTCTATCTTGGCATATTGGTTTAACAGACCTTCACCGTCTGCAGTAGCCGACCTTAATGGGGACGGGAAAGTTAATTTGACAGATTTTAGCATATTGGCATATTATTGGCATAAATAATTTTATAACATGAAATTAAAACTTATAATTCTATTTTTTGTTCTCTTTTTCCTGTTTTCTTTTCGCGCAAATGCCGCCGAACTTTTTTGCGAAGTAAATAACGACATGGGTGTTCAGCGTTTTGCGCAAGGAGATGAATTTATGGCCGATATATTTTTGAACACAAAAGGGGATTTGGTTAATGCGGTTGGCGGAAATATTTCTTTTCCGGCTTCACTGGAATTAAAAGAAGTAAGAGATGGAAATTCAATTGTTAAATTTTGGGCAACCGAGCCAAAAATCGGCAAAGCAAAAATGATTAATTATTCAGGTATTATTCCCGGCGGTTATAACGGCGCCGGTTTGCTTTTTTCTCTGGTTTTTACAGCCAAAACCGCAGGTAGCGGATCTGTGGGTTTTGACAACAACGAGGTTTTGCTTAACGATGGCAAGGGCACAGAGGCGAGTTTAAAAGTTTTACCGATGCAATTTGTTGTTTCGGCTCAAAAAATAATTTCGGTAAATTCGGCAAAAAAACCGATCGTTAATTCAAAAATTACGCTCGCAAAAGATACCCAGCCACCCGCGGATTTTACACCGGCGGTTGTTCAGAATTCCCAAATGTTCAATTCAAAATATTTCTTGGTTTTTGCGACACAAGACAATGGTGGGGGGATTGACCATTACGAAGTTTCAGAAAACGGAAAATGGGTTACAGCCGTAAGTCCGTATGTTTTGCAAGACCAAAGTTTGCGCAGTTATATTTATGTAAAAGCAGTTGACAAATCCGGAAACCAAAAAACAGAAACAGTGGCCCCCCGATACCCTGTAAAATGGTATGAAAAATGGTGGCTATGGTTTGTGAACAAATTAAAAAAATAACCCACCGTCATTGCGAGGAGTAGCAACGACGAAGCAATCTCGCGCGTGTTAGATTGCCGCGTCGCCTAAAGCTCCTCGCAATGACGATAACAATGTTTTATGAAAATTAGTAAATTAAAAACTGTAATTCTGTTTTCTGTTTTCTGTTTTTTGTTTTCTTTTCCCGTTTGTGTTTTCGCTCAAACCGCAACTTTGTTTTTTTCTCCTGCAACCGGAAATTATTCTGTTGGAGACAGTTTTTCGGCAAATGTGTATGTTTCAAGCCCAAACGAAGCAGTCAATGCCATTTCGGGAACAATTACTTTTCCTCAAGACAAAATTAAAGCAGTATCGCTTTCCAAAGCCGGTTCAATTATAAATATGTGGGTTCAGGAACCGTCATTTTCCAACAGTAATGGAACAGTTAATTTTGAAGGAATAATTCCTAACCCGGGATTTACCGGCTCGAGTGGCCGGATAATCACAATAAATTTTAAATCGATATCATCCGGAGCTGCCAACGTTAGCTTTTCTTCCGGTTCTGTTCTTGCCAATGATGGCAACGGAACAGAAATTTTAAAAGGTCTTGGCAGCGCATCATTCTCGCTTGTTGCCGCAAAACCGATATCGTCCGGGGTTTTAGCAAATTCAAAACCAAAATCCGAAACAAAACCTATCACAATTGCTCAGCAATCAATACCTGTGTCTTATACTGTAGTGCATCCAATAATTATATATATTTTATTTGTGATATTTTGTTTTGTGGTGATTTTTTTAATTTTGTATTTTGAACGCAAAATTTCCAATTCTGTAAAAAATATAAAGACCGATATTCAGCGTCTTAAAGAAGCCGGAACATCAGAACGCAAAGAATTGTTCGGAACACAGCAAAATATTAAACAATTAAAAAATACCAATGTTGCCGAGGATCAGGAGTTATCAAAACTGAATTCAAAATTGGAAAACAAAACTGTTTTGTTTGAACAGGACATTGACAATCTAAAAAAATTATATGCCGACAAGGAACAAAGTTTGAAAAATTTGGAGTTGTCAATTGAAACACGGGTGGAAAATAAAACCCTTGCACTTGATAATTATCTTAAACATATTCAAGAAATTAATTCGGCAGCAAATAAAGAACTTGTTAATTTGGAATCAAGTTTGGAATCGCGTGTTCAGGTAAAAACAATTTCACTTGATCAATACGTTCAACAGTTAAAAGACCTGAATACCAGCAAAGCCGGAGAAATTTTAAAACTGCAGACAAGTTTGGAATCGGAATTGCGCGAAAAGTCCGGTTTGTTTGAAAAGGACGTTCAACAACTGCGCGAAACCAACATTGCCGAAGAGCAGGAATTGACTCGGCTTGGAACCAAACTCGAGGGTAATACAACACTTTTGAAACGCGACATAGAGCAGCTCGAGGGTCTTAATTCTAAGAAAGAAATAGAAATGGCAAATTTCCAAATTAAACTCGAGGCGGAAATGAATGATAAAACAGTAATTTTGGAAAAAGACGTCCAACAATTGCGTGATTTGTATTCTTTAAGAATTGAAGAATTGGAAAAAATTGAACAAAAAGTGCAAGATAAAGATGTTTTGTTTGAAAAAGATTTTCAACAGTTGAGAGATGCCAATTCCGCGGAAGCCCTGCATTTGGCGGATATGGAATCAAAGCTGGAAGCCAGGACTGCCTTGCTGGAAAAAGATGTTCAGCAAATTAAAGAAGCGTATGCTTTAAAATTTGAAGAGCTTGTAAATATAGAGCGGAGCTTGGAAGAAAAATTTGAGCAAAAAACCAGCGCGCTGACAAAAAACCTCGGTCAGATTAAAGAAGGCAGTATTGCAAAAGAAGAAGAATTGGTAAAGTCGGAAGAAAACCTGAAAACCCAAATGGAACAAAAAATCGCGCTGCTGGAAAAAGATATCGCGCAGTTAAAACAGGTAAACACGGCAAAAGAGGAAGATTTGACAAACATCAGAAATAGCATTAAGGAGCTTGTTGAAGATTATAAAAATATTTCCGGAGAAGAATGCGAATTAAAGGGTAAAATTTCTAGAACGATTAATTCGTTGAGGGCTTTTTATGCAAATATGATTTTGGAGGGGAAAGAAGAAAAATAAAAAAGAAAAAAAATAGAACAAAATCGAGTTAAGTTGCTCGGTTTTTTGTTTGAAAAAATATTATTTTTGTGATATATTACCAAATAGTAAAGGGGCGTGGTGAAATGGTATCATAAGGGTCTCCAAAACCCTTGGTCTGGGTCCGATTCCCAGCGCCCCTGCATGCAATATGCAACCTAGAGACCCCAGATTTTACGACTATCCTTCGGGTTCGATTCCTGGAGAGGTGGTGGACAGGTCTCTAGGAATCGAACCTGCATAAACAAAAAACACCGATTTTTTCGGTGCTTTTTGTTTTATTTGGTTATCGCCAGCTTTTTATTTTTTACCACCAGCCTGCTTTTCAGGCAGGAGAGTAACTCTCTTTTTTCGTCGATGCCGCCTTCTCTTAGAATATATTTTAAGTAAGATTTCATATCTATCTCCACTCCTGATTTTTCTCTTTCCTTGATTCCCATCATTCTCTGGAATCTGCTGTATCTTTTAAATTCTTCTTCAAATTTATTTTTCACCCCCAGCTTGTCTATGTCCACCTTGTCCAACAAATTCTGCAGTTGCCTTATTATTTCCTCCTCGCGCAGAAATCCGTGCTTGCAGTTTTTGTCTCGGCTTTTTGTGCATCCGTAATAAATGAATTTTAATGTCTTGCCGTTTTTTAATTTTTTGAATTTTTCTCTGGCTGAAATTCCTGATCCGCAGTGTCCGCAGGTAATAAGTTTTGTAAAGGCGAATTCTTTTTCTTCTCTGACGTAATCTACTTTAAGTTGCCGTTGAACCTTATCGAATAAATCTTTATCAATAATCGGTTCGTGTTTTCCATTGTACCAGTTGCCGCTGTGTTCTGGATATTCAAACACTCCGTAGTAAAAAGTGTTTCTTAAAATTAAGTAGATATTACTTAATGAAAGATGGTGCTGATTCTTGGTTCTGAAATTAATTTCAAATCTCATCCAATGGTAGAGCTTTATGCCAGACCAATTTTCATATGCTACTTTTTCAAACATTTTTTTGATAATCGGGGCGCGTTCTGGATCCAGTATAACCTGACATTTTCTGTCGATCCTTTTTTCGTTAAAATATCCTGTTGGCGCTGTGCCCGGCCGTAATCCCATTTCGCATTTGGCGCGTAGCCCGCGTCTTACATTAATTCCTCGATTATCGTTTTCCAACTTGGCTTGGCTACCAAGAATCATCAGTAGGAATTTTTCATTCGGATTGTTTGTGAATATCTGACTGTGCGTTCTTATCTCTGCCAATAATTTCTGATCCATCAAATCCACCAGCGATCCCAAATCTCCGGCGTTTCTTGAAAGTCTGTCCGGGGCCCAAGTCATTATGCCATTAAATTTTCCGGCTCGGATATCCTCGACTATTGAATTGAACACCGGCCTCTCGCTGGAATTCTTAGCCGAGTGAGATTCTCGCCGGATTTCCACGATTTCCAACCCATCACGTTCTGCAATTTGCAACATTTCTTTTATTTGCGAGTCTATCGACATAACCTGTCGCTCCTCTGACTCAGTGCTTTTACGGGCATAAAGGCAGTATTTTATTTTTCCAATAATCACCGGAGGAGGGGATGGCAGATTGTTTTTTATTTGTGTTGTTTGTTCCATGTTTTTGTTGTTTTTCCTTAATAATATGCTCGACCTTTCAAGCTAAGGAATGACGCAACCATACCCTTTAGTCCAGACCCTGACCCTTAAAAATCGTCTATCTAAAAATTTGAAAAAATATCGAATTTGTGGTTAAATTAATAAAAATATGAAGATAAAAGATTTGCCAAAAATTGAACGTCCGAGAGAAAAATTGGTTGCCAAAGGTGCTGAAAATTTAAAAGATAAAGAACTTTTGGCAATTTTGCTTGGAACCGGCGTTGAAGGAAAAAATGTAATTGAAATCGCTGAACAAATTTTGGAGAAATTTCCGGTAAAGAATTTTCTGCAATTAAAATACGAAGATTTAACAAAAATTAAAGGCATAAATTCAGCAAAGGCCTGTACAATCCTTGCCAGTCAAGAATTGGTTAAAAGGGCATTGGAGGTAAGAGATGAAAGTTTGCCCAAGATAAGCTCGGTTGAAGATGTCCTAGCTCAAGCAGTTTATATGCGGGATAAAACAAGAGAGCATTTGATGGCACTCTATTTAAATGCAAGAAACGAATTGCTTTATAAAAAGCCGATGTTTATTGGCACACTAAATGCAAGCTTAATACATCCAAGAGAAATTTTTCAGGAAGCCTTAAAACAAAATGCCTGCTCTGTAATTTTAGCCCACAACCACCCGTCGGGCGACAATGAGCCGTCGGAAGATGACATATTAATTACCAAAAGAATTATTGAGGCGGGTAAAATAATGGGTGTGGATGTTTTGGACCATGTTATAATTTCCAAAGGCAAGATGCCATATAGTTTTAAAGAGAATAAATTAATATGATCGATATACCCCAAAATATTTTAAATAAAATTATAGTAAGGGAAGATTATTTAGAGTGGATTAAAAAAGAAACGGCAATAATTGCCTATTTAGATTTAGCTAATATGTTTTATTGGCAGGATGTTTTGGGGTGGAAATTTAGAATTAAAGATGTTGTTGCTCAATTAAAGTCTTTTCCTAACGTCAAAGAGGTGAAGATATATTATGGTAAAAATGAACACAGCGAAGAAGAAAAAAAAGAATCAGATGTTTTGCAAAAGCGATTGTTAGCGACCGGCGCAATTTTGAGAACAAAACGGGTTAAATTTATAAAAAAGACAATAGATGAGGCAATACTTCTGAAAAGATCCACAAGAAATTTGTTTAATAAGGGGTTAAACGATAAATTGGTCAATCTTGTAGAGGAGATTAAAAAAATTAAAGCTACTATTGAGGAGCCAAAATGTAATTTTGATGTTGAGATGGCCATGGATATTATGGACGACTCAGAAAAAATATCAGCTATCATGCTTTTTTCTGGTGATTCAGATATGGTAGCACCCCTAGAGCGATTAAAGATTAAGGGCAAAAGAATTTGTGTCGTCGGCGTCCGCGACATGGTTGCGGGGGAATTACACCGAGTTAAAGATAAAGGGTTTAATTTTGGACATTTTTATAACGGAAAAAGATATTATAAAAGCGAAAATCCCGCTTTTGGCGGGACCGCGTGATTAGTAAGATTACTCTTACAAATTCATGGTAGCAAATTTGTATATCCGTTGTCAAGAGTATAAAACTATAAGTACAAAAATTTATCTCTAGCACTCTTTTGTTAGAATTCCTACTGGAATTCTAACAAAAGAGTGCTGCAGTGTCAATGCTAAAACCGCGATTTGTATAAATAATACAGATTTTGAAAGTATTAATTTAAATGATATATTGGATAATATTCGCATAGCTTATAAATATATTTTACAGGAAAAACGTAAAAAATTCAAGAGGAAAAAATAACAAAAATATGCAGAAAAAAGATATTAAATTTAAGAAGTTTTCTGAACAAGATATAACTTCTAAATATGTGCTCCCGGCTATACAAAAAGCTGGCTGGGATTTAGATACTCAAATTCGCGAGCAATACACATTTACAGCTGGGCGTATAATTGTACGCGGTAAAACTGTAAGTCGTGGAGAGAAAAAACGCGTTGACATTCTTTTATTTTACAAAAATCATTATCCAATAGCAGTCATAGAAGTAAAAGACGGCTCACATAATATTGGCGATGGCATGCAACAAAGCTTGGACTATTCTAAGTCCCTTGATGTGCCCTTTGCATACAGCACAAATGGAGTAGCTTTTCTTGAGCACGACAAGCTGGTCCAAGGCGGCGACATTGAAAAAGAAATTTTGCTTGATAAGTTTCCATCACCTCAGGAATTATATACACGTTGGACAAAATTAAAAAAACTCCCATCAGACGCAGATAATATTGTTTCACAAGATTATTTTGAAGAAAAAGGAAGGTCTCCGCGCTATTTCCAAGAAGTTGCTATTAATCGTGTTGTAGAGGCGATTGCTCTTGGTAAAAAACGCCTTTTGCTGGTTATGGCAACAGGAACCGGTAAAACTTATACGGCATTTCAAATTATTTGGCGTCTTTGGAAAGCAAAAAAAGTAAAACGTGTTCTTTTCCTCGTAGATCGCAATATACTTGTTGACCAGGCAATAGTTAATGATTTCAAGCATTTCGGAAATGCAATGACAAAAGTGGCTGGCCATAATGTTGATAAAGCATATGAAATTTATTTAGCATTATATCAGGGCATTACGGGAACTGAAGAAGAACAGAATATTTTTAAACAGTTTTCTCCGGATTTTTTTGATTTGATAATTGTGGATGAGTGTCATCGTGGCAGCGCAAAGGAAAACAGTAGATGGCGAGACGTGCTTGAATATTATAAAAGTGCAGTTCAAATAGGTCTTACTGCAACGCCAAAAGAAACAAAAGATATATCAACCCAAAATTATTTTGGAGATCCAATATATACATATTCGCTTCGTCAGGGAATTGATGATGGTTTTCTTGCTCCATATAAAGTTATCCGTGTAATTTTGGATCGCGACGTTGAGGGATACAGACCAGAAGAAGGAACCACGGACAAATATGGTTATGAGGTGCCAGACGAAATATATAAAGGCCCGGATTTTGATAAAAAAATTGTTATTGATGAAAGAACTAAGGTTGTCGCTAAAAAGGTATCAGATTTTATAAAAGCGACAGATCCTATGCAGAAGACGATTGTTTTCTGCCAAGACATTGAACATGCCGAACGCATAAGACAAGCATTAGTTAACGAAAATTCTAAATTTTTTCAAAAAAATAATCGCTATATTGTTCGCATAACCGGAGATAATCCCGAAGGGAAAAAAGAGCTTGACCACTTTATTGATCCCGAGGATCCTTATCCTGTAATTGTTACTACCTCTAAGTTGCTTACAACCGGAGTAGATGCGCAGACTTGCAAACTTATTGTGCTTGACTCAAATATCAATTCGGTAAGTGAATTTAAGCAGATCATCGGACGAGGAACTCGAGTTAGGGAAGATTATGGTAAACTATTTTTTACAATTATGGATTTTCGCGGAGTGACAGAATTATTTGCTGATCCAGCTTTTGACGGCGACCCCGTGGTTATTTATCGTGCCAAAGAGGATGATCCTATTGTTCCGCCCGAAGAAAAACAGCAAGAAGATGAATGGCCGGCCACTATACACGACCAAGCAATAGATATCAGAGAGGATATTGTGGGCGGAGCCGATGTGTCAGCTCCTCGCAAATATTATATTTCTGGTGTTCCTGTCACGGTTATAAACGAGCGCGTACAGTATATGAGCGAGGATGGAAAACTTATAACAGAATCATTAAAAGATTACACGAAACGCAATATCTTAAGCGAATACAAATCACTTAATGATTTTCTTACAGCTTGGAAAAGTGCAAATCGCAAAGAAGCGATTATTCAGGAATTGGAATCACGTGGAGTATTTTTGGATGCATTAGCCGAAGAAGTTAATAGGGAATTAGACCCTTTTGATTTAATTTGCCATGTCGCCTATGGACGCGAACCGTTAACCCGGCAAGCTAGAGCTCAAAAAGTAAAAAAGGCAAAATATTTTGAGGAATACGAGGGTAGAGCCCGCGAGGTTATTGACGCACTTATAGAAAAATACGCTGACCAAGGTATTACGGCCATAGACGATATCGGCGACCTTATGGTATCTCCGTTTCCGGAATTTGGTACGCCAACCGAGATAGTAGGTTTATTCGGCGGACGTGAAAAATATCTAACTGTCATAAAAAATATTCAAGAAGAAATTTATAAATAATTATGTCACTACAAGCAGCCGTAAAAAGTATTCAAAATATTATGCGTAAAGACGCTGGAGTGGACGGAGACGCACAGCGGCTTTCCCAATTAGTCTGGATGCTTTTTTTAAAAATTATTGATGACGCAGAACGAAACCAAGAATTAATTGACCCAAAATATCGTTCTCCTATTCCAGAAAAATTCCGCTGGCGCAATTGGGCAGAAAATGCCGAGGGCATAACCGGCGACGAGTTGCTTGATTTTGTAAATGAACTTTTTAAGACGCTTAAAGGACTTTCAGTAGATGCAGATAAAAACCCGCGCGCTTTTATGGTTCGCGAAGTTTTTGAAGGAGCTTTTAACTATATGAAAGACGGAACTCTGATTAGACAAGTCGTAAATAAGCTGAATGAAATAAATTTTAACAAAAAAGATGACCGCCACCACTTTAACGAAGTGTACGAGCATATGTTAAAAGAGTTGCAAAGCGCTGGTAATGCCGGAGAGTTTTATACGCCCCGTGCTTTGACTAAATTTATTGTAGACATGGTTGCTCCAAAACTAGGCCAGACTGTGCTGGATCCGGCCTGTGGCACGGGCGGATTTTTGGTAAACACTTTTGAATATGTCCGCGAGCACGAGGTAAAAACATTAGCTGATGAAAAAAATCTCGAATCAACCGTTAACGGATCAGAGCTTAAATCATTGCCGTATCTTTTGGCGATTACAAATATGATTTTACACGGAGTTGAAGTGCCAAAAAACATTAAGCATGATGATTCGCTTTCTCGTTCACTTCGCGATATAGGCCCAAAAGACAGGGTTGATATAATCGTTGCAAATCCGCCTTTTGGTGGAGCCGTAAAAGACGGTGTTGAAAAAAACTTTCCCGCAGAATTTCGCACAAAAGACACGGCTTTACTATTTTTAGTTTTATTTATTCATTTACTAAAACCAAATGGAAGAGCTGGAATAGTCTTGCCGGACGGCGTTTTATTTGAAGAAGGAGTGGCAACTGCAGTAAAAAAGAAACTGCTTTCGGAGTGTAATGTTCATACAATTGTGCGGCTACCACAAGGAGTTTTTAATCCTTATGCTGGAGTAAATACAAATTTGATATTTTTTGAAAAAGGCCAGCCAACGAAAGAAATTTGGTATTATCAATTACCGCTACCCGAAGGATTGAAACAATACACAAAAAATCGCGGCATAACTCATGAAGAATTTGACCCAGTCAGAAAATGGTGGAACAAGAGAGTTCAAAACGATTTTGCCTGGAATGTTTCCATTGAAGAAATAGAAAAGCGAAATTATAATCTGGATTTCAAAAACCCCAATGGACATTCAAGGGTTGAATATATTGATCCGCGAAAGATATTAGAAATTATTGAAGGAAAGGAGAAAGACATAAGCAATATCATCTCTGCTATCAAGAAATCTATATGAATGTGACTGAAAAAAAACCAGAAATAATAATTCCACCGGTAACATCCACAAATCTGGAAGAACACAGAGAGATTTTTAGAAGGTTGGCGTGCTTTACCGCACCTGCGGCGCTTGGAAAAGATGAACTACCGCAAACTATATTGGATAACCTCGTAAAACACGTTTTATTTCTACAAAAGGGGCCTATTCGGTTGAGTAAAATAATCGAAACAGCTAAATTACAATTTAAAATTAGCATAGAATTTGATGAGGCAAAAGCTGCTTTAAAAAGACTTATTTCTAAAAATTTAGTTATAAATAATAGTGGTAATTTATCGCTTGAGGTTTGCCATAGGGCTTCATTGCAGAAAATAGCAAAAGAAAAGATTAATCAGGAGATTGAAATACTGAATAAGTTAGAAAGTCACATTAAAAAACAAAATTCAGAACTCCCTGCAAGTGATCTGGAAATTATCAAAAATGATTTCCGTCTTTTTTTAACCAATTTTTTTCTTATATCCGGCGCCGAAGCAGTGCAATTAATCTATGGTAATCCTAAAGAAATTGGAGAACTAGTTGGAAAGATTCAAAGGAAAAATATATTTGAACTCTTGCCTAGTCGTTCTGAAATTATAAAAAAAATTGAACAAAAGGAATTTTATGAGTTTGTTAATTTGCTATCCGCAGAAGAAAAGGTTTATTTACAGGATTTACTTGATGCAAGTTTGCAGTATTTTACTATTACGGTTGATAAAAAATGTGAAGCCCTTTTAATAGCCGATTTCGAAGGGTGGAATTTATTTGTCGATACAAATTTTATATATAATTTACTTGGCCTAAATGACACTCTTTCCAGTTTAAAACGAGTGAATACCGAAAAAATTTTAGATTTAGGAAAGAAAGCCAAAATAAATTTTTTTGTTTCGCCCGTAACTCTTGAAGAGTTTAGTACGTCGGTTTCAAGGGCGAGAGAGATTCTTTTAGACAAAAATGTGTCTGAAAAATTATATAAGATTGCTGGAGACGTAACTGGGAACGTAGTCCTTTCCGCATACTATAAAGACTATAAAAATCACAATATAAGCCCAAAAGATTTTCTATCAAAAATTGATAATATTAAAGATGTTCTTAAATCCTACGGCATATTTGAGAAAAAAGATTATTATAAAACAATTAAGGGAACTAAAGAATTTGAGGAAACCGTTACTAAGCTTATTAGCTTAACGCATAAAGACCGTAACGTGGCCGAGCATGATGCTTTTCATTATTTGATGATTTTAAAACTGAGGAGTAGGGAAGGGTCTGATAGTACTTTTAAAACTAACAAATCTTGGTTTTTAACGCATGACGCGCTTCTCGCTCCATTTGATTATATGGTTAGAAAATCAGAAATTGTTTTTTGTATAATTCCATATCAACTTCGTCAAATTTTAAGGCCTCTATTTTCTAGGAATGATGATTTTGAGCAGGTTTTTATTGACTTTGTCGCCGAGCCCATTACGCGAGTATTTCCGGTCGTATCAACCGACATAGCAATGAAAGTTTTTGCCAGGGTTACTTATTTTGAAAAAGAATTCGGAGTGCAGGATTCTCCGGAATTAGCGATAAAAATTTTGGGTAACCAACACTTTCTTGAACAATTCCGAAAATTCCGTGAAACTGGTAGTGAGCAGATTAAATTAATTGATAGTCAAATAAAACAAATTGAGAATATATCTGAAGAAAAAATCGGCGAAAAAGCATTGAAGGTTGAGGCATTGGTACCAAAAAGAAATTATTGGAATTTTATTAATCCCATTTGGCTACTGTGGCAATCGATTAAATATATCTATAAATTTATTAAAAATAATAAGGCCCTTTCAATAATCATTTCCGTTGGGGTAGTGATATTTGGCTTTTTAGCCGCGGATTATAAAATAGTTTTTAGTAACATTAATAGCGTTTGGATTTTTCTAGCATCATTAATAAAATTATGAATTGGCTAATAAAAAAATTAGGGGATGTGCTGGATTACGAACAGCCTGGTAAATATATTGTAGCTTCTAAGAATTACAGTGGTGATTATAAAACGCCCGTTTTAACAGCTGGCAAAACTTTTATTTTAGGCAATACAAACGAAAAAGAAAATATTTTTCCCGCTGATAAGTTACCAGTAATAATTTTTGATGATTTCACTACCGCAACGCAGTTTGTTGATTTTCCTTTTAAAGTTAAGTCATCTGCAATGAAAATTTTGCATCCCAAAAAAGATAAGGCAGATGCTAAATACCTATTTTATTTAATGCAAACAATAAAAGTGGATCATGCGACTCATAAACGATTTTGGATATCAGAATACTCAGAAATAGAAATTCCGGTACCTCCAGTTGAGGATCAGAGAAAAATTGTTGTTAGGTTGGAAAAAATGTTGGCAAAAATAAAGGAAGCAAAAAAATTACGCGCTGAGGCACAGGAAACCACAAAAAATCTTCTCTCGGCTGAACTTCATAGGATTTTTGAAGAAGGAAAAGTCAAAGGCTGGGATGAAAAAAGCATTTTAGAGGTTACAGAATTAGTTACTAAAGGAACAACGCCGAAAACCTTGGGATATGCATTTACCGATTCTGGTGTGCCATTTCTTAAAGCAGAAAATGTAAATGGTGGTAAAATCGATGCGATTTCAACTAAAACTTTTATTTCAAAGCGGGTTCATGATATTCTTTCTAGATCAAAGACGAAGCCAGGAGACGTATTAATGACAATTGCCGGAACAATCGGACGTATTGGCTGGGTTACCAGTAGCGCCCCTGAAATGAATATGAATCAGGCGGTTGCTATAATTCGACCAATGCCAGATATAATTTTTACACAATATCTTGCCTATATTCTTTCTGCTGGTGTCACTCAGGGACAAGTTAGTAGTGGGACTGTAAAGGGTGCGATTCCGAATTTCAGTTTGAGCATGATTAAAAAACTTATGATTCCATTACCGCCGATAGGGGAACAAAAAATGATCGTGGCGCGGCTGGATGCGTTAGCAGAAAAAATAAAAAAACTTCAGGAATACCAAAACCAAACACAAGCGGATTTAATCGGTCTTGAGAAGTCTATTTTAAACCAAGTTTTTAAAAATTAGGTTACAACTAAAATAATTTTATAAAAATGATTTTACCTAGGTGGACGGAAAAATATAGCAAGGCCGAAAGTGGCAGAGATCATCTGGCTTATGAATCTGTGGGCGTATCTATGCTCGAGCGTTTGTTGCCCGGTATTTCTAATATCACAATGAGAGCGAGATATTACTCTTTTTTTCCTTGGGTAATTTATCGTTTTTTTAAATCCGAAGAGCCAAAAACATATGGTGAATTTCGTACATATTTAAAAACGAAATCTCTTGCATTCCTTTACGCAAACGGGTTGTGCCATCCTGAAGAGAATACGGGAATAAACGGTATTGATTTGGTTAGAAGTGATTTGGATAAGGGGGCTAAAAAAGAATATTTTTGGTCCGAAAAAGATATCGATAAATTTAAAGACAACTTTTGGATTTATTCCCAAAAGCTTTCTCAACTAAAAATAACAGCAGACAATGAAGAGTCCGAGATTGAGAGTTTGACAAAAACCCGTGGTAAAGAATTAGCAGAAGCTTTTGAATCCTCCATAGAAAATACTGAATACTTTAAAGAATATTGTGATAAGTGTGATTCAAAAATTTCTACAAGTGCGTTAAAACAATATGGGCAAACAGGGGGCGTCATGGATTTGAATAAGTTTCCAAAAGAACAAAAAATGTTGCTGGAAACTTTTTTTCGTTTCGAAGATATTCCAGATGAAGTAGATGATTTTACGAGATATTATATCGCACAAACTAATGATGGTTCTGCACGGGCAAGACGTGAGTCGCTTTTATTATATCTTGATATTATTAATCAGCACAAAGGGGTATTTGAATATGATAATTTAAGGAATATTCAATATTTTTCTAAAGTTAATAAATCACTTTATAAACCAAATAAAAAACTGGAACATAATCTTGAATTTTGGCGTATATTTCAGGCAAGGCAATATTTTGTATATGCCATTGAAACTATATTCCATGCCGTAACCCTTGCTATTGATGAGCAGCCACTATCCTTAGACCAAATAGCGAATAATTTATTGGATAAAGTGGATTTCGCTTCTATTAAAAAAGACTTTGGTATTGATATTAACAAAGGTACAACCATTAAAGAATTTTTCCAAAAGATAAGTAATGGAAAAAAAGACGAGGTTTTCGATAAGTTTTTCAATATTGACGCAAAGATTAATGAGGAAAAAATATTCCGATTGATTAGGGATAATTTTAGAGATAAAAACTATAATTATTTTGTAATATATCCCCTTATTATTTTAGGATTTGTTTATCTACGTTTTAATTATTACCGCAAGAATAAAACGCATTATTGGGAATTTGGTAAACTGGGCGGCCAGACTAATCTTTCGATGGATGTATTTTTTGAATTTATAGACAGGAAGATAGAAGAAAAGACATCCATAGAAGAATTTTTATCTGTATTAATCAGGGATTATATTTGCATGCAACACACTTTTGTCGCCATAGCAAAATTATCTTGGTATCAAAATGACACATTTCATTTTTCTTATGACAATGGGATTTTGCATGGTTTAAGAATTGCTGATGCAAATACTAATGCGCCAAAATTTTGGAATACTTTAAACATTCTTACCGATTTAGGATTAATTACCGAGAAAGAAGGTAGGTATCAACTTACTGCGCAGGGTAAAAACATACTTAACCGCATATGAAAAATGAAATAAACATTATTGAAGAATTTGCGGAGAAGGGCTTTGAAAACAGCCTTATCGTAACTTTTAATTGCAGTCTTTTTTTCTACGAGGGTTTGATACTCAAGCAATTATTAAATAACGGATGTTCGAACAATGTTATTTTAATGGATCACAGACAGTATGACGATATGATTGCTGTTGAAAATAAGAAAGTCCAGTATTGCGGTTCTTACTATATATGCGAAAGGATGAAGGTAAATGGTGCTTTCCATTCTAAAATTATCCTTCTAACCGGCAAAGACTCCGGCAAATTATTAATAGGAAGTGGTAACTCTACTATTTCTGGATATGGGAGAAACTTTGAGTTGTTTTATAAGTTTGAATATTCAAGCGAAAAAGGGCAATATTTGCAATTGTTTAAAGAAGTGGTTTCTTATATCGAGGAGTTACATAAGAAATTTAAATTATCAAATAATCCTGCCTTTTCAATTCGTTTGAAGTCTTTAAAAGATTCTACTCCGTGGTTAGGAAAAAAATCAGAACCCACGGAAGAAAAATTTATTCATAATATCAACACTCCTATCCTTGATCAAATCTTTGATGCTGCACCCAAAGATATTAAAGAGATTGTGGTTGCAGCGCCATTCTTTGAAGATAAATTAGAAACAATAAAAACATACAGACAAAAATATCCTCATTCAAAAATTACTGTTCTTACGCAATCTAAGAATACGAATTTTCCAATAGAATACTACTTAGATAATCAAAAGTTATTTCCCGGGGTTTCGCTACACAAGATTTCTTCTATCGTTACGGGTGACAGATCTTTCCATTCGAAATTTATTTATATGACAAATGGAAAATCTCAGTTATTTTTTTCTGGAAGTCCAAACCAAACTGGCGTTGCCTTGAGCGAGAGCGGCAAACAAGGGAACTCTGAATCGGGCATGCTTCTTACGGATAGAAATAAAAGATCTATTTTCGAACCTATTTGGAAAAATTTAGTTGATGGTAAAAAGGTATCTGTGCCACAAGAACTTTTAAGGCGAGAATTTCCAGAACAACTGCCTTCTAATAAAAATTTATCAATAAAGATTATTGACGCATATATCCATAATCTGCAATTGAAAGTCTCTTATGAATCGAGGGTTGCTGAAATAGGGGAGTTGATTCTAAACGGAGAACCTATCAAAAAAATTAAACTTGATAAAAATGGAGAACTTTTAATGGATCTAAATCGTAAAAACGATAATTGCAACATAATACAGATTAAGACTAAAAATTCAGAATCAAACTTGCTTTGGATTAGTAATACCTTTATTAAGAAAGTTGATGCAAAAAATCCAATAACTAGACAGGTTAACTCTTTATCTCGCTATATTATAGATCAAAGTTTTATTCAATGGTTAGTTGAACTTTCACCCAATCTTATTTCGAGAGACAATGTGACACAAGATATTATGCAGGGGATGAGTCTCACCGATCAGGAGGAAGCCGGTGAAAGAAAAAAATTGCGGGAAGAACTATTTTTTATTGACGAGAAGCCGGATTACTATTCGCTTCTACAAAGAATTGATAATCCTGCTGCCTATACCTATGGTAATGATTTATTTACGGATGTACTAAATAGTATTTTACACTCAATCGGGAGAAGCACGCCAGCAGAAAGATTTGGCACAGAAGGTACTGTAAGGCATGCTAAAGATACTCCGCCAGATAATGGGGAAGAGGTAGGCGGCAAAACAATTCCTGAAAAAGTTGCTAGAAAAATAGATCATCTAATATCAGGGGTGATAAAGAAAATTGATCAACCAATAAGCCTTGATTTTTCTACAACCGCAGAGCTCTCGCAGTTTTTAGCTGCTTTGGTTTGGTTTTTAGACGGTATAAAGCTTCGCATAGAAGAGGATGAAGAATATACTATTTCCATTAATAAGTGGAGATATTTGGAAGCATCAATAGCCGCCCTTACAAGGCTTTGGGTTAAAACTTCTCCAATGGATTATTTAGAAGGGAAAAAAGAAGAAACAGATTACCAATTATTATCGCTGACAAATGTATATATATTATCTATTTGCCTTGTAGCTTTTAATATGCGGACATTGATGGATAGCGGGAAATCCGTAGAAGAGATAAAAAAATTGCAAGAGAAATTGTTAGATATTTTCAATGGAATTTTATTAAGTATTAGAAAAATTCCCAAAACTTATTTGGAAAAGATTATTTCAAAAGAACAAATATCCAGAGTAACAAAAAAGCTCGAATGTTTTACCAGATCGTATGATATAAATCTCGATAAAATTTGGGGAATAAAATTTGACCGGTTAAAATTTGAAAAAGATTTAATCCTAATCAATAATATCTATTTTAAGAAATTGCTCACAAAAAAGAAGTATGAGCTTAACAGATTGGAAAGAGAATTGATTACCGCAAAGAATAATTATATAAAGATAAAGAACTTAATGACAAAAGAACACGGGCATTATTTAGAATATCAATTGGCTGAGGATAAAATTGAAAAGCTTAATGAGGAATATAATTCTGTCGAAAAGTTAGTAGATAATTTATCGGTCGCCTTGAAACCTTTATCAAATAAATTGATGTGTCAAAAAGCGATATTGGATTTTTTCTTCGATTTAAAATTAGATTAATTAGGCCTATATGCTTACAAAATCGGATTTTATGAACTATATTGAGTGCCCGACTTATTTGTGGCTCTCAAAGAATATGCCCGACTTGTTGCCGGAAGATACACCCGAAAAGGAGCGTATTTTTGCCATGGGCAGGGAAGTGGATGATTTATCTAGAGAATTGTTTGCCGGTGGAGTTGTAATTAATGGTTTCAACCAAGAAGGATGGAAAAATACGCAGAAGGTAATGAAAAATGGCGAGAAGGTATTATTCCAGCCAACGGTTGTTTCACATCCTCTTACGTGCCGAGCTGATATTTTAACGAAAAGTAAGAAAGGGGATAGTTGGGACATTAATGAAGTGAAGATGGCTACAACAGTTAAGAAAGAATATATCTACGACACAGGATTTCAGAAAATATGTTTTGAAAATGCCGGCATAAAAATTGACAGAATTAATCTCATCCATATTAATAGGGAGTATGTGCGCCATGGCGAAATTGAAATAAAAAAGCTATTTATATCCGAGGACATAACAGACGAGGTCAGTAAGAAATTACCAGAAATAAAAGAGGAAATCGAAAAGGCACTTAAGGTTGTAAAAATAAAAGGCAGACCAGATTTGAGTGTTATATTGGGTTGCAGTAATCCTCAAAGATGCGAGTATTTAGAATGTTACTGCCAAGGAGTTCCAGAATTATATACTCTTGCAGGTAAGATTTCAGCTAAACACCTTTTAGCTATGCTTGATAGGGAAATAATAGAACATAAAAAAATCCATCCAGATATTTTAAAAGCTATTGGACACGAACCGAAAAAGGATTTCACGGAAATAAACGCCAACGCTATTCGCGCGGAGTTTAGGAAGCTGGAATATCCTCTTCATTTTTTCGATTACGAAACTTATGGGGTAGCAATACCACCATTTGATGGAATGAGGCCTTATCAGCAGATTCCATTTCAATATTCGTTGATAGTTAAAGACATTCCAACTTCGCAGGTGAGACATTATGAATTTTTAGCACGTAAATTTGAAAATCCTATACCAGAGCTTTTAGCTCGGCTTAAACGCGATATAGGTCCGAAGGGAAGCGTTATCGTATGGTTTGCTTCATTCGAATCTGCTCGCAACGAAGAAATGGCAAAAATGGAGCCAAAGTTCGCTAAATTTTTGAACGATGTTAATGAAAGGATTTTTGACCTGATGCTGATTTTTAAATTTAAGAATCAGATGTATATTAAAAGTGAATTTAATAAGTTGGCATCATTAAAGATTGTTCTTCCTGTGATGTGTCCAGAACTTTCATATGAGAACCTTAACATCCAAGGTGGTGGAGAGGCCTCAGCCAACTGGCCTGTTTTGACCAGCGACAAAACGCCGGCAAAAGAAAAAGCGCAGATAGAAAAGAACATGCTGGCTTATTGTAAGCGGGATACGGAAGCTATGGTTGGTATTATGGATAAAGTATTGGAAGATATAAAATAAAATTTACTAATCTATTTATAAAATTAATTTATTCGATTTAAATGTTATTTTCGGCGGAAGGAAAATGTGAGAATTGCTCCAAATACGGCAATATTAAAAATCCTAAATGGTCACACCGCGGGAGTTTTTTTTACGGTATTTGTGATGAATGCATTAGCAGAGCAGAAGAAGAGAAACAGATCGCAAAATTAAAAGTTGAGGAAGAAAGAATGGCGATAATAAGAGCAGGAATAAGAAGGACAATCGCTCCGGCTTTGGAAAAGTTGAGTAAAGGAAATTTTTTAGAAGCTGATGAATTTGTTTTAAAAAACTATTCTGATTTGCTTGAAGAATATGAGAGAATCAAACTTGAATATATCAAGACAGATTTACGCAAGTTAGAAAAAGAACTTGGGGAGGAAGATGGTTATTTCGATGATGAAAAATTAATAGTGCTTTCAACAACGGCTAAAAATATTCTTGTTCAAGCTCGGGCAGGTTCAGGAAAAACTACCACAATAGCACTTAAGGTATGGCAACTCGTTAAATTTTATGGTGTAAAACCGGAAGAAATTTTAGTGCTTGCTTTCAACAATAAAGCAGCGGGTGAATTCCGTGACCGCATAGAAAAATACTGTGGTAAGGGGATTGCGACAGAAGCAAATACACTCACTTTTCATGCATTGGCGCGTCGCATAGCAAATTCAAAGAAAAATCTTTTAGACGGAGAAAAAATACTTGGCGCTGAAGATAATCGCCACGGGCAAGACAAAAAACTTCAAATTGATTTTGTGCGAGAATGTTTTAACGAGGTGGAGAGCAGAGACAGAAGTTTAATAGGTAGATTATTTTATTTGTTTTTGAAATCGGCATCGGAAAAAATAAAAGGTGCTTTTCGGAACGATAGTGAATATTATTTATATTTAAGAAACCAGGAGTATACAACTATTGCGGGTGAGTTTGTAAAATCTACAGGCGAAAAATACATAGCAGATTTTTTATTTGAGCATAAAATTTCTAAAAATGGGAAGGAGCTTGAATATACCTATGAGCGCAATATAAAGAAACATCTTAGTATAAACTACCCATATAATCCAGATTTTTCATTGTTCTATACAGACGACAAGGAGAAGGAGAGATTGCAAGTTGTGATTGAATATTTTGGTTTTACGGAAAAAAGTCCTGGGTTTCCCAGCTTCTTTGAGACAGAAGAAGAGTCGCAAAAATATTTGAAAGAGTCCGATGAAAAAAGAAAGTTGTTTTCTGGCGGGAACATTGGTTTTGTCGAAATGTCAGCCGACGATTTTGAGCAAATAAAAATAAATTCCTCTTTAGATGATGAGCAGGTGCGTGATCAATTCGAGGAAATTGTTAGACGACGATTGGGTAAAAAAGGGTTTGATGTATCAACCAGATTAAGTGAAAAAGAAATACTGAAAAAAATTCCTAATGTGGAGAGACGCAAGAAAAAATTAGTGGAACAGGTAACCCAATTTATCAATAAGGCGCAAAAACTATCTTATAACCCTGGCAAAGTCAGGGAGATTTCAGAAGCAGAGAAGCTTAACGCTAACTTGAGTAAGCATAACGAATATTTTATAAAAATAGCTTGCCGAGTTTACGACGAGTATGTATCTCGGTTAAAGGAAAAAAGTTATACTGATTTCGATGGTCTTCTTGTTGACGCAATCGCCAAAATTAAAAACGAAGGCGGAAGGTGCAAAATTGTTTATCATGGCGAGAAAGAGATTGGAAATATTAAATATATTCTTATTGACGAATATCAAGACTTTTCTGAACTATTTTATAAACTCATTGATGAAATCAGAAATATAAACAGAAATGTAAATTCTCCAGTTTCCTTTTTTTGTGTCGGCGATGACTGGCAGGCAATCAATGGCTTTGCCGGTTCGGATTTAAAATATTTTGAAGAGTTTGAAACGGAATTTTTTAAAGGTGGACGCAGAGTAAAACTTTTAACGAACCACAGAAGCGACAGAAATATTGTTTTACACTCAAATATTCTTATGGCCGGCCTTGGTGCAGGTGGAGAACCGAAAAAGAACAGACCTGACGGCTCCGTGTATCTTTCCGAATTATTACGAGTTGAATTAAGGAATGATCAAGAGTATATAAATGAATATACTAAAGATAAAAGATATGTGGACGTGGCTTGTTCGCTTTTGGGAAAGGAAGACATAAGTAAATCAATCCCCCTAGAGATTGCCCGTTATTTGAAAACCGTTGAAGATATTGTGAGCAATAAAGTCGATACCAAAAAACAAGTGTGTTTGCTGTTCCGTGCTAAGAAGCTGCACGGTTTACCGATATCAAAATTTGCGGACAAGATTGGAGAGTGGTGTCCGAAACGGCTAAAGATAATAAAGAAAAAAGTGAACGGAAAAGATGTGTTTGTGAACATAGATTATTCAACGGTGCATAGTTTTAAGGGTAAGGAAAGAGATGTGGTTATTATTGTTGGAACGAACCGTAGAAGTTTTCCAAAATTTCATCCCGATAATGAACTTATGGAAGTGCTTGGAGTTACGGCGCAGAAGGTGAGGGACGAAGAGCAACGCTTATTCTATGTAGCAATTACTAGAGCAAAAGAAGAATTATATCTGATATATAACGAAAAAATTGGTTATTCGGATTTTATTTCAGAAATAAAATCGAAAGGATGGCGATATTAATTAAATCTAATTTATAGACGTAAAAAATATGAAAAATAAAATTATTTATATCTGCATAATTTGTATGGTAGTTGTTCTGTGCGCTACTGCTGGTTTTTTTATTTATAAAAGTTCAACACCAAAAAAAAGTATTGTTCACTTCAAGTGTCCAGAATATTATGCCGAAAACGATGCCGGTACAGCAGAATACGAGAAGGCAATGCTCGATTGGACGAAGAATTACTTGGCGATACATTCTGAGCCTACAGCCTCTGAGCCGACAGTCTCGGGGTGGGCTAAGGCAAGAACTCAACTTTGGTTAGACAACAATTGCACTGTGGCATTGCAGCGATTAAAATTGTCCGGTAAGGTGGCAGACATGAAACCATACGAACTGATAGACTATAAGATACAAACCGTACTAATTAAAACATTAGAAACTACTACATATACTAGTGAGCTTGGTTTTTCATTTGATTATCCAAATGATATGTATGTTCAAAATGGTTCTGACGGCACAGATGATAATTATCGTGTGTTGATAATTCCTAACTCCTACAAGGATAATAAGAGCCAGGACTTAACAGCAGTAGTTATTAGCGCAAGCCCAAATGGGCCGGCACAAACGCCCTTGGGATGGCTAAAGAGTCCGGATTCTGGGGCTGATATGTCGAAAGGTCATTCGAAATTAAACATAGATGGGCAGGAAGCGATTTCGCTGGAAAATGGCACTTGGGTTGTGGTTGATACGCCTGATAATAAATACCAAATAAGCATTGCCACTTTGCCGGGTGAGAATCCTAGCCAGTTACTGCAAGATGAGATGAGTAGTATTGTAAGCTCTATTGTTTTTGCTAAATAATATAAATAAAAGTTGATGAAGTTTTAGATAAGTTTAGAAAAGTAAATTTATGAAAAAGTGTAGCATATGTAATAATTATTTCAGAGCAAATGAGATTAAAGAATACGATGTAAGAGAAAGTTATGAGGAGGATTCTCCTTCCAAAAAAAAGCTCATATGCAATGAATGTGTCGATGCTTTTACGAGGGAGGGATCTATAAACGATAAACTTGATCCGTTTGCGACAGCCTTATTGCACCCCGAGGCCGATAAAGTGTCTGGCTTGGATAAGATTTCGACCGAAAGGTTGGTCGAAGGAATAAAAGGTTTTTCTGACAAAATTATTTTAGGACTTGCCATGGAAAATCCTGAACGCAAGGGCGTGTATGGGTTCATGCTTAATCCAAAAGTTTTTAACGCCCCTGAAGACAAAGAACGTCCGAGAAAAGTAATGGACGCCTTGATAAGCAGGTTAAATAAAGCCATTGAAAATACAAAAGATTGGAAGAATCATATTTGTAAATTTAGACAAACCAATGAATCCAATGAATCCGAAATTTCAAAAGAGATAGGATTCCATAATTGAAACTGAAATTATTATGAGATTAAAATCTAAAACAATTAAGGATTTGCAGAGAATAATTAAGAAGGATTACGGGCAGGAAATTTCAAAAGAGTATGCAGACACATTAGGCATGAGTTTATTGAGGCTCGCAAGACTTGCTCTTATAGCTTTAGCGAGAAAAGAAAAATCCAGTAAATAACTACGGCAAATCTTTCGGCCCCCTCAACGTTCCGCCGGGAAACTGTGTTTCAATAAACTCTTTCTTTGGTTTCGGCGGAGTTTTGAACCTCTCGGGTTTTATGCCCGAACCTCTCATATAACTCCTAAGGTTATCGCTTCGTTCGTGTTCCTGCAGTATTTGAGAAACCAGCATGGTCAAGGCATCAACAAGGTCTTCGTGGTGTTCTTTTCCAAATCCCATAAGCTGGGTAATTAACATCTCGGCACCCTCCTTGGGAAACAGAATAGTTCCATTTTCAATGAATTTGGAAATCATGCTTAATCTGGTTCTTTTGTCATCACTAACTCTCACGCCAATTACTTGATTGTAGCCATACTTTAGCATCTGCTGATAGTATCCGCTCTGAAAATTATTCGACTCAATGAAAAGTTTATCAACGCAGTATTGGTAATGTGGATCAAGGATGTTTTTCATTACATCAATAGCCTCCGTAAAATTAATATGTCTGTTTACGATATTGGGAAGAATGTAAATTTTAAGGTCGTAGTCCTCACGGAAAACTTCTGCTGAAACAATACCTGTAAAATCCGCAGATTGTTTTTTAGAAATTGCCATGTCAGCTGCCGCCCAGGTGTATTGATATCCAAACATAACGTTTCTAACATAGTATTCATTTTTATCAGGAAGTTTCTCGTATTTTTTAATCCACCTTGGATCAATAATCTGAAAGTCATCGGGAATGGATATGAGCATGTAATCTCTTTGCCAGGTTAATTCATTTCCGATGCTTCTCTTGAACTTTTCAATGGCTTCAATATCTGGGAACTTGGCTGGCCACGTTGGTTTTCCTTCATCGTCAACTATCGGAATTTTCAAAAACACTCCGTCCATTTCTCCTTTGTTGATTTTTTCTTCGATCCTTGAAAGAGCCGAATCGTCTTGAATAAAATTTCCTAGAATAATTACTCGAGTATTTATCTCGCCTAATGGTATTAACTCACCAGTTAACCAGTTGAAGGTTTTATCTCTGCCTTCAATTGTCTTGGCTGAACTTGAGTCCTCAATATCGTCAACGACTACGATGTCCGGGCGATGCGGTCCTTCGCGCAAACCGCGAACGCCTTCCTCAACTGAGATTGCCGTAATCCTTGCGCCGTATTTTGGAATGATAAGTGTTGTTGAATGCCAGCGGTCTTCGGTTTCTTTGTACGGTCCCATGTTTTCAGACATTAAACTATTTTCCTCAATTTCTTTTCTGCAATTCATTAAATGGTCTTTGGCTCTCTGTTGTGTCTGTGATGCAATAACAATGTGTTTTTTCTGTGGGGCACCCATTACGCACCACAAGGTAAAAGCAGTATTTAAGATTGTGCTTTTAGCAGAACCTCGGAACGCCATCACAGCAGCTCTTTTAATATTTTCATCTTGAGCAATATTTATCATATCCATGTGGAATGGAGCAACTGGATATGTAAAATATCTTCCAAAATATATATAAAAAAACCAGAAGAAGGATTGCTTCGTGGTTTCAATTAACGCTGTTCTGTCATTTAGCAGCAGCTCCAGCGTTTTCCGTATCTCCTCCGGTGATAGGTTGGCTGGGTTGTTCAGATTGTTGTCCATTTTTGTTATCTCCATTTAATAATATGCCTGCTTGCATTAACGACTTTTCGACAAGCTGTTTCTGCTCATCGGTTAAAGGTTTATCCCTTACATCGATTGATCCTGAAACCTCAATCGTGTCAGCGTATTTTTTATGGTGGTGCTTTAGCCACAATTGAATCGCCTGAAAATTTCCGTCCCTGATTGACGAGACCAGCTGGCTTTGGGACAAGTCGTTTATTAAATCTTCGCCGTCTAATATCGCATCTTCAACTAATTTACTAAATTCTTTATCGTCTTTTTTAAGCCGGTAAAAACTTGCTCTGGCTACGCCGGACTTTTTGCACGCTAATTCCACGATCGGAATTTGACGCAGGTTTTCCAGCAACGAATTTTTTTCTTGTTCTGTTATCATAGTTGTTTATTTAATAATATTTTTTCATTAAAAAAACTCGCATCAAAAACGGCAACACGGCACCGGTATTGTTGCGAGTCTAGGATCCATAGACTCAGTTTATTTAATTGTTATCCCTATTATATATCGGCAAAGGGGGGTGTCAAATAGCTGGCGGTTAGGGAAATTAACTGGTTAAGTATCCTAACCGAAAGTAGTTAGGAAAGTAAATCGAAACCGGTTAGGGAAGTTAACTAACAAAATATAGGAAATATAGGAAATAAAGAGTGGGGTAGTATGGAAAGTGAACTACCTAAGGTAGTCCTGAAACTGAACCAAAAGTGGTATGGAAAGTGAACCAAGAGTAGTTCGGAAACCGAACTAACAAAATAAAGGAAATATAGGAAATAAAGGGGATTTCTAAAAAATATACTTGGGACACGGCTGTGTCTCAAATTTGAGACAGTGCTGTTTTGTGTCTCAAAACACTGAATTTACGACTAAAAGTTGAGACACGGAATAGGAATTGAGACAGTCTCTTTTGTGTGTCTTATTACCTTGGCGTATGTCCTTTTGGACTTCCCATTTTCCCCTAATTTGATATAATCATTTAAACGATGCAACCTAGTGACCTCGGTCTGGAAATCGCTCAAATTGTCGAATTTGTTCCTGAAATTAAAGGTTACAACCGAGGGACACTGCCATTCAGTTTTATTAGAACCTTTCAGTGTATTCAACTGTGCAACATAGTTGAACGGTTCTTTGAATTGTAGGGTCACCTTGTTGTCCCTCAGGACATAATTTTTACCTATTGTAGTCATTAACATCTTTACTTCTTCAGGTGTGCCTTGCTTAAAGATTTTGTAAGCGTGGTTAGTTGTGATTATCAGCTTCTCTGAATAGTTTAACCATGATTTTTGAGCTTCGCTGTGTGAATCTAAGTAATCTTTTGCTTTCTGTTTCTCTCCTAATATTTGTTCTTTCATTCTAGTAAATTCAGTTTGGTCTATGGCTTCTGAAACATAAAGCTCAAAC
>Ga0209083_1001108_pt1 | contig 32754 bp, 32 predicted proteins | sample AM7aDNAmetaG_FD_184132 | JGI IMG/M metagenome (GOLD analysis project Ga0209083, IMG submission 184132) | Freshwater microbial communities from Finland to study Microbial Dark Matter (Phase II) - AM7a DNA metaG (SPAdes) (version 3) | ecosystem: Environmental > Aquatic > Freshwater > Lake ... | reverse complement strand
TTGAGGCAGTCGAAGGGCAGTTTGAATATTGGAAACAGCCCAATGAATCGCTGAGAAAGCTGTGTAGCATTGCTTAACATGCGCATTTATTTATGACGCTGTGTATAGAAAGCTATGCACAAGGTCACGCAAGTCAAAGTCCTCACGGATTATCGGCTCGAGTTGACATTCGACAACGGCCAGTGCGGTTGTGTTGACTTGTCACATTTGGTCGCCAAGGGAGTGTTAAAAGCGTGGACGGACACCGCGACGTTTCGGCGCGTATCCATCGGCGAGTCTGGCGAGCTGATCTGGAATGAACAGATTGATCTCTGTCCTGATGCGCTCTACCTCCAAGCGACATACCAACGACCGGCTGACGTTTTCCCCGCGCTGAAACACGAGCCGGCCTGTGCCTGAAATCTCCAGATTTTTTGGGATTGTGATCAAGATGTTTTTTTGACGATCACAGACCGCCGTACTTTCACACCTGCTTCATTGGTTCGTAGAACACGCTTCCTGCTTGTTCATTCTCACAATGGAACGGCCGGGACGCCCATTCTACTAACGCCGCAAAATAAACAGGCGGGACGCCCGTTCAACTATTGCCGGTAGCGCAGCAGTCGCATCGCATTCAGTATCACGAGGACGCTGCTGAATTGGTGGGCGATCGCGTCGGCGGTGATCCTATGCAGGTGATCTGTGACAGCCTTTTACTTTGTTCGATCTGCCTGGCAGCATTTGACATTTTGACCAGCAGTTCCTACAGTGTGGGCATGAGCGGAGTGCAATTCCTTGTGGATGACCGGGGGCAGAAGACCGCCGCCGTGATTGATCTGAAGAAGTATGCGGATCTGTGGGAAGATTTCTACGATTCCCTGCTGGCGCGCCGGCGCGCGCATGAGCCGCGCGAATCTCTCGCCGCCGTGAAACAGCGTTTCATCCGTGCCGGAAAACTTCGTGGCTGAGTACTCCGTCACTCTGAGCCGATCCGCTCGCAAGGAACTCCAGAAACTCCCCTCGCAGTTGGTTGAGCGAATTTTTCCGAAGATTGAATCTCTCGCGGTCCAGCCGCGGCCGGCCGGATGCAAAAAACTCCAAGGCGGCCAAAATCTCTGGCGTATCCGCGTCGGTGACTACCGCGTGGTATACGCGCTCGACGCTCTGCGTGAATTGGTTGATATCGTTGCCGTGCGTCACCGGAGCGAAGCGTACCGGGATTGAGGCTGACGACTTACTGAGATCGGTACCGGAGCAGTCGCATCGCGTTGAGAATCACGAGGACGCTGCTGAATTGGTGGGCAATGGCCCCGCCAATCATGTGCAGGTGGCCAGTGCCGGCCAAGGTGACCATCGTGACGTTGTATGCCAGCGCAAACCAGAGGCCTTGCCGGATGATTTTCAATGCGTGCCGACTTAAGCCGACGCTGAATGCAATCTTTGAAAGGTCGTCGGACAACAACGCAATATCCGCCGCGGCGTGGGCGACGTCGGTGCCGGTCACGCCCATCGCCATGCCGACATCCGCCACCGCCAGCGCCGGGGCATCGTTGACTCCGTCGCCCACCATTGCCACCGGCCCGGCTTTTTGCAGGGTGGTGATGTGGGCCGATTTCTGGGCCGGCAAAACTTCGGCGTGGACTTCGTCAATGCCGAGTGAACCGGCAATCTCCAACGTAACCTGGCGGTGATCGCCGGTCAGCATGACAATTTTTTCAATCCCAAGTTGGCGCAGGTCGCGCACGGCGGCCGCGGCTTCCGCCCGCACGGTGTCGGCCACGCAAATGGTGCCGCAGACCTGACCATCGTGGGCGACGACCACGGTGGTGTGGCCGGCCGCGTGGTGCTCGTCCAGATGGGCGTGGTGGGCATCGGTCAGCACGATGGATTGGTCGGTGAGATGATCCTGGCGACCGACCACGAGCTGCTGCCCATTGTGCTCGGCAACGACACCGCGCGGATGGGATTCAAACCGATGCGGATCGACGGCCGGGACGCCGAGCGCGCCCGCTTTGCGCTGGATCGCGCGGGCGACCGGGTGGGAACTCATTTTTTCCGCCACGGCAGCGAGTCCGACCAACTCAGCCGCGGTGTGGTCACAGAGCCGGTCGACGTGGGTGACCTCGGGTTGGCCGTGGGTGAGCGTCCCGGTTTTATCAAACACAATCGTGTGCAGCCGGGCGGTAGCCTCGAGAAATTGGCCGCCTTTAATGAGAACCCCGGCGCGGGCCGCGCGGGCAATCCCGGCCATCACGGCGGTGGGCGTTGCCAAAATCAACGCGCACGGACAAGCGACGATGAGGACCGTAATGGCGCGATGCCAGTCCTGCGTCAATGCAAAGACGAGCCCGGCGAGCGCGAGCATGACTGGCACGAGCCAGCCAGCCCACCGGTCCAGCGTCCGCTGGATCGGCGCTTCGCGTTGTTGGGCTTCTTCCACAATGCGCGCAATTCCGGCGAGGGTGGTGTCGGTGCCGACCCGCGTGGCTTCGATGATGAGCGCGCCCGCTTCGGCGAGGGTGCCAACAAACACCTCGGCGCCGGTTGTTTTTGTGATTGGCATGCTTTCGCCGGTGACCGGGGCCTGATTCACGCTGGCGCTGCCGGAGCGCACGACGCCATCCGCTGGAATTCGTTCGCCCGCCCGAATGACGATAATGTCACCAACCCGGAGATCGGCCGTGGGGATTTCGAGTTCAATGTCGGCACACGGTTCGCCGGGAGGCTCACCCTCCATGCCGAGCGGCGCGCTGGCCGTTGCTGGAGGGCGCGGCTCCGGCCGAGCCGCAGCCCGGCGGACGCGGGCGGTGGCTGGCAAGAGCGCGAGCAGGCCGCCCAGGGCGTGGCGCGCGCGGCGGGTGGTGAAGTTTTCGAGCTGTTCGCCGAGCAGCATGATGAAGGCGACTTCGCCGGCCGCGATAAACTCTTGAACGGATGCTGCGGCAATAATTGCGGTGGCGACCAACACATCAGCGTCGAGACGTTTGGCACGCAATGCTTTGAGTGCCCGGTAAATGATGGGCCAGGCCCCGAGAACGGTGGCCAGGATAATGACGGGTTGGCAGTGGAATGCCCAACCCCCTAAGAGCAGGCTGCCAATGCCGGCGGTGAGGGCGAGCTGCCAGCGTGCGTGCCGGAGTTCATCCGCTGCCGGGTGCTGGGAAGGGGGGCGGGCCACGTAGCCAGCTTGCTGGACAGCCGCGCGGAGCTGGGGTTCTGCCGTCTGGGCTGACTGGAAGGTGATGTGAGCCGTTTTGGTGAGAAAGTTGACCTGGGCAGTTTGCACGCCGGCCACGCCGGCCAGGGCGGTCTGGATCGCGCGTGCGCAGTTGGCGCAAGTCATCCCGTCGATCTGGAGTGTAATGGTTTTCACAGGTGCGGTATTTTAGCCCGGTTCGCGAGGGTTGTCGAATTCCCGCCCAAGCTTGACGTTTTAGCGGAAACAGCCGATTATAAACAAACCGGATGTCCAGTAAATTTCATATTCAGCAACAGTATGCGCGATGGGTAATCGCGGCGGCGGTGGTCCCGGTGGTGGTGGTGACAGCGGTGCATGGCATCCTGAATCCGAGTTGGCGGGAACTGGCGATTGGCTTGGGAGTGGGGCTGGTCGTGGCCGGCGTCTTTGTGGCGGCGGCGGGTTTTGTCTCGCAACCGGTGCGCTGGGCCTTGGAGGAGTTGAATGACTACGTTTCCCGGGTCGCGCGTGGCGAAACCCAGGGCGAAACGTTTTCCAGCGATTTGGCGGAAGTCGACCAGGTGGCACGGACGCTCACCGATGTGATGCGGCAGGTGGAAGAGAACCGCAGCAAGCTCGCCGAAGCGGAGCGGGAATTGCTGATCGCCCAGAAAGATTTGGACGAGTACACGTATGCCATCAGTCACGATTTGAAAGAGCCGTTACGCGGCATCGAAGGCTTTAGCAAGTTATTGGTGGATGGGTACCGGACAAAGCTTGATGACAATGGCCGGTATTATATCGACACCATTCGCAATTCGACCCTGCGGATGCAGCAGTTGATCATTGACCTGCTGAAATTCTCGCGGCTCTCGCACCAGAAGCAGCCGATGACACCGGTCGGGCTGAACCTGATGCTGATGCACGTGCGTCTCAACCTCCAGTTTGCCCTCGAACAGAAAAATGCCCAGCTCCACGTCAACCACCTGCCCACCATTATTTGCGATGCCACGGCGATCACGGAAGTGTTTCACAACCTGATTTCCAACGCGATCAAGTATAATGATAAACCGATGCCGGTGGTTGAAATCGGGTGCGAGGAAAAACCCGATCCCAAAACCGGCGTGCCGGAATTCGAATTTTACGTCCGGGACAACGGGGTGGGCATCAAACCCGAGTACTTCGATAAAGTTTTTCAGTTGTTCCAGCGGCTGAATCGCGATGCGGAAGGGACGGGGATCGGGCTGACGCTGGTGCGCCGCATTGTCGAATGGCACGGCGGCCGAATTTGGTTGGAGAGTACCGAAGGCAAGGGCACGACCTTCTTCTTTACGCTGCCCAATCGCGAGACGAAGATGCCCACAACCTCGCAATCGAAAGAGGCTCCGTCCGTCGCTCCGCCCGCCGAAGTTACCCCTGTTGCTCCCCCCTCATTATGAACTCGATTCCGCTACTCATTGTCGAAGACAACCCCATTTATGCAGAAATCCTCCGGCAACTCTTGCAGTCGCTGGGGAATGACCTGCAATTCGAAGTGCATTGGGTGGACAATGCTGAGAAAGCCCAGGCGGCGATTCAGCAAAAACCCTACGAATTGGTCCTGCTCGATTACCGGTTGCCGACCGCCGACGGCCTCACGGTGCTGGCTGGCTTCGCCAGTTTACCGGAGGATCGCCAGCCGGCCGTGATCATGCTGACCGGGATGGGCCGCGAAGAGATTGCTGTGGAAGCCATGAAACGTGGCGCCAAAGATTACCTGTCCAAGGACAATCTCGACACCACCTCGCTCTTGCGCGCCATCACCAGCGCCTTGGAACGGCGCCGTCTCGAATTCGAATTGCGCCGGAGCGCGGCCGAACTGCGGGCCCGGAACGCCCAACTCCAGACCGATCTCAGCCTTGCGCGGGAGATTCAGGAAGCCTTTCTGCCCCACACCTATCCGGCTTTTCCAGTGGGCATTCCCACCGCACAAAGCGCCTTGCGATTCTGCCACCGGTATCTGCCGACGACAGTCCTCGGCGGCGATTTTTTCGACGTCTTTCCAGTGGGCGAACACAAGGTTGGATTGCTCATCAGCGATGTGATGGGGCATGGCGTGCGGGCCGCGTTGATTACCGCCATCCTCCGGGCGCTCGCGGAAGAATTAGCGCCGGTCGCTGCCGATCCCGGCCGGTTTCTCACCGAAGTGAACCGGCGGATGCTCGGGATTCTCCGCCAATCCCGGACTCCGATGTTTGCCACGGCCTGTTATTTTTTGGTGGATATCCGGACGGGCGAATCACAATTTTCCATTGCGGGTCATCCGTCCCCGATCCAGATGCAGCGGAGCGTTCATAAAGTGGTGCCGCTCACGCCGCCGCCCGGTCAGGCCGGACCGGCGTTGGGAGCATTTGAGGATGCCACGTTCCCGGTTTGTCCTGCGACATTGGTGGCCGGTGATACCATCATTCTCTACACGGACGGCCTGGTGGACGTGGGTGGCAAGGACAGCCAGTTCCTCGGTGAAAAGTGGCTGCTCAATACACTCCGGAAAGACATGGTTTTGTCGACGGACAAAATTTTTGATACGGTTTTGGCCGACGCCCATGCTTTCGCTACCGCCCCCGAGTTCACCGACGATGTTTGCCTGCTGGGCATGGACGTGATTCGCGTCGGCTCGTGAAATGCGCCTTCATTATTGGCGGGCTGCTGGCGCTGACTTCCGTCTGGGGTGAAGTTGTCCAGTTGCCGGGCTTGCGGGTTCACCCCGAGACGAAACTGGTGGAAGCCACCGGTCACATTGTGCTGACCAATGGGATCCTCGAATTCCTCGCGGTCGAGGCCGGCGGCCGTGACTACGAAAGTTTGGTCACCCTCACGTGTCGTCCCTCGGCTTTAAAATTTGCCCTGCTGCTCGTCGGCTGCCCGGAAGGCGAGACCAATGGGGCCCCATTGCGAATTGAGATTGAATGGGAATCCGGCGGAAAAACAAACCAGCTACCAGTCGAAGCACTGTTGCTGGATCGCCGGACCGGTCAGGCCCCGGCCCGGTTGCCCTGGATTTTTTCCGGCTCCTATTTTAGTCCCGATCTCAGTGGCAGCAATCAGGTGTTCGCGGCCGATCTTGAACAGGCCCATGTGGCGTTATGGTGGCAACCGGCCGCTTTGATCAACGTGCGGGCGGCCGCCGGCAACCCGTACCGGGGAGACGACCAGGGTTTTGAAGTCAATTCACAACGGGTTCCGCCGGTGGGGACACCGATCAAGTTGTTTTTCCGGCGGCGCGAGTAACCCGTGAGCCAAACCTGGATCGTGGTCGACGGATACAGCGTCCTGCATTTTTGGCCGCGCCTGCGCAAGTTGGCGGGGCGCTCCCTGGAATTGCAGCGGGACGTGTTGATCGGCGTGCTGCGACAATACGGGGATGCAACCGGGAGCCGGGTCACCGTGGTGTTCGATGGCCACAGTGCCAAACGCAAACCCGGTCAAACTGCGCCAACGCCGGGGGTGGAGGTGCTTTTCTCGGACCTCGGCAAGACCGCCGATGATGTCATTGAGCGGATCGCCGGCACCGCGGCGCAGCCCGGTCACATTCGGGTGGTAACCTCGGACAATCTGGAGCGCGACACGGTCGAAATGTTGGGCGCGCAATGTGTTTCCACCGAGGTGTTTGAGCTGGAGGTGACGGCTGCGTTGGGAGAATTAACCCGGCAGGTGCGCGAGCACAGCCGGGCCCGGCGGTTGAATCCGATCCGTGGCCATTTCAAGGATTAAATGAGAACGGATGCAGCCCATGGTTGACAGGGGGCGCGATCTTCGCATACACTATCGCACAGTATGGAGGATGCTTTAACATGAAGCTATTCAGTAGAATTGCCTTGGTGATCGCAATTGTGGCTTGTATCGGCACGTGGTTTTTTGCCAGTCAACTGGGCGCCAACCGCAACGAGTTGCGGACGGATAAAGCGACCCTGACAGCTGAAACAGCCAAATTGACCAAAGATGTGGCGGCGGTGCGTGCCGACCTCGCCACCACCAAACTGGAATGGGAGAAGACCAAAGAAGATTTGACGACTTCCCAGGGTGCGCTCGCCTCCAGCAAGGTTTCGCTGGCCACAAAGACTCAGGAAGCGGACCAGTTGAAGGCGACCTTGGCCGGAAAGGCTGCCGAACTCGACCAGGCGAAATCCGACCGGGATACCGCCCAAGCGGAGATCAAATCATTTAAGGATGCCTTGGAAAAAGCGGGACTGAAAGACATCAGCAATGTGGATCAACTGCGCGACAAGATTGCCGCCCAGACTGAAGAAAACGAAATCCTTGGCAAGCAACTCAACGGTGTGCGGAGCGAAAGTGCCACCCTCAAACAGCACATTGTGGAATTGACCAGCACGCCGGCCAACCTGCGTGGCCAGGTGGCCGCGGTCCAGGATACCTGGGGATTTGTGGTCCTCAACGTCGGCCGCGAACAGCGGGTTCAGCCCAACAGCGATTTTGTTGTCTTTCGTAATGACAAGATGGTTACGAAAGTTCAGGTGCGAACCGTGGGTGAAACCACCAGTGTCGCTGAGATTCTGCCGGGATTCCAAGTCAGCCCCCCGCGTGTGGGCGATCTGATTGTTCACTAAGGCGAACGCATGAGACGTTGGCTGTTGTTGTTGAGCTTGGCTGCCGTGGCGGGTCTCGGGGGCGGGTGCGCCACCACAAACTCTGCGACCGACGAAAATCCCAGCACCATTCCGTGGAATCGTCCGCAAAGTTGGGAAGGCGCCGGCGCGCTGGGTGGATTCCGTCCCCCCGGCTCCCCGTAGCCCCTGCGTATGTCGGACCGGTTCGTCACCCAAACCATCCACGACCGGACATTGGATGTTTCGCTGCGCCCCAATCTATTCCGCGATTTCACCGGCCAAACCAAGGTCAAGGAACGCTTGGAACTGGCGATTGCCGCCGCCCAACTTCGGCACGAAGCGCTGGATCATATTCTGCTGAGCGGTCCGCCGGGCCTCGGGAAAACCACGCTGGCGCATATCCTCGCTCAAGCGATGGGGCGGAATATCATTGTCACCAGCGGGCCGGTCATTGAAAAAGCGGGGGACCTCGCCGGCTTGCTCACCAAACTCGAGGCAGGCGATGTGCTGTTCATTGATGAAATTCACCGGCTGCAAAAAACCGTGGAAGAATATCTCTATCCCGCCATGGAAGATTTCCGGTTGGATATTGTGATTGATCAAGGGCCAAATGCGCGCAGCGTAAAATTGCAATTGCCCCGGTTTACGCTCGTCGGCGCGACCACCCGCAGCGGATTGCTCACGGCGCCCATGCGCTCCCGGTTCGGCCTGACCGAGCGCCTCGATTACTATCTGGCCGGTGAGCTGGCCGAGATCATCACGCGCGCCGCGGGCATTCTCAACGTGGGGATTGACGCGGCCGGCGCCCACGAAATTGCCAGCCGCTCCCGCGGCACGCCGCGGATTGCCAATAATCTCTTGAAGCGCTGCCGGGACTTCGCGCAAGTCAAGGCTGGGAACGCCCCCATCGACGCCGCCATCGCTGACAAGGCCTTGGCCATGTTGGAGATTGATGAGCATGGCCTCGACGAAATGGATAAGCGGATTCTCGAGACACTCGTCATTAAATTTGCCGGCAAACCGGTCGGCATCAATTCGCTCGCGGTGGCGGTTGGCGAGGAGCCGGACACCTTGGAAGAAGTGTACGAGCCGTTCCTGATCATGCAAGGTTACCTGCAACGCACCCCCCAAGGCCGGGTGCCGACCAGCCTGGCCTTCAAGAAACTCGGCGTCCAGCCCGTCAAGCGGTCGAACGATTTGTTCTAAGAGCATGTTTTAAAAATAGTGGAACGGGCGTCTCGCCCGTTTGTTTTTCATGCCGCATCCAAATAAACGGGCGAGACGCCCGTTCCACTTTTAGCGCTTAAGACGTCGGAAGATGATTTTTCAAATACGCTCTGATCCGGAAGCGCCGCTTCATTCAGCGGGGCAAGGTCAGGGCGTCTCGATCAAATTCTTCAGGATTCGTTTCCGACCGGCCGGCTCATCGGGTTCGGGCCATAACGAATCAAGACGGGTGCCCGGAGCTTCGGCCGTGAGCAGCGCAAACGCCGCGGTCGCCCCCTTGGCAAACCGGACCGGTGTGATCCCGGCGTCCAGCGCCAGGCGCATGGTGCCGATCAACCGGTCCTGCCAGCCAAGCTTGCGGCGGGGGTCGCGAATGATGCGGACGACCGCATCGCTGAGCCAGGGATTGGTCATCCGGCGCAGCAGATCTTCCGCATACGCCTGATAACCGGCGGGCGTGAACAGCGGATCCAGGCCCCCGCGCCGGGCGATTAATGCCGGCCCGGATTCGACGAGGAATGCTTCCCGCCCCAGCTGCATTAACTCGGGGTCATTCGCGAGGTCGGACATAAACGGGTAGCCGCGACGGTGCGCCAGATAGCCGAGCAAAGCATGGACCGCATTGTGGCCATACAGCTTGGCCTCCTCGAACGGGAGCAGGTCCGGTTTCTCAGCAAAGACCTCAATGCCACGCTGGAAATTCGCCAAGGTAATTTGTGTAATCAGAATCCGATTGAATTCCTCGACCAAAAAGGCGCGCGGCAAATCAGCTGTGATTGCCGCCAAATTACCGGTGGCCGTAACCACGCCGCTCATTTTGCCGATAACCGTGTTGAGGAACTGATACTGGGCCGACAAGGCCGGCTGCAGGCGGCGCACGGCTGCTTCCAGCAACTCGGCCGCATGATTGTTATTTTCTGCGGTATAGATCACGGCCGGTGTTCGTAATCCTTCGGCCAGCAGCGGGGCGACGGACGAATAAAAATCCACGCTCGGCAAGGCGGTACAAATTTCGCTGGCCTCGCCCAGGGCGGCAACCAAATTGGCGCGGTCGGCGGGGTCTTTGGGATTGAGGGCCTCCAGCCCGGTGACTTCGTGAACTTCAAGACCGGTGGGGGTGGCGACATTCACCCGGTAGCGGCCGCCGCTCCGCCGCAGGGCAGCGACGACCTCCGGCAGGACCTCGGCGACGACCAGCCGGTCAAAGTTTCCGGAGCGAAAGGCTTCGTACAGGAACAACCCGCCCTGGATGGCGCCGAAGCCAAAGCCGACAAATGACCGATTTTTCATAAAGTTCGGGCGCGGATTTCGCTAAAGACCGGGCCGGTGGGATAGCAGGGGATTTTCGCGGCACAAATTTCCAGCGGTTCAAAGGCAAAGACCCGCGCGACCGGCTGGCCCCACGTTTCTTCGATCACTAATCGCAGGGCGCTCGCTTCGATCTGGACCGGGACGCGGCAGAGTCGCTGGTAGTTCAACGGCTCGCGGTAAATCGTTTGCCACGGAGCCGTGCCGGTGCGGGCTTCCAAGCGGTAGCTTTTTACGAGCGTGGCCGGCATGCTGGCCTGGTGGGGATAACTGCAGGGCATTTGTTTGCTGAGTGGTAAATCGCTGTCGAACACAATCCGGACCCCCGCCACCCGCTGCGGGTGCGGCCACTGGTATTCAATCGCGCTGCCAACCGGGCCGCTCCACGCATGCGCCTGATCCGGCCGGTCCCGATCCACTCCGTCCAAGAGGAGCGCGCCGCCGGGGCCGGCCTGTAGTTGGCCGGCTTGCGCCAGTTTGGAAATTGGCCGCGTCAACCCGGGTAACCAACAATCGTCATCCTGCAAGGTGTGCTGTAGTTCGCGGAGCCGATCACCACTGCTCAAGTTCCGGGGATCGCACCGGTGCTGCGTGCACAGAGCGGCGGCAGTCCCCGCCGCCTGGCCCAACAGCGCACAGGTCCCCATCACACGAGTGGAGGATAACGCCGCGTGGGTGACGGAGATATTGCGGCCGGCAAAGAAAAGGTTGGTGATATTCCGCGAGTATAAGCTCCGGTACGGAATCCCGTAGGGGGACGGGGCCGGATGAAAAATCGTCGGTTCGCCAGGATAAAACATCCCGGCGGGGTGATGATCGTCCATGGACCAGCCGCCGTAGGCAATCAAGTCGGGAAACTGGCCGCCAGCCCGAACATCGTTTTGGGTGAGGATGTGATCGCCGACATACCGGCGATTTTCCCGTTTGCCGGGCAGCGAACCAATCCATTCGAGTGCCCAATTTTCGGCCTGGGCCCGTTCGGGGGCGCAATTTTTTAGATAGTTCCAAACGCCATAGGCAATCTGGACAAGCTCGTCGCGAATCGGTTCGGCGTCACGGATCGTATCGCGCAATCCGCCGACTTCGATCCACCAAAAATTGTGGGCCTTGACGCCTTGGACGCGGTGTTTGAGGTCGGCGGGGTTGGTAAACTGGTAGGCCCACGGAGGCGCAATGAATGGCTGCGATTCGTTGGTGTAGCGGAGTTGAATGAGCAGGGAGTTGCCCATCGTCTGGCGGTCGGCAGCGGCGGGTTGGATATCTTCGCCAAATTCAGACCAGGCTTCCCGGCCGGTACGAAACTCCGCTCCGGTGGCCGTGGCCAGGATGCTATCCCCTGAACAATCAATGAAATATCGTGCCTGAATCCGGTGCCACGTCTGACTGGTGAGTTGCCAGGCGTTAATGGCAACGATGCGGGGGCCGTCCATTTCGGCTGCCGTACAGGAACAATTCAGAAAGTGGGTCAGGTTGGGCTGAAAATGGGCTTTGCCGAACAGGACGCTGTCCCAAATGGAATAGTTACCGGTGGGATTTCGAAATTGGTTTTCGAGCTGGATCTCTTCGAGGAGGCCGGTCTCCTTGTTGTGGGGACCGTGCGCCCCGCAAATCCACATGCGGATTTCGGAGGAGGCATTCCCACCCAGCACGGCGCGGTCGTGAACGAGTGCCGTCTTTGCGCCATTGCGGGCGGCCGCGATGGCCGCGCACAGACCGGCCATCCCGCCGCCAATTACACAGACGTCAAACTCATGGGATTGTGAATTCATTTTTGAAACGCTCCTCCCAGCGCTGCGATCAGATCGGTCGCCAGCAGCGCCGTCTCACCGATCCGCTGGGCGGCCAGATCGCCAGCGCGCCCGTGGAGAAATACGCCGGCTTTGACCGCTTCGATCGGCGGCAAGCCTTGGGCCAGCAGAGCACCGATGATGCCGGTCAATGCATCGCCCATGCCACCTTTCGCCATGCCGGGATTACCGGTGGAATTGATCCAGAGTTGGCCCGACTTGTCGGTGACAACCGTGCCCGCGCCTTTGAGCGCGAGGATCACATCCTGGTCGCGCGCGAATTGCCGGGCAATCTCCCAGCGATTGGCTTGGACAGCGGTTGCGGACTGGCCGATCAGCCGGCCCATCTCGCCGGGGTGCGGTGTTAACACCAGTCCCGGTCGTAACCGGATTGCATCCAGCGCATCGGCATCCACCACCACCGGTCCCGTTACCTTGGCGACAAAATCGCGCACGAATGTTTGGGTCTCCGGCTCACGCCCCAAGCCGGGGCCAATGGCGACCGCAGCAAATTTAGCCACGGCCGGCAATCGATCGAGTGGGATCGGCATGACTTCGGGCGGACAGCGACCGGCAACGATTTCGTAAATATTGCGCGGGACCGCAAGCGTGACCAGCCCGACGCCGGATCGCACGGCCGCGTGCGCGCACAAGACCGGTGCGCCCGGATAACCTTCGGCACCGGCAATGATCAGCAGGTGGCCGAAAGTGCCTTTGTTGGCTGACCTTTTTCGTTCCGGCAATACGATGTCGGCCTGCGTGAGCCATTCCACATCGTCCACCACAGTGGCGGCTGGGAGCAAACCGATGTCGGCAACTTCAAGCCGGCCGACGAAATCGACTGCCGTCGGCTGGAGTAAATCAATTTTTGGCAAGCCGAAGGTTACGGTCACAGCGGCGCGCACACAGGTGGCGGTCCCCAACCCGGAGGGGACGTCAATGGCCAAAACCGGGACCCGGGCCGCGTTGATGAACCGGATGGCTGCCGCGAACGGTTCCCGAACTTCGCCGGTCAGCCCGGTGCCCAGGAGGCCGTCCACGATCAAATCGGCGGGCGGCATTTTACCGGGCCATTCAATCATCGTGACCCCGGTCAGTTTTTGGAAATGAGTACGGGCTGCGCCGGTGAGGTCCCCTGGCTGACCCAACCGAACGAGCGTTGGCCGGCAGCCGGCCGCGGCGAGTTCGCGGGCGGCCACGAAGGTATCGCCACCGTTGTTGCCCTTGCCGGCGAAAAGGAGGACGTCCCGCGCGGTCCGATTGTTGAGGAGGGCGCAAGCAGTTTTGGCGACGGCCCGGCCGGCCTGCTCCATCAACTCGGCAACCGGTGTGCCGGCGGCGATGGTGCGCTGGTCCAGTTCGCGCATCTGCTCGGTCGTAACCACTTTCATTCCGGAGTAGAGTAGCGAGTTTCTGTTGGTTATGCAATCCGGTGGATACATCCGGTGGATACACCCCAAATCCACGGGCGAAGAATTATTTGCGAGGCGAAGGCCCGACCGCGCCATCTGAGCCGACCCGACCCACCGGAAGTAATCGATACAGCGTAGTTCTGGCACAGAACGTGAGATGGGGGCGATTGATCGATATATTTTTTGGAGGGCGAGCCTCCCGGCGAGCCGCGGGGGACGGCTCGCCGGGAGGCTCGCCCTCCAGCATTGATTCGACCGGTTTGCCAGCGCACGCTGGGCGCATCTCGGCACTGCCGCCATTCCACTGCCTTGGCCGGTAGGAGCCCTTCCGGGCGCGACCGGTCGACGTGAATCATCGGGGATCGCGCCCGGAAGGGCGCTCCGATCGGCGGCAGTACCACGATGCGCCCACGCGCGCTTCGCTTGGAAATCTGACTTGTTAATTGGATATTTGGCGGTATTCTAATTTCGCAGGGTCATGGAATAAATGGCAGGTTGATCCAGCAGATGATTCATGCTTGTTTCTCGATATAGTCGAATGCCGCGCCGCAAGATGTTGTTGGTGCTCTGTGATGCTGTGTTCACAGCACTGGCGATGTTCTGCGCGGTCATCCTCCGGCTCGGACGGTTGGATGGTTTGGACTACTTCCGTCTTCACTGGACAGCAGTCTTGATCGCTTGGTTTTTCTTTGGCGTCTCGTATTACGTCAGCGGACTGTATGATACGGAACGACTCCATCAACTCGGACGCACGCTGATCAGCGTCGTCATTTCGGTCGGCGCCGGGATGATTTTGATGATGGCGTTTTTCTATGCAACGCTTTCGTCGGAGCTGATTGGACGGGGGATTTTCGCCGGGTACGCAATTTTTGTTTTTGCATCGGTATTGCTGACCCGCTTGGTGTATCTGGTCGCCAGTCACCGGGGGCTCATGGCGCAACGGTGTTTGATTATCGGGACGACCCAGGAGGCGCGCAAAGTGCTTGAATTGGTCGGCGGCCGCGCGCGCGCCGACATTCGGATCCTTGGGCTGATCCAGTGCGGCCGGGGCCGGGATCACATCGGCCAGTTTATTGACGATTATCCCGTCCTGGGATCGCTCGAATCGGTGGAGCGTTTTATTGAAATTTACGATATTGAGCGCCTGATCATTGCGGCCTCCACCGAGACGGAACCGGATTTGTTACGGCGCTTGCGCATGTTCCGGTATCGGGGGATGGCGCTGGTCGATTTTGTTTCCTTGTACGAAGAGTTGGCGCAGGAGATTCCGATTGATCACATCAATGATGAATGGCTTTTTCACGCGTCGCTGAACAACTCCCGCATCCATATCCGCCGCCTCAAGCGGTTGACCGATCTGCTGGTGGCCCTGTTCGGCCTGGCTTTGACGTGGTGGCTCATGCTGTTGACGGCCCTCTTGGTCAAACTCACCTCAAAAGGGCCGGCCTTATTTCGGCAGGAACGATTGGGCCGCGACAGTCGACCGTTCATGCTCCTGAAGTTTCGCACCATGCGGGAAGATGCCGAGAGCCAGTCGGGTCCTGTGTGGGCCACGGACAACGACCCGCGCATTACCTGGATTGGCCAATGGCTCCGCAAATTCCGCATCGACGAACTGCCACAGCTTTTGAATGTGCTGCAGGGCGACATGAGCTTGGTCGGGCCGCGCCCGGAACGCGCTGTTTTTATTCAAAAATTGGCAGAGGAAATTCCTTTTTATGCGGAGCGGTTGTTGGTCCCGCCGGGCGTTACCGGCTGGGCGCAAGTCAAGGCTCCCTATGCTGCCAGCATTGAAGATTCCCGGCGCAAACTCCAGTTTGACCTGTACTACATCAAGCACATGTCATTCTTCCTCGACCTGCTGATCTTCGCCCGGACCGTTCGCACCATTCTCTTTGGGCGCGAGCGGAGCAAAATCGCTACGCCCGTTGCGAAACCACCGGCCGTGACCGAACTTCAAACTCAGACCATTGCGTTTACACCTGCCCCGGCCGTGCCAGTGCCGGGCCCGCCCAATGGAAATCGGCGGCCGCATTGGTCCACGATCGATCCCTCGACCAAGCCGGAGCCACCCCAGTCCGCCCAACAAGGGGCGTAATTACTCACGGTTCACTTGAAAGAATATCTCGATCTCGTTCAGCTCGTGCTCGCCCAGGGTACGCTCAAAAAAAGCCGGACTGGAATCGACACAATTTCCTATTTTGGCGCGCATTACCGGGTCGATTTGGCCCAGGGCTTTCCACTGCTCACCACCAAGGAAATTGTCTGGAATTCTCTGCTGCACGAATTGCTCTGGTATCTCTCGGGGGAAGACCACATCCGCAACCTGCGGCAACACACAAAAATTTGGGACGCGTGGGCCGATGCGGACGGCAATCTCGATACCGCGTATGGCCGGTACTGGCGGCGATTTCCGCACGCGTTTCGTGACGCCGACGGTCACTGGCAGGTCCGGGAAGTCGACCAAATCCAATTTGTCCTCGACACTTTGCGGACGGAACCGACCAGCCGGCGGATGGTGGTGACCGCGTGGGAACCGGGGAACGCCACCACGAGCAAGTTGCCGCCGTGCCATTACAGCTATGTTTTTAATGTCCAGGGAAACCGGCTCAACTGCCACCTGACCCAGCGCAGCGGGGATATTGCTCTGGGGATTCCGTTTAATTTGGCCTGCTACGCCACGCTGACGCAAATTCTTGCCGAACAGGTTGGTTTGGATGTGGGCTGGTTCAGCCATACCGTTGTCGATGCGCACATCTATACCGCGGCGGCCGGCAGCGGCCGTGAAGCTTACGACCATGTGCCCGGCCTGCGCGAGCAACTCCAACGCAAGCCCGGCCCATTACCCCGGCTGATCATTGCCAAAAAACCGTTGCGCGAGCTCAAGTTTGCAGATTTTCGCGTGGAGGGGTACCGGCCACAGCCGCGGATTAAATTCAAAGTTGCCGTATGACTCTGCATATCATTGCCGCGCTCGCCGACAACGGCGTCATTGGCGATGCCGGCAAAATTCCGTGGCATCTCAGCGAGGATCTGAAACGTTTCAAGCGGCTCACGCTGGGCCATCCGGTGATCATGGGCCGCAAAACGTATGCGTCGCTCGGCAAGCCATTGCCTGGCCGGCGCAATCTGGTTCTCACCCGCGGGCCGGCCATCCCCGGGGTCGAATGTTTTGCCAGTCTCGCGGCGGCGGTGGCGGTGTGCCGGGATGAAACAGTGTTCGTCATCGGCGGCGCAGAAATATACCGGCAAGCCTTGCCGCTCGCCCAGGTGTTGTTGCTGACGCACGTTCGGCAGTCCGTCGCTGGCGACACGAAATTTCCGGAATATGATCTGCGCCGCTGGCAGGAAGTCGCCCGGGAAGAGCACCCGGGTTATGCCTTTGTGGAATACCGGTTGCGCGCCGGCTGAGCGCTCCGGATCACTCCGGCGGGTACGCCAACAATACGACGCCGAGATCTTTTTCCATTGCCTGTAATTTCTGGAGTTGTTCGGCGGTCAGGTGCGCCGGTGAGTGGTCCGGTTCCAGCGCGAGAATACACGAACCGAATTCTTCTTCCATGAGCTTGATCTTTTCGAGCGTGGCGGGATCAAGATTGGCAATGCGAATTCTGGGCATCAGGGTCTCCGGTTCAGCGGATGGCTCGGTTGATGGATGAATTTGGAGGGCGAGCCTCCCGGCGAGCCGTCCTCCATCCACGGCTCGCCGGGAGGCTCGCCCTCCAGTGCGGATTGTAGCAGCAACATTGTTGCGTTCATGAGTGACCGCGAATCAGAGTTCTTCAGGGGGTGGGCCTTGGGGAGCCGCTTTGATTTCCAGCGCATGGAACCGGCGCTCCAGGACCAGGGCATCATCACAGTAAAATTCGATGGAATATAATCCCGGCTCGGGGAATTCCAGCCCCATAAAGTTAAAAGCCATCTCAACCACCTGATTTACGTCGGCGAATTCAATCTGGCCGTTCACTTCCGCCACCGGTTTGTCGGATTCTTCGCAGACAATCCGCAGGCGCGCCTGACAGGCCCCCCGGCCTTCGGTTAAGGAGACAAAAATGCAGAGCGCCGGATGCCGGGCGGGATAACTGGGATGGGCGATGCTGTTGAAAATCCCAATCAGCGATTTCTTGTTGGTCAACTTGTCTTCGATGACTTGATCGCAGACGATGATGGCCAGACCGGACGGAGTCGGTGGTTGCGTCATGGCGACAGTTTAGCGCATCCGGCCGCCCCGGCAATCCCAAAGCCGGCCAAAAGTTCAAGCCAAGTTTTGGCCGATTCTGAAACCTTGCCAGCGAACCCCGCCCGGCGGTAGGATGCCCGGCAACCGGAGGATTAAGAATGGACATCAAGTTCAACTGCAATCTCATCCGGAGTTGATTGCCGGTCTAAAAAGGGTCAGTTCACCGACGATGAAGGCATGCCATTGTTGTTATCCGAACATTGAATCATTACGCAATCGCGTGCGTCATGCAAAAAGAAAAGTCGTATGAGGCCAACTGAAAGGTAATGAAGAATTATGGCACATTATTCGCAGAAGAAAGAGCATAACATAACATTCACCGGTGAGGAGTTGAACCTCGTGTTCGCTGCGCTCGAAGGCCGGCTCCGGCCCGATGAAGTCGAGGCGGCGAAGAAATTGGCAGCGGAACTGCGGCGGCAGAAAACTGCGAGTGACGATCACCTCGAAAAGTCCAAGGGCGGGGTTCCGAAGCCGACGAGTTAGCACGACCGGCACGAAGGCCAACGGCGGCAACGGTGAAGTGATGATGCAGTCGGGCCCAGCTTTGCTTTTCCGTTGGCTGCCAGCGCCACCACACCGCCACGCCGATGGAAATCCACCACTTGACGCCATATCAGTTTTGATATAATGTCCGGTGTGAGATGTACGACGATAAGCTGGTGGTGTGGTTGCACGGCGAAATCAAGACGCCGCCGTTCTCCGCCGAGGCCCGGATTGAGGCAGGTTGCCTCTTGCGCCGGTTGCAGCACGGCGAGTCGCTGGGTTTGCCGCACGCCCGGCCAATGCCGGTGATCGGCGCACGCTGCCATGAGTTGCGTGTGAAGGACAATAACGCGGAGTGGCGCATCATTTACCGGCTGGACGCCGACGCGGTGATCGTTGCCGAAGTGTTTGGAAAGAAAGCGCGCACAACGCCAGAAACAGTGATCGCCAATTGCCAGCGGCGGTTGCGGGTGTATGACGCGGTGACAGGAGGCTGAAACAATGAAAGCGGACAAACAGAAGAAGTTGGAGAAAGCCGGCTGGCGTGTCGGCAGCGCGGCGGATTTCCTCGCGTTGACACCCGCCGAGGAAGCCTACGTTGAAATGAAGCTGGCGCTTGCCCATGAGCTTGCCGAAGCGCGCCGGTCGCACCGCCTCACTCAAGAGCGGATGGCCGCCATGCTCAAAACCAGTCAGTCCCGCGTGGCAATGATGGAAAAGGGCGATCCATCCGTGTCGTTGGATTTGCTCGTGCGGGCGTTGTTGGCGCTTGGCATCACGCCCCGGCTCGCAGTGTAAACCTCGCCAACCGCCACACCACCCCGCCGTGCGCGCTGTTGGCGATTTTATCGCGTCCGCGTCACTTGGCGGATTCAAAATGGCGGATCAGAATTGCAAACAGCGACCAGCACTGGTAAGACGCGGAAAAACCGATGGAACAAGCGCCCTAGATCGAAAAATCCTGGGCGATATGGTCAATCTTCAAATAGTCAATGATCTGGGTGACGCATTCGGCCACGGACTGCTGATCGGTATGGACCGTGATTTCCGGTTTTTCCGGTGCTTCGTAGGGTGCGCTGATGCCGGTGAAATTCGCGATCTTGCCGGCCCGGGCTTTTTTGTAGAGACCCTTCGGATCGCGCTGTTCGCAGACGGCGACCGGGGCATTGACGTAGATCTCGATAAAATCATTGTCGTCGACGAGGGAGCGGGCCAGCCGGCGATCATCCCGGTAGGGCGAGATAAACGCCGTGATCACCAGGACCCCGGCATCCATGAGCAGTTTGGCAACTTCGCCAACGCGCCGGATGTTTTCCGTCCGATCCTCGGGACTGAATCCGAGATTGGCGCTCAGGCCGTGCCGGACGTTGTCCCCGTCGAGGATGTACGTGTGCAGGCCCAAGGCAAACAGTTCGCGTTCCAATTCCGTGGCAATCGTGGATTTACCGGCGCCGCTGAGGCCGGTCAGCCAGATGATCGCGCCGTTGTGCCGGTTGCGCTGTTCGCGGGCGGACCGGTTGATGTTGCCCTTCGACCAGAAAATGTTCTGACTCTTCACGCCGGACAACACATCGCGGCGGTCCGGATATTCGCCCTGCGGAATGACTCCGCCGCCGCAGACCTGCCGGTGATCGACGATGACGAAGCGGCCGGTCGGCACAATGCGGTCGTACCGGTCAAACGCAATGGGTGTTTTGGTCCGGATGGTGATCTCAGCCACGTCGTTACGGGCGATGTGCTGGCGAGTTTTGAGATCGACCTCGGCCAGCGTCGAAGCGTCAATGATCTTTTCGATGGATTGAATGTGACATTCGACTTCGGTGCTGGTGAGTTTCAGCTTCACCTTGCGGCCGATTTCGAGGTTTTGCTTTCCGAGCCAAAACAGTTTGGCGTTGAACACATCGGCTTCGATGGGGGCATCCACTTCGTGCGAGCCGATCTGGCCGCGGGCGACAAAAATCTGTTCGGCGAGCGTGATGCCGATGGACTCGCCGGCGCTGGCCGAATCGCGGCCGTGGCCGGGCCAGGCTTCGATGCTTTTGACGTGGCTGATTTTATTGCGCGGGGAAAACAAAATTGTGTCGCCCACCTTGAGCGTGCCGGATTCGATCCGGCCCGCCAGGATCCGCCGGGCATCGAACCGATAAACATCCTGAATGGCGAAGCGCAGGGGCAGATTCTTTTCCGGCAGCGCCACTTCAAATTGATCGAGAACTTCGAGCACCGACGGGCCGGTATACCAGGGCATCTTGGTTGACCGGGTGGCGATGTTTTCACCGTGATACGCTGCAATGGGAATAAACCGCTGCGGGATGACTCCGAGTTGCGTTAGAAACGCCCGGTATTCCTTCTCAATGCTTGCAAAAACATCCTGCCGGTAGTCTTTGAGATCCATCTTGTTGACAACGACGGCCACCTGTTTTACCCCGAGCAACGAAAGCAGGAAACCATGGCGCCGGGATTGTTCCTGGACGCCTTCGTTGGCGTCGATGAGCAGGATGGCGGCCTGCGCGTTGGCGGCGCCGGTCACCATATTCTTGAGGAATTCTTTGTGGCCGGGTGCGTCAATGATGACGTACTGGCGTTTGGGCGTCCGGAACCAGATTTGGGCGGTATCAATGGTGATGTTCTGGTCGCGCTCGGCCTGCAGGCCGTCCATCAGGAAGGCCCATTCGAACGGCATGCCGCGTTTCTCGCACGAGGTCCGGATCTTCTCGAATTTCCCGTCCGGTAAACTGCCGGTGTCGTGGAAGAGGCGGCCGACGAGCGTGGATTTGCCGTGGTCGACATGACCCACGATCACGATTTTAAGTTGTTCAGATTGAGTCATGGGGAATTGAACCACAGAGACACAGAGGTCTCAGAGAGCGAAACGCTCAATGCCTTTCGTTAGTTGCGCGACATTAAAATTGATGAGCAGGCCGACTTCGCAGCCCGCCAGCCGCATGTAGGTCAGGATTTGCGCGCGGTGCACCGGCAACAATCCTTCCACCGCTTTCAACGCAACGATCACTTGGTTTGCCACGATAAAATCCACGCGCAAATCCGCAGCCAACTGGATTGCCTTGTAGCGAACGAGAACCTGTTTCTGTGACTCAAATGGCAGTTCGCACAGGGAAAATTCATGGGCTAGACAAGTCTCGTAAACGGACTCGAGCAGTCCCGGCCCCAGATGACGATGCACCTCAATTGCCGCACCGATAATCTGCTCGGTCAGTTGCCGACATTTGCCGTCTCGGTGTTCTCTGTGTCTCTGTGGTTCAACCTGAATCATCACATGTACCCGTCGCGGCGTAATTTCTCGAACGCGTCTTCGCTTTCCTGGTCCTGGGCGCGGACACTGCGCTCGCTCTTTTTCGTGGTGCGCAATTCTTCCCGGATTTTGTCGTAGGTGTCAGCCACCGAATCAATGTTGTAGGTGCACGGCACGCAGCCGAGCGAGCGATAGCGCTTGCCGTTCTTGGCAAAGTAGAGTTGGACATTGGGAATGTTCTCGCGCTGGGCATATTCCCAAATGTTCATTTCAGTCCAGTGGAGCAACGGGTGGACGCGCAAATGCGTGCCGCCGGCCATGTCGGTATTGAACTGATCCCAAAGCTCCGGCGGTTGGTCCTCGACGTTCCATTCCATGTTCTTGTCGCGCGGACTGAAATAGCGTTCTTTGGCCCGGGTCGGGTCTTCGTCGCGGCGGACCCCGACGATCAGGCCGCCGTATTTTTCTTTCTCGACGATCCCCTTGAGATTCTCTTTCAGCAGGGCGGAGCAGCAGGTCACGCGGCCCTGCTTGTGGTTCATGCCGGCGGCGATGGCCGCATCATTGCGGGCGACGACGAGGTTGAGCTGCCATTCTTTGGTGAGCCGGTCCCGCAGTTCGATCAGCTCCGGCATGTCGAAGCTCGTTTCCATGAAGACGCACGGAAAAGGCACATGGCCGAAGAACGCTTTTCGGGCGAGCCAAATGAGGGTTTGGGAATCCTTGCCAACGCTCCAGAGCATCGCGAGCCGGTCAATCTTGTTGAACGCTTCGCGGATGATGTAGATGCTCTGGTTTTCGAGTTTGTCGAGGTGATCCATAAATCAAAGTTTAAATGTTAGCAGCAAAGGTGTGCAATCCGCACTCTTTTTTATCAGTTCCCGCCCACCGGCCGTCCCGTTCGCCTTCGCCGTCCTTGACCGGCCGCGTGCAGCAATCGGGGGTGCAGCCGATGCTCGCATAGCCCTGATCATGCAACGCGTTGTAGGGCAACTGGTGGCTGACGATATGCCACCAGACCTCTTCCTTGGTCCAAGTGGCCAACGGGTTGATTTTTACGTAGCGGTTGCCATCCGGAGTTTCCTGCATTTGCAGGATTTCGGTGTCCTGGCGTTGGGCCCCTTGCGAGCGGCGGACGCCGGTGATCAGGGCATCGAGGGATGGTAATTTTTTCCGCAGAGGCAAGACCTTGCGATAATGACAGCACCGGTCCGGCTGGCTCCGATACAGTTCCGGGCCGAAGTTGGCCGCTTGCTGTTCGGGGGAAAATTCGGGGTGGAGGCGTTCGATGGGGATCCCATACCGTTGCTCGATCTTGGCAATCAACTCGTTCGTCTCCTTGAATAAAAAGCCGGTATCAATGGTAAAAATCGGGATCCGCGGCGTGACCTGGCGCTGTGCAATGTCGATGATGACCAGGCCCTCCGGACCGAAGGCGGAGGAAATGGCCAGCCGCGGCGCGAAATTGTCCGCCGCCCATTGAAGGATCGACTGGGCTTTGGCCGTGGCGAATTCGCCAGACCATTGGCGGATTTGTTCAGAAGAAAATTTCATGGATGGAAATGTGGCAGCCGGCAAACGGTGGCCCTCAGATGTGATAAGTCTGGCGTGCCCCGTTGGCCTCGGCGCAAATCTGTTCGAACGTAATATTGTCCGCTGCCGTTTCAGCGGCGGACCGAAACTGCCGCCACGCGCGTTTGATTTCAGCCGAGCACTGCGGTTCAGCCAGAACCGGTAAATCAATGACTTCGCCATGAATCGCGCGAATCACATCACCAAAAGTAATTTTGCCGGGCGGTTTTGCCAGCACATACCCGCCCGCCTTGCCGCGCTGACTCCGAATCATTCCTTTGGCCTTTAGCTCCAAGAGGATTTGCGCCAGATAATTGACCGAAATCCCATGTCGCTGGGCGATTTCTTCAATGCGCAACGGTTGCTCATTTGGATAATGAAGTGAGAGCGATTCCAAAGCCCGGCAGGCGTAGTCAGATTTTGTGTGAAGTCTCATATTCAGTTAATCATTACTAAATAAAGTTAATTACTCAACTATACCTAAAATCACATTTTGTCAATGATCCGACGAAATTGAATTGTAAGAATAGATTTTGCTGAAAAACACTTGGTGTTTGTCATTCCGAGCTTGCGAGGAATCTCCTTTTAGTAGTTTTGGCACAGAATGTGGAGGGGGCTTCTTTTCGTTGGAGAAATCAATCGGTTTGAAAAATAGCCGTGGATTAGAGCTGCGATTGAGATCAAATACAATCACAAGTTTCGGACAGGATTAACCCCATGCGAAGCGATGATTTTGGCGGTAGACCGATGCCTGATGGGAGCAGTTTTAATGCCTGATTCTAATTGGTTGTTCCATAGCATGTTAAACCTCAATAATTTCACAGAAAATCATTGCTTTTAAGGTGATTTTTTGGATAATATAGATTCTATCAAGGGGGTGCGGTTTCCATGTCCAATAACAATTTAAAAGAGGCGTCAACGACGCAACCTGTCGTGCCGGATTTATCGGCCCCGACAGGGCAATCGACCGATTACAACGCTGACAAGATTCAAAAGCTTGAAGGAATTGAGGCGGTCCGCAAACGGCCGTCGATGTACATTGGCGACACCGGCGAGCGCGGCCTGCATCATCTCGTCTACGAAGTGGTCGATAACTCGATCGACGAAGCCCTCGCTGGTTTCTGTAACCATGTGGACGTCATCATTCACGTGGACAATTCGATTACAGTCATTGACGACGGGCGTGGCATTCCGGTGGACATGCACAAGACGGAAAAGAAGCCGGCGATCGAAGTCGTGCTCACCGTGCTCCATGCCGGCGGCAAGTTCGATAAAAAATCCTACACAGTTTCCGGCGGTTTGCACGGCGTGGGTGTGACCTGCGTCAATGCGCTCAGTGAATGGCTCGAAGCCGAGGTGAAACGCGACGGCCAAGTCTATCACATGCGGTTCAAGCGTGGCAAAACGGCGACGAAGCTTGAAGTCATCGGCAAAGCCAAGGGGACCGGCACAAAGATCACCTTCAAGGCGGACAGCGAAATTTTTCCGGTCATCGAGTACAAGTACGATATCCTCGCCAACCGGCTCCGCGAACTGGCATTTTTGAATCGCGGGATTGAGATCACACTCAAGGATGAACGCCACAACAAGGAAGAGTTGTTCAAGTTCAACGGTGGCATCGAAGAATTCATCAAGCATATCAATAAGGCCAAGGAGCCGCTCCATCCGAAGGTGATTTATGTCTCGAAAGAGAAGGATGGGATCCATGCCGAGGTGGCGCTGCAATACAACGAGGGCTACAACGAAAGTCTCTACAGCTACGCCAACAACATCAATACGACGGAAGGCGGCACCCATCTCAGCGGCTTCCGGTCGGCCCTGACCCGCGCCATCAACCAGTACGCAAAGAGCAATAATCTCCTCAAGGAAAAAGATCCGTCGCTCGGCGGTGATGATCTCCGCGAAGGTCTGACGGCGGTGGTCAGCGTGAAGGTGCCGAATCCCCAATTTGAAGGCCAGACCAAGACCAAGCTTGGCAATGGCGAAGTCGAAGGCATCGTCAGCTCCATTGTGTATGACGGGCTGATGACTTTCATGGAGCAGAACCCGCCGGTGGCCCGGCGCGTGTTGGAAAAGGCGCTGACGGCGGCCCGCGCCCGCGAAGCGGCCCGGAAAGCGCGGGAAGCGATCCGCAAGGGTGCGCTGACCGGTGGCGGATTACCCGGGAAGCTCGCGGATTGTTCGGAGAAGAATCCGGAAATGTGCGAATTGTACATCGTCGAAGGTGATTCCGCCGGTGGCTCCGCCAAACAAGGCCGCAACCGGCAGTTCCAGGCGGTGCTCCCGATTCGCGGCAAACTGCTCAATGTCGAAAAGGCGCGCCTCGATCAGGTGCTCAATAATAACGAAATTCGCAACATGATCACCGCGGTCGGCACCGGGTTTGGGACGGTGGACGGGGAAGACACCTTTAAGATCGAGAAGCTCCGTTATCATCGGATCGTGATCATGACCGACGCCGACGTGGACGGATCGCACATCCGCACTTTGCTGCTGACATTTTTCTATCGCAAGATGCCGGAGCTGGTCAAGCGGGGGCACGTTTATATCGCGCAGCCGCCGCTCTACAAGATCAAGCGCAAGAAGCGCGAGGAATACATCGAAAATGATGATCAGATGAGCAAGATCCTCATCGAGCTCGGGTCCGGTGACGCCGCGCTGTTGCGGTTGAAAGATAAAAAGGAATTTGGCGGCCAACAGTTGATGACCGTGCTCGAATCGTTGCAGGAGCTGGAGAAACTCGTCGACACCATCGAACGGCGGGGAATCAAGTTTGAGAGTTATCTGGACGCACGCGATCCGAAAACCGGCGATCTGCCCAGCCACGCAGTGCGCATCAAAGAGGGCGGCACGGTCCGGTTTGAATTTGCCGGCAATGACAAGGCTTGGGCCAAAATTTGTGCGGAATATGATATCAGCCCGGCGGAAGATACCCCGCTCGAACTCAAGGCGGTCGACAATGACAAACCGCAGCGCGAAGTGAAACCGCTCGACCTGTACGAGACGGCCGGGATCCAAACGGTCATTGAGGCGCTGGCTCGCAAAGGTTTTGATATCGACCACTATGCCGCCCAGACCGAGCCGCTCTTCGAGCTTGTCGAAGGCGCCGTCGAAGTCGTCGTCCCAATGGAGGGCGACGCTCCCGCCGAGTCGAAACCGAAAGAGAAGGGCGAAAAGAAGCCCAAAGCTGCGGCGGTGGAGAAACGCACGCCGATTCATTCGATCCCGCAGATTTTGGAACAGGTCAAAGAGCTCGGCAAACGCGGGCTGACTATTCAGCGGTACAAAGGCTTGGGTGAAATGAATCCCGAGCAATTGTGGGAAACCACCATGGACCCCGAGCGGCGCAAAATGCTCAAGGTCGAATTGATGGACCCGGCGGCGACCGACACCATGTTCACCATTCTGATGGGAGACGAAGTCGCGCCGCGGCGGCAATTCATTGAGGAACACGCCCTCTACGTTCGCAATCTCGATGTGTAACCCCGGTCGAAACCGAAGATGAACCACAGAGACACAGAGAACACCGAGTTGTGGCCTGGTCGCCCGACCGCGCCACAGTCTGTCGTTTCCTCTCGGCGGTTCTGTGGTTGCAAATCCACTTCCTTCGATTCCGCTGAAAAACCCCGCGGACACGCTAAAGCATGGACACCGAATACTCGGTTTCTTCGAGAATCCGCGCGTTTGGTGTCCAGCCTTCAGGCTGCGTCGATGGGTAGCAGGGTTTTTTCAGCAGAATCTTCCTTCCGGTCATGACAACCGAAACCCAAGCCCTGATCAATCTCCGCCTCGAACAGGCCGACGAATGCCTGGCGGAAGCCCGGTTGCTCGTCGAGCGCGGCATGCGCTTGGGCGCGATGGATCGGATCTACTTTACGATGTTCTATTGCGCTTGTGCGCTGCTGGCCACGCGGGAGTTCGGCCCGTCCCGGGACGGCAATGTCGCCGGTAAATTTCAGCGCGAATTTGTCAAGACCGGCCTGGTTCCCCCGGAGATCGGGGAGCGGTTCAAACGCACCACGCAATTGCACCAGGCGACCGACCTTGGTTCCATGCCGCCGCCGGCTGTCGACCGGCTCGGCGAATTGCTGGCCGATGCCAACAGTTTTTTCACCACCACCAAACTATTTTTAGCGAAAGAATAGGAATCCACCATGTACGCCCAGAACGAAAAAGTCACCCCCGTTAACATCAGCGAACAGATGCAGCAGGCATACATCGATTACTCGATGTCAGTCATTGTCGGTCGCGCCCTGCCCGATGCCCGGGACGGGTTGAAGCCCTCCAATCGGCGCGTGCTCTACGCGATGCGCGAGATCGGGCTGTATCACAACCGGTCCTACACCAAATGCGCCAAGGTCGTCGGTGAAGTGCTCGGTAAATACCATCCGCACGGCGACGCCTCCGTGTACGACACGCTCGTGCGCATGGCGCAGGACTTTTGCATGCGCTATCAGTTGGTCGACGGCCAGGGGAACTTCGGCTCGATCGACGGCGACCCGGCGGCCGCCTACCGGTATACGGAATGCCGGCTCAAGGAGATTGCCGAGGAACTCCTGCGCGATCTCGACAAGGACACGGTCGATTTTCAGCCAAATTTCGATGAGAAGGAACACGAGCCGGTGGTGCTGCCGTCGGCGTTTCCGAACCTGCTCGCCAACGGCTCGACCGGGATTGCGGTCGGGATGGCGACCAATATTCCGCCGCACAACCTGAACGAGATCATCGACGCATGCTGTGCGGTGATTGATGATGCCGAGGTGGATTTGCAGGTCGTCGCCAAGCTCGTCAAGGGTGCTGACTTCCCCACCGGCGGGTTGATCTGCGGCAAGCAGGGGATCAAAGATTATCTGTTGACCGGCCGCGGCAGCATCAAGATGCGCGGTCGCGTGGGCGTGGAGGAAGTCAAAGGCGGCAAAGAGCGCATCATCGTCAGCGAGATTCCGTACAACGTCAACAAGGCGACGTTGATTGAGAACATTGCCCGGCTGGTCAATGAGAAGAAGATTGAGGACATCTCCGATATCCGCGACGAATCGAACAAGGAAGGCATGCGCATCGTCATCGAGCTCAAGCGCGATGCCATCCCGAAGGTCGTCATCAACAATCTCTACAAGCACACGCAGCTCGAAGACACGTTTGGCGTGATCATGCTCGCGATCGACCACGGCCGGCCGCGGATCATGAATATCAAGCAGATGATCGAGTGCTATGTCGCCCACCGCAAAGAAGTGATTACCCGGCGCACGAAGTTTGATTTGTTGAAGGCCGAAGAACGCGCGCACATCCTCGAAGGATTCCGCATCGCCCTGGATAACATTGATGCCGTCGTCAAGATCATCCGCGAAGCGGACGACCGGGCGGATGCGCAGAAGAAGTTAATGGCGAAGTTCAAGCTCTCCGAGATTCAGACCAATGCGATCCTCGAAATGCGGCTCTATCAGTTGACCGGCCTCGAACGCGACAAGATCGAGGAGGAATACCTCGAGCTCATCAAGCTCATCGAATATTTGCGGGGGCTGCTCGCCAGCGAGAAGAAGTTAATGGGCCTCGTGAAGAGCGAATTGCTCGCGGTGAAAGACAAGTACGGCGATGCCCGCCGGACCGATATTGTGGCCGATGAAGGCGAGATGAACATCGAAGACCTGATTGCCAACGAAGCCTGCATTGTCACCATCAGCCACCAGGGCTACATCAAGCGGACTGCGGTCAGTGCCTATCGCAGCCAGCGGCGGGGCGGCAAAGGTGTGATGGGGATGGAACAACGCGAAGAAGACTTTATCGAACACCTGTTTACCTGTAGCACGCACGACTACATCATGTTCTTCACTGAGGATGGCCGGGTCTACGTGGAAAAGGTTTACGAGCTGCCCGAAATGGGCCGCGCTTCAAAAGGCAAATCCATCGCCAACTTCCTCGAGCTCCGACCGGATGAGAAGGTTTCCGCGCTGATTCGGGTGAAAGAATTTACCGATAAACAATACCTCTTCATGGCCACGAAAGTTGGCATTGTGAAGAAAACAAATCTGGGCGAGTACGCCAATCCCCGCAAGGGCGGCGTGATCGGCATTAAGATCGAAAAAGGGGATCGGCTGATCGGCGTCAAACTGACCAACGGGAACAATGAAATCGTGCTCGTGACGAAGGATGGGATGAGTATCCGGTTCCACGAAGATGAAGCCCGCGACATGGGGCGCGCTTCCGTCGGCAATTGGGGAATCCGGCCGGACAAGGGCGATTACGTGATCGGCGTGGAATGTGTCGACCCCGGGGCAACGCTGCTCGTGGCCGGTGAAAATGGAATCGGGAAGCGCACCCCGTTCGACGAATACCGGACGCAGAGCCGCGGCGGCAAGGGCATCATCACCATGAAGACCACCGACAAAGTCGGTTCCGTGGTCGGAGCTCTGACGGTTACCGACACGGACGAAATCATGCTCACCACATCGCAAGGTCAGACGGTTCGGACTGGCTGCAAAGACATCCGCACTGCCGGTCGGAACACGCAGGGGGTCAAACTGATCAATCTGGATGCCGGCGACAAGCTGGTTGCGATCGCGCGGGTCATTAGCGAGCAACAAGAAGAAGCTGCGGAAGTTGTGGCGGACGAGCCGAAGAAATAGGTGTCCAACTTTTATGTGGCGTTGCGATTGGTGGCTGACTTGTAGGCCGACCTCAGTCGGCGAGTTTTTGAAAGAGCTGATCCACATGGTCGTTCTGGCACAGAACGAGGGGTCTCCATTTCTTGGATCGCCACATTTGCAAATCGTTTTCTGTGAGCGATTGATTGCGATTGGTCTCGCTTACCGGCTCCAACAAGTCCACACTGAACGCTGACGGAGCTCAGTTCAGAGCGGAAACGGGGGTGACGTGAAAATGGCAGCCAAGAAAAAAACAGCAGCAAAAGGTAAGAAGGTCGCGGTGAAAGCAAAGAAAAAGAAGTAGCCCGGACCGTGCCGGGTCTCACTGGCGGTGTGCTATCTCGGCACTTCCAGTGATGCCCGTGCGGGCAAATCCCCCTCGTTCGCAGCGGACTCTGAATCGTCGTTTCCCACCGACCACTATTTTCTACTGTCTCCCTCAGAGCGTGTTTTAAAATTAGTGGAACGGGCGTCCCGCCCGTTTGTCAGTTGGACAGGCGTCCCGCCTGTCTATTATTCAACCTGACAGGCAAGATGCCTGTCTAACTACCGGTAAACGGGCGGGACGCCCGTTCCACTTTTCACGCGCCGGACGTTGGAAGATGAATTTACAAACACGCTCTAAATTCGGTCTTTCTCTCCAGCCGATTGTCCGTAAAATACCGGCATGACAATTTTAAACATTCGCCGGGAACTTCGGTCAATGGCCAATCCCGAGCGCGCCTGGATCAGCCAGCGGTTTTTCAAAACTGGACCGGGTGAGTATGGGGAAGGTGATCAGTTTATTGGATTGACCGTTCCACAAATCCGCCGGTTGGCGCAGCAGTCCCGGCCCTTGTCGCCAACTGCGACGCAGCGGCTGTTGCAGTCCCCGATCCACGAGGAGCGATTGCTGGCCCTGCTGATTCTGGTGGATGCATTTGCGGCGGCGGACGCATTGGGCCAGGCGCAGATTTATAAAATCTACCGCCAGAGCACCCGGTTCATCAATAATTGGGATTTGGTCGATACTTCGGCGCCACAGATTGTTGGCGCTTTTCTGTGGAAGCGGAGTAAAGCGCCCTTGCGCGAACTGGCTCGCTCCGCAAATCTATGGGAACGCCGGATTGCCATCATTGCCACCTTTTACTTTATTCGCCATGACGAGTTTGGGCTCACATTGGAGATCGCCCGGCAGTTGTTGTCCGACCAGGAAGATCTGATTCACAAGGCGGTCGGCTGGATGCTGCGCGAAATTGGCAAGCGGGATCCAGCGGCGGAAGAAAAGTTTCTGCGGCGGCACTACCGGCAAATGCCGCGGACGATGCTCCGTTACGCCATCGAGCGTTTTTCTGAATCCCACCGGCAGCGATATCTCCGGGGATTGATCTGAGTTTGTGAGCGGTCAACGCCAGGTGATTAACTTGATATGAATGTCGGGCACGCAATCGCGTGCCACACCATTCATGGTGGCAGTATCATGATGCACCCCGTTTTCAACAAACTGAAAATATGTCGCGCTAATTGTTGACAAAATTTGTTAAAATTGACAATGTGCCGTGCGTCGGAGTTGCACGCAGCAGACCGGGATCCGAATGGAGAAGAATCAACAGGTCCGAATGCCGAACGACCTTTACCTCGCCACGCGTGACGATCCGACTCCCGACCGCTTCCAGACCGTGACCAGCCTTTCCAGCCCAGAACGGCGGAAACCCCAACGCTAAGACACCGTCGCCACCGCCGCCGCCACAACCCCGAACTTGGACCGGGGCTGCCCCGCTCAAACGCGCCGCCGAACCTTGAACTCCGGACACGGAAAGAACGAACTATGAAGATTTGCATAATTGTTTTGTGGTTATTGACCCTGGCGTGGCCGGGTGGCACGCGCGCTGGCGACTTGAATGTGGGCGGAAACCTGGGCGTCGCCAGCAACCTGACAGCGCAGGCGGTAGTCGTCAAAAATCTCGCCGCCACCACGCTGGCGGTGACTACAGTAACGCTGGGCGGTGAAACACGGTCGAATTGGCCAAGTAGCGCGACGGCCGTTGGCGCCGTGGACTTGCCAACCGCCGTGCTGGATTTCATGCAGCCGGGGCAACTTTACCGGTACACATTGACCGGTGACACAACGTGGGTGTTCACCAATCATGTTGCGGGCCGGCAAGTCTGGTTGCAGGTGGCGCAGGATTCCACCGGTGGCTGGGCGAATACCTGGCCGGCCAACTTGCTCTGGCCAGCGGACGGCGCACACAATGGTTCCACCTCCCAGAACTGCTGGAGCGTCTTCAAGGTATTGGATAACGGCACGGCCTGGCTGGCACAGGCGGAGGGGCTGAGCTACCGGTTGCCCTGCGGGACCAATGGCCAGTGCGCGTTGCAGTTTGATGGGCGGCAGAATTCTGTGAGTCTGGGGAGTCTGTTCGGAGCGGCGCCATCGGCCATCACGATTGAAATGTGGGTCAAAGGCGCCGCGCCAACCAAGGCCGGGAATTATCTGTTTTCAATGGCGGATCTGGCCAATTCATTGTCCATCGATGGGACGGGCCAATTGGTGGGGGGGGTTGCCACCGATGCCGGCACGCGGCTCCAGACTGTTCCCGGTAACATCCTGGATGGGAACTGGCATCACGTGGCGCTGGTCTGGGATGGTGCCAGACAACGACTGTATGTCGACGGGGTCAAGAAAGTCACCACCAGCATCGGCGGAAGTCTCAAGATCAGTCCGGCCTATCTGGGCGCTCCTGCCGGTGCCGGGCCATTGACTGGAAGCATTGATGAAGTTCGCCTCTCCCAGATCGCTCGGTACACGGACAACTTCTTGCCCGCCTGTGGGTGGACAACAGACGCCAACACCGTTGCGCTCTGGCATTTGAATGAAGGGCGCGGCACGACGATAACGGATTCTTCCGGTTACGGACACAATGGGACACTGCACGGGGCTCCGGCGCCGACGTGGATGGACGGGGTGACCTGTGGCAAACCATAGTTGGGGCCGGTTCGCCGGACCGATCGTTCGCGAACTGGGAAACTGGGTGCTGGCTGCAGTGATCCTGCCCGCGTCCGCCTCGGCCACAACCTTCTATGTGAA
>Ga0209083_1001100_pt1 | contig 33102 bp, 21 predicted proteins | sample AM7aDNAmetaG_FD_184132 | JGI IMG/M metagenome (GOLD analysis project Ga0209083, IMG submission 184132) | Freshwater microbial communities from Finland to study Microbial Dark Matter (Phase II) - AM7a DNA metaG (SPAdes) (version 3) | ecosystem: Environmental > Aquatic > Freshwater > Lake ... | reverse complement strand
GAACGGTGACGTTTCACGGCGCGGCCTTCCATGATTACACCGACTGGGCCACGCGCGATCCCAAACTGTTCGAGCGTCTGACCCGCCTGATCAGCGAAACCCTGCGTGACCCGTTCGGCGGCATCGGCAAACCGGAACCGCTCAAGCACGAACTCGCAGGTTGCTGGTCCCGGCGCATCAACGATGAACACCGGCTCGTGTACAAGGTCACCGATTCTTCGCTCATCATCCTTTCCTGCCGCTATCATTACTGACGCGTTGAAACGCCCCGTGGCAACTGACGCCGACAGACCTACGACTTTTACTCAGCTCCCAGCGGGGCAGGACTTTGGACCAAGGACTCAAGACTATCTGCGTTGCGCGCTATAGAACCCGAAGACCCCAGCGTTCAGTCCTCCGTTCACCCTTGCCCCTGACGGGGCAAGGGTTCACTACAGACTGGACGCTGGGGTGGCAGCATGGTGTAATGCCGCAGATGGAGCGGAACAACAACGAAACCCAAGTCCCAGAAGAGCCTGAAAACCTGACTTAATTTCTGCGTTTTCTTGTCCAAAGAATGGGGTCTACCTCATGCTGACTCCTAAGGAGCTCTCGAAAAGATGAACTTGAAAGAACAACGCGTCCTGTTCGAGCTGAACAGGACGATTTACGAAACGGCCAGATTGACCTTTCACGGTGTGGATGGTTTTGATGTCTACAACACTTCGACGCCGTTTCAGTGGTGCGGCCAGATTTACCTGTTCGGCCGAGTCGAGCGGCGATCCGAGTGGGCGCGCTCCTGGGTTCGTCTCTTTTCCAATACCGGTTCCGACGACTGGACGGTCGTGCCCAACTCGATGATTTATCAACTGGAAGACCCATATGTTAGCCAGATTGGCGGGTTACTGGTGATGGGCGGCTCACACGTCCGGTACAAAGCCGGCAAGGTCGACACCTATTACGGTTATTTTTACCGGGGCACCGACCTGCATGACCTTGTTTACTTCACGACCGGCCCCAACTACATGAAAGATATCCGACTGGTGGAGTTGGAGGACGGCCGGATCGGCGTCTTCTCGCGTCCACGCAACCAACGGATTCTCGAACAGTACGGCTCCGAATCCCAGATCGGTTTCACGGTCATCAACACCCTCGATGAACTGACCGCCGATGTGATCGAGAACGCCCCGTACATTCCCGGCCTCTTCGGCACTGGCGAGTGGGGCGGCTGCAACCAAGCGTATCTATTGGAAGACGGCTCCCTTGGCGTCATCGGCCATCACAGTTACTACGCGCCCAATGCCCAAGGAGTCGAGCAACAGGTGTACCTCAACGTGGCCTTCGTCCTCGATCGCCGGCACCATGCGCTCACCGACTTCAAGATCATTGGCACCCGGCCGTGCTATCCCGCGAGCCCGGCGAAGAAGCCCTTCCTGACCGATTGCGCTTTCACCTCCGGCATCGTGATGCGCCCCGACGACAAGGTCGACCTATACAGCGGCCTAAGCGACACCGCCGAAGGGCGAATTGTCATCAACTATCCCTTTGCCGGCCACGGCCGAATCGTGTCGCGCTCTGTCAGTCTGCCGGCCACCTGACCATCACTAATCTGTTGTTTGGCACGAAGTAATAGGACTCCCGCCCCGGCCACCGTTTGTACCGGGTGACTGAGTGTGTCAGCACGCCGCCTGTTGGGGGCTCTGATTTCCATTGGGGAGTATTGGCTGAACGCAATCCGAGGGGGGCAAGCTGACGTCGTAATATTTGCGGTGATGTTCCGGTCAGGGAGCATTCCCCTGAACACGGTATCTGATTCGGCTAGGATAAGCTTCCAGCTTGTCCCTCCGGATAGTGGGATCGGCGTCTTGCCTGGCCATGCGGTGCCGAAAAGAAATCAAACAGAGCGCAAGCTGCCCTTCGGCAGGTCCAAGATAGACTCACGCCTCCTGGCGGAGCCCAGGGTCCCGCCTGCGTGGCCGACCCAGGCTCCGTCAAAGGCTTTGCCGCGGCGAGAGCCACTTCGGCGTGGCGAAGTCCCGAGCATCGTTGAGGGAGAAACTTACGCTACGGCAACCCTGCTTATTTCCTTACAACTCGACCAGTTTCAACCCGGCAAACCGCGCGAACGCACTCACGGCTTCTGCCTTCTGGCCATACACCAGGGCGCTGTGATGCGTGCCACCGTGCCGGGAATATTCCTCTAAGAATTTCGCGACCGGCTGACCCGGCCGCAGCCAACCCCGCACTGTGTTTTGCATGTCCGCCCGCTTCGAGTCGCCCAACATCTCCACCGGTGCGACCAGCAGATCAAAACTGTTCTTCGGTCCCGGGACCAGATTCACAAACACCGCCGGCCCCGGCTTGAGCGCCCCAACCAATGCCGTCGTGGGCGTGCCGAGAAACTTGTAATCGCGCAGGGCCAGCCGCGCCTTGCCGGCAACGGTTTCCGGATTGATCTCGCCCATGTGCGACAGAAAGAGCGAGTTGCCCCGCCAATCACTGCAAAAAATCTCGGTGAACGTCGTTGTCCCAAAACCGGTCGCCAGCGCGCCGACCAAACTGCCGGTCAGCGTGTCGCCTTCGCCGCCAAACCCGATCCCGCGTGCCATCGCCTTGGAAATTTCCGCAAACGGCAGCGCCGGTGAATTCGGCTTGTCGAAAATCTGAAAGTTCACACTGAAGCCGGTATAATCTTTCGCGCCCAGCAACCGCCGGAGCCCCAACCCGGCTTGGGTCGCTTGCCGGTGCAACTCCGGCTTCACACGCACATCGTAGCAACGCCGGTCCTGCGCCATCTCGGCCTCAACCTCGGCCGGCTTCACCGTCCGCATCGCACCGGTCAGTTCCGCCAGGCCCGCCTGCTCCACGCGAATCCCCAGCGCGCGCCGCAACGCTTCCGCTTCCACCGCAAAATCGCCCATCCCTTTGAACGACGGTCCCACCCGCAACGCCCGCGCCCCGCGCAACCGCCGTGCCGCGACCGCCGCTTCCGCCAACCCGGCCACGCGGTGCAAAACATCCGATTCGGTCCGGTGCCCGGCCACGATTTCAAACGGCCGGCCATAACGGCGCAGCAGCGATGCCAAATCCATCACGCCATGCACGCCATGATTGTACATGATCCGCGCCGGATCAACCGTCTGGCCAAAATCGGCATCGAGCGTCGTGTCGAGCACGATCAACGGCCACTTCGTCCGTGCCAGGACCGGCGCCGACTCCAATGACGGCGAGTACGCGAGATGCACCGTCACAACGCAATCCACATCCTGCTTCTCAAACAACGCCACCGCTGCCTTCACCTCCGCCGTTACCCGGCAAACTTTTGCTGCAACAACCGTCGCACCCCGTGCCGTCAGCCCCTGGGCCACCGTCGCCAGCAATGGATCAAAGCCCGCCCGGTATTCCGGCAGCTTGTCGTCGTACAGTTTCAGATACAGCGGCAACAACCCGATTTTTGAACTGCGTTTCATAGGGATTATTCTTCGACGCGTATTATTCTATTCGCAAGGCTGTCATTCCGGGCTTGTCGAGGAATCTCTGCCTTTGGTTGTGTATTCCGACAACGACCGAGATCCTTCGCATTGCTCAGGATGACAATTTATATTTCCAAACGCATTCTTAATCAAAATTCCACCGGCGAAATTCCCTCGCGGCCGAGCACGCGCTCGAACAACTCGCCATACACTGCAAACCCGCCGCGGATTTTCTCCGCACCCGCCGGCACTGCCACGCGCCGGGCGGGACCGGCCGCCGCGTGCGGGCTGAACGCATGCAGGCAGCCGCGCAGCCCCGCCTTGTCTTCTTCCTGCAATGCAAACACCGGCAGCGGCGCAAACAACGCGGCCAGGAACGACCGGAAAACCGCGCCCTTGCTCGCACCGCCGCTCAGCACGACGCTGTCGGCTTTGCGCTGGTCGCGGACCTGCCGGAAGACGCGCGCCATCTCGCACGTCATCCCCAGCGCCACCGCGCGCACAAAATCCTCGCGCCGTGCGGCTATGCCCCCGCCAAAAAAACCGCCCCCGCCAACCGCATTCCGGTGGAGCGGATTCAGCACATGCATCCACGGCAACGCCACCATGCCGGGCGGCGGCAATATTTGTTTTTCAAAAAGTTTTGCGGCGCGCCGCAACGCGGTCGGATGCGGGCCGCCGATAAAGGTGTCGAGCGCCCAGTCCCACGTCACGTTGCCGGTCAACAAGGGCTGCACGACCAGCCAGCCGGCATTGTGGGGCGCCGGCACGACCAATTGATTGGGCGATTGAGCCTGCTCATTTGCCGGCAGGCTGAAGTTACCGACCCACGCCGTGCCGAGCGAACATTGCAGCGGCCGGTCACTGACGCCGACCGCACTCAAGTAACCGGCTTCGTGGTCGAAGTACGGCCCCGCGACCGGGATTCCAACGGGGACCCGCCACCGGCGCGCCGCCTCCGCCGACACCGTCAGCAACCCGTCGCGCAGTGGCGCAACAAATAACAACGGCACATCCACCAGTGCCAGCGGCCCGGCATCCAGCGCACGCTGGGAGACCCGGTAACAACCGATCTGCAGCGCATTGCCAGCGTCTTGCCGCCACTGGCCGGTCAGCCGAAAAATCGCATACTCACCGGCCCCGACGTAAATGTTTTCCGGCGCGAACAGCCGGGGATTTTGTTCGCGCAGCCACAGCATTCGTGCCAGGCCCCAGCCCGGTCCGGTGTTGCACGCCAATTTCTGCCAGTACGAAACCGGCCGCAGTGCGGCGACTTGCGGGACCAGCCGGCCCGGCCGTTGATCGCTCCATAACCGCAGCGGTGTCAGTGCCGCGCCGGTCTGGCGGTTGCAAATCGCGAAACTGCCGCCTTGCGACGCCAGACCGATGCCGGCCACATGCGACCATCGTTGGCCAAGTTGCGCGCGCAACTTGGCCAGCACGGTGTCAAAACCGCGGTCGAGATCGGGGAGTTTTTGTTCGCGGGTGCCGTCGGCCTCGGAGCGCACCGGCAACCGCTGGGCCGCGACTGCCAGCACACGCCCCGACCGCCGATCAATCGCACCGGCCTTCAGGACCGTCGTACCTAGATCTATCCCGATGAGAATTTCAGACGGCACGGTCAGGTCAGTTTGTATTTCGCAGCAATTTTAGCCGGCGCGGCGCTGGTCTTGACGACTTCACACAACGCGGCTTGGAATGCGTGGGGGTCGGCCACTTGAATGGCATTGCGCCCGAACACCACCCCGCCCGCGCCCGCCTTGACTTCGGCGGCCGCCAGTTCCAGCGCTGCCAGTTGGGTCGGTAATTTTTCCGCGCCCAACCCGAGCACCGGCACCGGGCAGCTCCGGGTCACTTCTTGGAAGCGAACGGTATTGAAGGTCTTGATCACATCCGCGCCCAGTTCGGCGACAATGCGCGACCCCGTCTTCACATCGGAATGCAATTCTTCCGGGGACATCTGCCCGTGGCCGGTCGGGAAGTATTCCCCGATGACCGGCAGGCCCAACTTGTGCACCTGCGTGGTCAACTCGCAGAAGTTCTCGATGTTCGCGGCATCCCGCTCTTCGCTGCCGGTATGCAGCGTCAACGACACGAGCGCCACGTCCAAGCCTTCCCGCACCGCGTCTTCGATCGCGTAAGCGGTCACGCTTTTGGCCTGTCGGTAATTCCAGTGGAAACAATACACGGTGTTCCAGTTCAACCGCACCGCCGCCAGCGGTCGCCGCTGACCGGCAAAAATCGCGCCGCAATGGCGCAACATGCCCGGCGCGAGCAGCACGGCGTCCACCACCGGGTTGATCTTCGTGGCCGTCGCCGGCAGATCTTCCATGGCAGGAATCGGGCCGTCAAACATCCCGTGGTCGATTGCAATGACCACCGCCCGGCCTTCCCCCATCAATCGTTTCAAGCGAATCTCACGTCCGTCCATTTTGATCCTCCGTTTAGTTAGTTATTAGCCGCATTGATGGCGTCAAGTCAACCGCAACAGCCGTGCGGCGTTGCGGTAGAAAACATCGGTTATGTCACGGGTGGTCAGGCCGGTCCTGCGGGCGGCCTGGCGGAAGGCCAGGATTTGTTCGTATAGAAAAAACGTCAGCTTGGCGGCGGCGGCGCCGGTCACTTCGCCCATGTTCTTATCGCCGGACACGTCGCCATACAGGCCTTTGGGCACCAAATTGACGTAGTGATCGCCGCTCGTCACCCGCCGCATCCGCATCCGGGTGATCGGCAGGTCGGAGCCGAACAGGATCCGCCGCGGGCCGACGCACCGGATGAGCTGCGCAAAGACGTTGGCATTGGTGTTGGCGCAAAAGTCGAAATACATCCGCTTGGAAGCGGCCAGCACCTCGAACGCATTGCCGACATCATGATCACAGTAGGCCCGGCCGACATGCGCAATGATGAGTTTGAGGCGCGGATACTCGCGTTCGATTTCGAGCATCTGTTGCAGGTTGACCGGGTCTTGGAGCCGGCCCGCCCGCGGGATATGCAACATCACGGCCCAGCCATGGCGGTTGTGGACCGCCAATTGATGCGGCGGAAAGAAATCGAGGCAGCGAATTTCGTTGGTGGGCAGATAGGGGGGGGCCATCGTCAGATAGCTTTTGGCGCCAACAAATCCGCCAGCCAAAATCCGGCGCTCCAGTTCTTCGGCGCTCCACCGGGGATCGCTCCAGATCAGGGCCGGCACATGCTGCCGGCGGGCGCATTGGGCAGCGTAAGCGTTCAGGCGCCGGAGGTTGTTGCCGCGCGGAACCGTGGTGAAAATCAAGGGCGTGACAGACTTACCGGGAAACATCAGCCGGTAGGTTTCCTGCAGATCCTCGATCGAGTTGTCCCGGGCCACCAGGGCCGGCCAACTCACGGTGCGTTTTTCTTTTTTTGCAACGCGCGCTTGTCTGCCGAAATCGCGGTCCCGCCAGGCGTGGGTATGGACGTCCATGATTTTGCGCGGAAGAAAATCGCGTAATTGCTGGTCGTACACCTGCTGGTCAACGGCGTTGACCACAAATAATGGCTTGCTCATAATTTAACTTTCCGGTTGGGGTCGGCGCCGCTGATTGTTGCGATACTCGGACAACCCAAGGATGGACAAATGGCGAAAGCCGCTGAAAGCAATTGGGTGCATGAACGGAATCGTCCTATCTCACGCGCTGGCGGCCGTGTCAATTCGGAACGAAAAAGTTCTGCCGTGGCTAGGTAATTTCCCGCCTGCCATTTTACACACTTCTCCCGATTGTTGTTCCCGCACGAACGCCTATGGTTAGCTCAGGTAAAAAATTGATAACGCCGATTGGTGAAGTTGGTCGGAAAAGATGGAGATCATTATGAATTATCGACTCAGCTTGCAGAATGAGACCTACCCAGTGGAAGAAATCCGGATCCCGGCGGAATCCGACCGCTCCCAGGAACTGGCGGGTAAACATTTTTCATTTATTTCTCCGGTCCCACTTTCGATCGGACAACATTGTGCGCTGCTCGGCGATACGGGCGGTTATCCGCTCCTGGTGAACGCCTGTTTGGGATTCACATTTTCGTCCCGGTTCCTAGTCTCGGGAATTATTGCCAGCCCGGACGACCGCGGAACAGGCACTTCGTGAGGAACTTATGGAACACGCAGATACTTATTCCCGAACTGTTGTGATTTTGACGCTGATCATTGTCGCGGCAGTCTGGATTGGATTTCTGGTCGTCCGGAATTGTTGAGCCACTGCCGGCCGCGGCCGAGCCCCCCAATCCACGGCTAAGATTTATTTTCGGTGCGAACGGCGCGGTCGGGCCGACCCGACCCACCGGGAGTTATATCGATACAGTGTAGTTCTGGCAGAATGTGGGGGTCTTCATTTTATTGGGGAAATCAACCGGTTTGAAAAATTAGCCAAGGATTTGGGAGCCGCTCGCGCCGGCGTCGCGCATCTTGGTCCTGCCGCCGTAGGAGCCTCCCTCTCCATATTTTGAATCGACCAGCTATTCGGCTGGTTTTTCAGCGGCTTTTTCAGCCACAATCGGCTGGGTGCTGGCCATGAGCCGTTCGATGAAGGCGGTGGAATACCGGCCGCGGCGGAAATTCGGGTCCTTGAGAATCAGCTTGTGCAGCGGGACGGTGGTCTTGACGCCGCGGATGATGAACTCATCCAGTGCGCGCGACATCCGGTCCAGCGCGCTCTTCCGATCGCGCCCGTAGCAGATCAGTTTGGCCAACATGGAATCGTAGTACTGCGGAATCACGTAGCCGGTATACACATGTTTGTCGACGCGAACGCCGTGGCCACCGGGGACGTGCATGAATTCAATCCGGCCCGGGCAGGGCTGGAAGTTATTGAACGGGTCTTCCGCGTTGATCCGGCATTCAATCGCGTGCTTGGTGAACTGGATGTCTTTCTGGTCGTACCCCAGCTCTTCCCCAGCCGCGATGCGAATTTGCTCTTTGACGATATCGATCCCCGTCACCTCTTCCGTGATGGGGTGCTCGACTTGAATCCGCGTGTTCATCTCAATGAAGTAGAACTCTTTGGCGTCTTCGTTGTAGAGGAACTCAATGGTCCCGGCGTTCACATAGCCAACGGCGGTGGCGGCTTTGACGGCCGCCTTGCCCATCTTCTTGCGCAAATCACTGGTCATGGCTGGGGAGGGCGATTCCTCCACGAGCTTCTGATGGCGGCGCTGCAAGCTGCAATCGCGTTCGCCCAGGTGCACAGTGCGCCCTTTGCGGTCGGCGAGGATCTGAAATTCGATATGGCGGGGATTTTCGATGTATTTTTCAATGTACACCGACGCGTTGCCAAAAGCGCGGTCGGCTTCGGACCGGGCCGTATGAAACCCTTTAATCAATGACGGATCGTTATGCGCAACGCGCATCCCGCGGCCGCCGCCGCCGGCCGTCGCTTTGACGATGACCGGGTAGCCAATTTTACGGGCAACCTTGAGCGCGTCGTCTTCCTTGTCCACCGGGCCGTCACTGCCAGGCACAATCGGCACGCCGGCTTTGCGCATGGTTTCCCGCGCGGTGATTTTATCGCCCATCGCGCGGATGGCGCTGCTGGGCGGGCCGATGAATTTAATGTTACAATTCTCGCAGACTTCGGCGAAATGGGCGTTCTCAGCCAGAAATCCGTAACCGGGATGGATGGCTTCGACATCCGAAATTTCGGCCGCGCTGATAATCCGGTCAATTTTCAGGTAGCTTTCGGCGCTGGTGGCTTTGCCGATGCAGATGGCTTCATCGGCCAATTGGACATGAAATGAATTGGCATCGGCTTCGGAGTAGACGGCCACACTGCGAATGCCGAGCTCCTTGCAGGCGCGGATGATACGCACAGCAATCTCACCGCGGTTGGCAATCAGAATTTTGTCAAACATGCGTCCCGGAGGCGTTGTGAATTACTTCACTCGCACAGCAAAAAGTTTTTGACCGAATTCGACCGGTTTGGCGTTTTCGACCAGGCATTCGACAATGACGCCCTTGATCTCGGACTTGATTTCGTTCATCACCTTCATGGCTTCGATGATGCACACCACCGTTTCGTCTTCGACGTTTTTGCCGGCTTCGATATAAGCCGGCGCGTCGGGGGCGGCGGAGCGGTAAAACGTGCCGACCATGGGGGATGTGATGTATTTAATGTCGGTGGGGACGGGAGCCGGGGCGGCCGGCGCTTCGGCGGGAGCCGCGGGGGGCAGGGCAACAGCCGGAGCGGGCGCAACGGAGGTCACGGAGACCGTGGGTTGCACGCCGTCGGGGCCGCGTTTGATGCGCAGTTTCAGCCCCTCGCTTTCCATGGAGAACTCACACAGCTCGTTCTCCTTCATCATGGCGACAATGGCCTTAATTTGTTCTAGTTCCATGGATTCTTTCTTGCTGAAGGGCGGTGTTTGTACTGGCTGCCCGTTCGCCTGTCAAGCCCCAGTCACGACCCTACTCCAACGCCGGCGAATCTAACAAACCCCGCGCGGGCTGTCGAATGTTTTCCTCCAACGCCCGGAGCGCCGCCCGGTAGCGGTCTTGGGTCGGGTTCAAGCTGGTCGCGATCTGTAATTGTTCCACTGCCTCTGACTCCCGGCCGCCGGCCCGCGCCAGCGCCCGCGCCAGCCGCCAATGATACGCCGCCCGGTAGGGATCTTTGCCGGTCGCAGTCCGGTAAAATTCGACGGCTTCAGTCGCGTGGCCTTGGCGGAGCGCCAAATCGCCGGCGATCGACCAATACCGGGGCTGGGCTGGATTCCAGCGGCTGGCCGCCGCGGCCGACTGGGCGGCCAGGACCGGATCGGTGGCCGCCAACATTTGGGTTTGCGCGTTGCAAAAATCCCCAACCAACGATCGCCCGGCCAACCAGACCATGATTCCCACCAGCGCCACCGCCGCGGTTCCCAGGGCCAAGCGGGGAGGGTGCGTTACCGGCCGGTCCGGCACCGGCTTCAAGCCCTGCAACAATCCCAACAACAAAAACGCTGGAATTGCCACCCCCGGCACGTACAAATCAAAATCAATGAACCCGTGCACCACCCACCCGGTCAGCGCGGCGAAGACGGCCACGCGGGTCCAATCGCCCATGCGTTGGCGGGCCAGTTTGAACCCATCCCATAACGCAGCCAACCACAGCAACGCAAACACCACCGCGCCGGCCACGCCCGAATCGCTCCCCATCTGGAGATAGCTGTTATGAACGAGCTGCGCCTCTTCGGTCCGCGCGGTTTTATATTTCGGGTAAAGGGAGCCAAACGTGCCCGGTCCGGTCCCCAGCCACGGATGATCCATGGCAATTGCCACCGCGCCGCGCCAATAATCACCGCGGGCGGAGGCACTTGCCAAACCGTGCCGGATCAATCCGGCTTGGTGGGCAGCTCCAAATACCGCGGCAATCACCGCGAGCGCGGCCAGCAGCCACCACACCCGGCGAGCCGCCACCACCAGCCCGGCCACCACCATCACCGCAAAGGCTATAAATCCCCCCCGCGAGCCGGTGAGCGCCAGACAGAACACCATCAGACTGCCGCTGAGCACCAGCGCCAACCAGCGCAACCACCGGCGGAGCGGGCACTGCCAGAGCCACGCCAAGACCGGCGCGAATGCCACCACCAAGAACCCGGCCAGCGCGTTTGGATACACGAACGTGCCAAACACCCGATTGCTAATCAGCCGCGATTGCAGCTCCGCTGAAATGCTGGCCCCGTAGACGGCGGCGTACTCGCGCGTGGCGGCTAGCCCGCCAAAATGTTGGTAGACCGCAAAAATGACGACCAGCAATGTCCCCACCGTCAAACCGCCGAACACCCAGGCCGCGGCCGCCCCATCGCGCACCACTGCGGCTGCCACGTAAAAAACCACCACACACGCGGCAAAGTGGAGCAGTGTTTCCGTCGTCGTCTGCTGGCAAATCGAGGTGGGAGCCGCCACCAATTGCGTCACCAGGAACAACCCCGGCAAGAGAAATAGCCCGTCCACCCGGCCCGGTAAGCGGCGCCAATCCAGCGCCAACCACAGCAATAAGCCGCCGGCAATAATGGGTAATAGTTGGTTCGGCCAGGAAAAAAACACCCACTCCCAACCGGATTGCGGTGGCACGGCTGCCCCCACGATCACTGGCGCTCCAAATTTCAGCGGAGCCAGAAAGGCCAATCCAGTCAGCGCGATGAGGACCCAGCGAATCGCGGTCTTCATGCCGCCACAGCGAGTTTCAATAATCCCACTTCGAGCGCGAGAGTTTCGTTGATGTTGCGGCTCAGGGATTCGCGAATTTGTTCGATGGCGTCCAGATGTGCGCCCGCCCGGGCGGACGTCAGGTCGGCGGCGGCGTGCCGGAGGGTTTCCAGATGATCGGGATGTTCGAGCAGGCTGGGGTCCGCGCGTTCCACGCACAACAGCACATCGGCATGCCAACTGTATAATTCCTCCAGAACCTGTTCCCGGGCAGACCGGTATTCACCCGCAATCCGGGCTTCAAGCTGGGTGTCGAGGCGTTCCCGCATTTTCGGATCCAAATTGGTATACCGGTCGAGATCGGCTTCGGTTTCCGCAGTTTGCCGGATGGCTTCCCGGAGTTGTTGCAACAAGGCTGTCAAGGCGCTGTGCAGTTGGTAGGCGCCGACCACACCGCGGGCCCCGGCAAAGCGCGTCAACACCGGGAGGACTTGCGCCCGGTAGGGGGAGACTGCGCCAGGCATCGGGCCAAATGCGATCCGCAGACAGCGCGATAGAATCGTCGGCAACAAGCGCTGGGGCTCGGCGGTCAGGAGAATGATGATCGTCTGCGCTGGCGGTTCTTCGAGGGTTTTCAGAAAGGCGTTACTGGCTTCTTCATTCAGGCAATCAGCATCGACAATAATACCGACTTTTACCCGGGCGTTGGCCGCCTTGAAGTTGACTGCCTGCTCGAACTCGCGGAGCTGATCCACGGTGATGCGGCGGGTTTTCGATTCCGGCCGAACCCAGTGGATGTCCGGATGATTCCCGGCGGCAATCCGCCGGCAAGAATCACACGGTTCGTTTGTAGGGCGCGAATGCCCCGCTGGCTTCGCGCCGCGTTCCGCCACGGCGGGCAACCCTCCAGGTATGCCCGCCCGACAACAATCAGCATCGTGAACCAGGCAATTGAGCGCTTGGGCGAGTGTGCGCGCCACATCTTCCTTGCCCGCGCCCCGCGGGCCAATAAAGAGATAGGCATGCGCCAGCCGTCCCCGCGCCAGGCTGCGCTGCAATTGCTCCACGATGGCGCGGTGATTCGTCAGGTCGTTAAAGGACATGCTGGAGCAACTCCCAAATTTGTTGTTCGACGACCGCCAAGCTCTGGTTGCCATCCACAATTTTGACGCGCGCCGGCTCGTGTTGGGCGAGCGTGAGATAGCCCTGGCGGACGCGGTCGTAAAAATCAAGCGACTGATTTTCCATGCGGTCAAACAGTTCCCGACCCCGCGCGCGTTCCAGGCCGATCCGCGGATCGAGGTCGATGACCAGCGTCCGGTCGGGTCGGCAATCACCGCTGGCGAATTCATTGATGAACTTGACCACCGCGACATCGAGCTGGCGCCCGGCCCCTTGATAGACAGTGGTCGAATCAAAAAACCGGTCAGCAATCACGATCTGGCCGGCGGCCAGGGCCGGCTGGATGATTTCCCGGACGAGCTGGGCGCGGCTGGCGCAAAATAGGAGCAATTCCGTTTCCGCCAGCATTTTAGCGGATTGTTTGCTGTACTGAAGCACCTGGCGGATCTGTTCACCAACATCTGTGCCACCCGGTTCGCGCAATACCAGAACCGTCCGGCCGCTTGCCCGGAGGCGCGCGGCGATGCGCTTGATATGCGTGGTCTTCCCGCAGCCTTCGCCGCCTTCGAACGTGATGAATTTACCGGCGTGCGCCATGACTGCGCATCATAGCGGCCCCCCGGAGCACGGTCAAGAATTGCGACCGGCTATTGCCAGTAGTAGTTCCACACGTATGCCAGATCGGCGGGGTGGCCGGGTTCCAGCTTCACTGTCCACCGGATGCGGCCGACGCCGTTGAAATGGTGCCACCACCACGGCCAGTTGAACCAGCCCCACCAATACGGATCGGGTCCACCCGACCCGAACGTCGGATCCTCGAAAATGTTCACCATCTCGATTTTCCCGTCGTGATCGGCTACATCCACATTGCCCAGCACGCTGCGCACGACTTCGACTTCCACCGGCTGCTTGGCAAAACTGGTCAAGGTAATTTTGCCTTCCAAGTCAATCCGGCCATATTGATTGCCCTGCCAATTGGCGGCGTTCGGTGTCCGTTTGGTTTCGTTGTCGGTTTTTTTCACACGCACATCCACTGCCGTCGTCACATCCAAGTCGGCCTCTGCGCCCGGTGACGCGTACGTCATCAGCCCTTGCGCCAGCACCCGGTCATCCCGCAAAATCAAGGCCGGTGCCGTTGTCAGCGGATACTCGCTGCTGTTGGCCAGCCGAATCTTATGCATCACCTTCGGCGAATTAAACAGCCGCGCCAGTTCGCTCTGCTGCTGGCCATTGTTATGATTGCGCCAGACCTCGGCCGGCGGCGTGAACGGAATGTCCAACGCATAGACATCCTTGTACTTCAACGTGAATTCAGTAATCGGCACCACCATCCGCTGGCCTTTTTTCAACGTCACGTGTTTCACGCTAAACATGAACAGGTCTTCCGTCTTCCCCGATGTCGCCACTTCCGGCCCGAGATCAATCGTCCGCCCCGGTTCACCGGCCGGTTGGGCACCGCGGTAATCCGATCCCCGCTGGCTCATGATCGCATTGGCAAATCCGTATGCCGTCTGGGCGTCGGGCCGGAAATATTGTGAGAGTTGGGCGACCGCCTGCTGCAATGACAGCGGATCTACTGTCTCCTTGAACGCAAACGTTGGCACACCAATTACAAGGTGAGCGGTGACATCTTCCAAATCCGTCAGCTCATTGAGAAGCGTGGCCTGCAACTTCACCACGGCAGTGCCTTTGCCGTCGATCGTAACCTTGTAATTTGGAATCCAGCGCACCCCGCGTTGCAAATAGAGCAGGCCAACTTCCGCTTCCTTTTGCGGACGACCATCCCAATCCAGCTTGAGCGTCAGCAGGTTCCGAAATTCTTCCTGCGCCACCTTCTCCTTGTGTTCGCCGACAAAGGTCACATCAAGCAGCCGGTCCAGCCCGACCACTTTCACGCCGCCGTCGGGTAATTTCAGCAATACCACGCTGCCTTTGACCGGTAATTTCTGCCCCGAGTTCGGTGGACTGGTTGTCTCCAATTCCTCACCGCTTTGATTCGGCACCTGTAAAATTATCGCCCGGTAGCGATTCGTTGTTGTGGTCTCGGTCACAAACACGTCGGTGCCGACGTTGGCTTCGATCAACTCACGCAGGTTCAGCGCCGTCCGTTCCACCCACACCTTCCGTGGACTCGCCGTCACCGCGCTGAGCTTCGCTCTTTTCTCCGCCGCATACGGCCAAAACGTCCCGATCACCGGCGTCGGCAAATAATCCATCAACACATTGCCAGCCGCATCCGTCGGCAGTTTGCCGCTGTGCAGCACAAACGCGTGCCCATCCTTAAACACAGTGATCTCCCGCACCGGCAGTTTCGCCAACGCCGACAACGGGGCCGCCGGTTCCGCCAGCGCGGCGTTACCGGCCAGGCACAAGGTTGCGATCCCAATCTGAAAGCTTCGCGTCATGGTCAGTTTCCTTTCACGGTCATGTTCTGTTTCCGCAACACCAATTTTACCACCAACCACAACGCCGCCAACCCGACCACACCCACTGCGATCTGCACGGGCAGGCTGGCAGCCCGGTCGTTGCTGGCGCGGAAGTCGACAGTCATCGGCTTGCCGGGTTCTGTTTGCAGCACCTGCGTAAACGTCAGATACACACCGCGCTTGGGCAGGTTCAGGCGCAACGGCACCGTCTTCGCCACCGTCACTTCCTGGGCGGCTTGGACCTTGGTAACTTGCTGTTCAGCGGCGTCTTCGTCGTACCGGGGTTGATACGCTTGGTTGATCAGTTTTTGAGGGACCGCAGCGTTGCCGGCTCCTTTGTCATCGGTGTTGATCTGTCCACCGCTCTGCCAAGTGCCACCGACCGATTGTGCCGACACCTGTCCCTGCTGCATGCCGAGTAAGCCATTTAACACAATCAATTGGTTCGCCTGCCCATGTTTGATATCTTTTTCCAACCGCTTGAATTCCGCCTTACCTTGGGCGTTCCCTTTGCCGCGGGCCATGTTGACATAGGTGTTGGCGCCTGCCAAATCACCGACAGCCAACTGTTGCCGGGCATTATAAAGGATCGTTTCAGTTTCTTTGTCCTTGGCTTCCTCCTTTTTCGATTCTTCCTGACGATAATCACTCAAAGCGTACGACCGCACAACCGGTGCGTCCGCCTGTGCCACATTCGACACTGGTGCCGCCTGGCCATTAACAGTAACCGTCATGGTCGATCTCCCACCCACCGCCGCCGCCGCGCGTTGCATCGAACCGGCAAATTCGCCATACGTGTAATCCGGCGGCAGGTACAATTCCCAGTGCGCGTCCTTCAGCGGCACATCCAACGCCGGCGACGCCAACGATACACCGCCGCGCCCGCGCGGAAAATGTTCCGACCCGACATACGTCACCTCAACCGTGACCGGCGTGTCGCCGCTGCTGCGTTCCATCGGCACCAGCAGCTTGCCGGCACGCACACAGGGACGCACCGGCTGGCCGGCTACAAACGCCGACCATACATTCGTCGTGCCGGGTGGCAACGCGATTTCCAGATATTGCCGGGCGTTGTTGCGCACCGCCAGCGTCATCTCGGTCATCATCTGCCCGTCTTCAGCGACAACGGTGACCAACCGCACATTGTCGATCAAGGCCTGCAATACCTCGGCCTCCTCGAATCGCTGCGTCGTCAAACCGAGCTTAAAGCCCGGCCGCAAGTACCGGTACGCCAGCACCGGTGGCTCCGTCGTCCGCTCCGCCCAGTCCGGCAAGTCGCGCGCGTCGGACGGCAGCATATCCGTGGTGGTGGCTTGCTTCTTGATCTCCAGTCGCGCCGGCGCCACGATGACCACCCAGCCAATTTCACGCTCCACACCGGGTGCTTCCACGCCGGTCACTTCCAACGCACCGCTTTTCACGTCCCACGGCCGGTCCCACGTCACCGTTACCGTGTAGCTGCCGCGCACCTTGTTCTGCAATTCCAGCCGCCACTCGCCGCTCGGTTCGTCGTGGTCTTTGCGGCGGATATTTGCGCCGGTCACTTCCACATTGCGGAAGTTGGCCGGGACGCGCACCCTGAATTCCTTCGTCGGCGCATTCTGGATTTCATAGCGGATGACAGACCGGCCCGTGACCAGCGTCTCGCTGAGCGTGACCTTGTTCACCACTTCGGCGCGAACCCACGACCCGATCTTTTCCGTCGCCACCGACAGCTTCCACACTGGCTGCTCGCCGGCAATCAATTTGAACCCAAGCACACTTCCGCCGCTCGGTAGACCGCCAATGAGTGTCGCCGGCACCTCCGTCAATCCGTCGAACGACTCGCTCTTGACCTGCACCCCTTCCTCAGCCGCCACCGACACAAACCCGCTGAGTTTCGCTGTGTCGAGTGGCTGCACGCCGGTAATTTCTAAAGACTTCGGCAGCGCCGGCAACAGCTTGACGAGTTCGATCGACAAGTTGTAGGCGCCGGTCGTTCGTTCCTTGAGCGTCACGTCCAGGGTTCCGGTCTTTTCAACCCACTGCGCAATTTTGAGTCCGGTCACCCGCTCCACCCGGTAACCTGCCGGCAACGCCAATCGCAACGTGAACACCCCGGCGCGTTTGATCGTGTAATCCACCACCGCCAGCAACCCGATCTGCTCCGTCGTCACCCGCGCCTGGTTGCGCACGAGAGCTTCGATCTGCGGCTGCACCGGCTCGACGCGTACCGCCAGTTTGAAATCCGACTTCAAAAACCGGTAGGCACTCGCCACGCTGGTTCCGCTTGCCACCCGCGTAAATTCTTCCACATCCACTTTCTGCAAGTCTTGTTGCTCGGCCACGCTCACGCTCAATTCATCGGCGGTCTTGAGCGCCACGAGGCCTGTCTCGCGTTTCACCTCCAGCGCATGCGGAATCTCAACCTTCAACACGGGAATCAAGTTGGCTAATTTCTCCGGCGGCACTGTGCCGAGGACGGGCTCCTTGCCCAAGGTGGCAACCTGCTCCGTCTCCACCGTGAGTCGGTAACTCGGAGCCACGCCCTTCATTAATTCCACGTTGAGTGTCTGCCCGACCAGCTTCCAAGTCCGAATCGAGTCCCCCTCCACACGCATCAACCGCTGCCCATCCGGGATCGCCACGCGGATCTGCCGCAACTCTCCCTGCGTAACTTGGTAATCGAGCAACGCTCGCACATTGACCACGCCGCCAGCGAAATTCACCAACGCCGCGTTCTGACAGAACACGGTCGTCGCCACTTCCGCTGCGCGCTTCATCCGTGGCGTCCAGTTCAACTCCACGCGGTCCGTGTTGCCGAGCACGGCTTCAACAGTCGTTTGCTGACCAACCGACGTCGTCTTGAAGGAGATCGCCGTCGGTACCTCGACTTGCGCTTCGGGCTCATCAAGTGTCACCGCCACACGACTCACCAGCGCCGCCGGGATCCGGAACGCCACCTGCCGGCGCGCCACATCACCGGTCGGCTTCACAAGGTACTTCACACGCACCGTTGCCAGACCTTTCCGCGGAACCAGCGCGCCCACCGATTGGCCATCACGCATGAGCTTGACAGCGGCCGGCGTTGCCGCGAACTCTTCTACGGCAATTTCTTCGCCAAACAGCCGGACGGTCTGGTTATCGCGTGTCGTATTCAACTCGATCACCGCCTCAAATTGCCCCGCCCGAGCTGCTTCCTTCGCGTCGAGTGCGCGGACCGTGCCGGTATAGCGTGCGGACAGAATCGAAATATCCGCCGGCGCGACAACCGTGGAAACCACGGCGTGCGTCAACGGCGCGGCCTGCGTAATACCGGACGCGAACAACGACAGCAACAGTGCCATCACAACCGGTGGAATAAATCCGCCATCCGTCTTCGGCCTGTCGTTGCCGTTCTCCTGACTCCTGACTTCTGACTTCTGGCTCCTGTCCTCCGTCTTCTGCCCGTCGTTGCCGTTCTCCTGACTCCTGACTTCTGACTTCTGACTTCTGTCTTCCGTCTTCTGTCTCCTCCACAACCGCCGGACGAGCCACACCAAAATTACGCAACCGATGACCGGCACCGCCAAGATCATCGCCACATGCAATAGACGGTATGCCAGGAGCAGGCTCACGACCGCGCTGATCACCAACGCCAGCCCGACCGTTAGCGTGAGACTGCACGGACGCGCGCGCCGCCACTGCCACACTGCAAGGATGAGTCCGACCACCAACGCCAGCGCCTGCACTGCGCCACGTCCGGTCTGATACACGGCCTGTTCCAGTGCCCGCGCGCGGATGTTGAGCGGTTCGCCGCGCACATTGAGCACCTTCGTAAACACAAACCGCTGTCCCGTCTTAGGAATGTCAATCCGCAGTGGTCGAATCCCCGAGACCATCGCCGAATGGGCTCGCCCACCGAACCCACCCACGCTGGATACATTACCACCACCACCGGCCCCCCCCCCTGAAATCAACCCAGCACTGAAAGTCGTCGAGCCGTTCCCAGCTAACAGGCCGAGCCTATGCTCCGATCTACGGTTTATCGGTCCGTTTCCCAAGACAAGGATGTCGCTGGCATTGCCATTAATGGCGACGGTCGAACTGGGGTCGGCGTTGATACCGGAGAGCATCCCTAACGCTGAGCCGGTGCGCACACCCAACATACTGCTAGATTCTCCAGCCGGCTGTTCAGCTCCAGAATCTGATGGAGCAGTTGGTAGCGCGGCCAGCGTTGCAGGGGGAATTTCGTTGACCGTTCGGCTTAGCAATGGGTCGAGATTGTCTGAATTGACCCACGCGACATGGCCGTCGCTGTAGAGCACGTTGCCACCGACACCAGCCTGCTGTGAGTAGGCCACAACTGTGTCGCCGCCACCTTCCTGCCACTTCCGCCCTGCGCCAACGTAATGGAACTGCTCGCCAGTATCGACATCCACAAACACCTTCTCCGAGCCGACAAAGCCCTTGATCTCATCCAGCGAGGCCGGCATTTGGCCCGCATGGTCGCCGGCAAACTGCGCTATGCCGAGCCCGACCTGTCGGAGATTGCTCATGCTCGCCGACCGCCGCGCTTTACCACGGGCGGAACTGAGTGCCGGCAGGAGCATTCCGGCCAGCAACCCGAAGACCACCAACACCGCCAGCACTGACAGCAATCCGTTCCAACCGCGCCGAATCGCCACCACGATTCCGGCTGCAAGCAGGAGGCACACGCCAAACCCAAACGTCAACGGCGCGGCGTGCCGCCACAACATGTCGTAAAACCGCGCAAACTCCAGCCACGCGTCGCGCAACCCGTACGTGGTGCCGCGGGCGACGGTCATCGTGCCGGCAAAGTGGTCGAGCCGGTAGTTGGCGGGCGCGTATAATTCCCATTCGGCATAGGTCGTCTGCATGTCGGTGGCCGGCGCCCCCAGCGCCAGTGGGGACAGCCACCGCGATTTGAGTGAATCAATCTTCTGCACATACACAAGGTCCACCGCGAACGCGACGTCGCGGTTGGTGCGGCGCGGCAACGGGACGAGCAGCTTGCCTTCGTTGCGCTCGGGTTTGATCGGTGTGTTATCCAGATAGCACGACCAAAATTTCGCGTCTGTCGGTAACGTAAAGGTTTGGAATTGCCGGTCGTTATTTTTCACCATGAACGACGCCTGGGTCAGCAATTGGCCGTCTTCGGTCAGCACGGTGGTTAATTGCGTGCGGTCTGCCGCCGCATCGAGCACCGGCAACTCCTCAAACCGTGTGACCCCCAGACTGAGCGAGCAGTCCCGGCCCGCAAACCGGTACGCCAGCAACACCGGCCGCGTAATCAGCGCCCGGTCGGGGCCGGCCAGTTCCGCGTCATCAATCCGGTCCAGCACTGTTGCCAACGCGGTCGGAATGGTGTTGGTTTTCACCGCGCTGTTTTTTTCCTGAATCTGGAGACTGGCGGCACTGGTAACAGCAATGGTGCCAGTCTGCCGTTCGACGCCAACGCAATCGAGTCCGCCGATCACCAACTCCGCTTCGTGCGGATCGAACTGCTGGTCGTAGGTGACAACCAACGTGTAGCCGCCCCACACTTTGTCCTGCAATCCGATGACCCACGTATCGTCGATTAATTCCTTGCGGCGAATGTTCGGCCCGGTAAACTCAACGTTCTTGCAGCGGGACGGTACTTTCACGCGGAATTCCTGCACACCTTGATTGAGGATGCCATAGCGGATCGTCGCGCTGCCGCCGAGCAACCCATCGCCGACGGTGACGAGGTTGAATACATCGGCCGTGATGCGCGCCGCGAGGCGTTCAGTGGTGAGCGTCAATTTCCAATCCGCCTGCTCGGCATTAAATGCGAGCGCTTCGTCACCGCTCCGCAAGCCCAGCCGGTCCACCGGTATCTCGCGCGCGCCGGTCAACGCATCGGTCGCTGTTTTCAGTTGGATACCGGCCATTGCTGTCGCACCGATTTGCGCGGTCTCACGCGTTGCACCAGTCACGCGCAGCGCCGACACGGTGATTTTTTCCGGCAACGTCTTCAGGGCCTGTTCCAATTGCACCTCCAACCGGCGGTTGCCGAGCGCGCGGGTGTTAAACGTCACCGCGAGCCGGCCCGCCGTTACCTTCCAATCTTCCACACCGTCACCGCGCACGTCCGAAATGACCAGGCCTGGTTGCGGCATCAACTCGAGCGCATACAAACCGGCTTTCTCGATATTGAGCGTCAGCACGTGCGTTACGAGCAAGCGGGACTCTTCCAGCCGCACCATCGCTCGATCCGCAACGTTCACCACCGGCTCGATTCGGCGCAGTTTCAATGCCAGCGTAAAAGGCCGGGCATAAAACTGGTAGGCCGCCAGCGCCCCACCGGTCGCGTTCACCTGCCGCAAGCCGGTCGCGTTCTCCGTTTCCACCAACACATCTTCCGCAGCCAACGTCAGCGCCCCCGCCTCACGCTCGACCTCCAGCGGTTGCGGCGGCGCTATCGGAACCGGGGTCGTTGCGCTTTCGATCGTCTGCTCGGACAACAGGGTGAGCGTATACGATTTTTCAACCGGCTTGATGAACTCCACTGTGAGCGTTTGACGGCCCCCCTCCGGTTTGATTTGCCAATCCCGAATTCCTTCGCCCTGCAACTTCGTCAACGTCTGCGTCGCCGGCAGGCTCACCGTCAGACGGGGTGCGTAGCCTTGCAAGATTTCAAACTGCAATTCCGTTCGATATTTCACAACCGTCGGAGTCACTTGGAGGTTGGCCGTGGTCGCACAGGTCAGCAACGCCTTGCGCGTGATCTCGGCCGCCTTGCCCTGCCAGCGCACCGCAACTTGCCGGTCCGGTCCGAGAAACCCGCGGACGCGCGTCACGCCATCTTTGATCGCGGTTTCCTGAAGCGTGCCGGTCAGCAATTGTACTTCCACGCCGGCCCCGCCCATCTGCGCGGTCACCAGCGTAATCGGTGCTTCCGGTCCGGTAAATGCCACGCTGTTCCAAGGCTCCGTGCGTTTGATCTTGGCAACGAGGTCGAGTTTGAGTTTGTACCGTCCGTCCCGAGTGGTCACGAGCCGGTACTGGTTTCCCTCGCGCATGAGCCGCAGGTTCTCCGGCAATTTGGACGGCAACACCGCCACCTCGCCGTCGAATAACGTCAGGCTCGCCTCGCCTTTGCCGGTGGATTCGAGATCCAGGTCCACTGCGAACCGCGCCTCGTTGTCGGAAAGCGCCGCATCATAGTGAACCTCCCGGCAGGTAAGTTGTCCGGCCGGCTCTGCCCGCAGACACAGCGGTAACAAAATCAAAGTCATGAGTTTGGCAAAAGTGCGCATCGTAGTCTCCTTTTTCACAACCCCAGACTACCGCCACAACTGCCGCGTGTTAAGTAAAAGCCCTGTAAAAAATCCGGGCGTTCCTCCGCAATTCAATATTACCGATTACTTGTAACAATTGTTACAAGTAATCGGTAAAATCAGGGAGTGAGCAATTGGGGGGCACAACGGCGGAGTTCGGCAAGAAAAGCCTGGTGGCGGTTTTCGACTTGTGCGCCCCGGTAGGTCTTCGGCCATAATTGACGGGGCAACAACGGGTCCATCCGAAAGGCAAATTGGTAGGCGTCGCGCTCAATCCGCGCGACGGTTGCCAATTCATGAAGATTTGGAGCACGTCGGACTGATGCGGTGGTGGCGACGAGATGTTTCAGATACGTTTCATGGGCGTGCGCAATCGCGGTTTGATCCCAGGCGCTGGCGACGACCTCGGCGTCACTACACAAGAATAACTGACCGGCTTCAAAGCCGCAGAAACATTCGGGTATGCTGTGCGCGTGAACGACCTGTTCGAACAGTTTCGTGACCGGCTGCGGCCAAATCCACACGCTCCGTTGCAGCAGACCCATTTTCGCGTCCCGCAAGGCGCGCCACAACACCATGCGCTCTTTGCCACGTTGTGCCGGCAGATCAAATAGGAACACCCGCCACCTTCCATCCCACGGCTTGTCCCACTGCTCAGCCGGTCGAACCACCCGCAAGCGTTGGCGACCGGTCTCAGTGATCGTGAACGTCGCCGCCTTGCCGCGACCCTGTTGTTCCAGCCATTGCTGCTGTTTGAATCGTTCCAGCAACCGATCCAATCGCCGGTCCGCATCGCAGACGCGATAACCCGACAGGATCAACCCGCAATCCCGGCGCGAAAACACTTCCAATCCCCACAAGAAAATCTCCAACGCCACCTCAGACCGTTTAATCATGCCCATGTCATCTACCAGAACTACGGCGATCACCACAATCAAAACTTTCCATTTTTATGTAACAATTGTTACATCTAATTGGTGAAAGTCTGGACCGTTGATTAGGTGGGGAGGGTAACGGTAAATCGCGCCCCGCCGCCGGCATTATCGGTGTAGGCGACGGTCGCACCTTGCGCCTCGGCCAAGGCCTTCACGAGCACGAGACCAAGGCCGATGCCGGCCGGCGCGTCGGGCTGATTCCCACGTTGGAACGCCTCGAAGAGATGTCGGCGGATTTGCTCCGGCACACCCGGCCCGTGGTCGAGAACGCTGAGTTCAACTGTGCCATCCGTGCCGGTCGCAAGCGCGACAGTGATTGTGCGGTTGCTGGCGTGGCGAGTGTGCTTCTCGGCGTTGTCGAGGAGGTTTTGGAGAATTTGCGCGATAGCATCGGGGTCGAACTTCACTGCCGGCAAGTCGCTGGCCATCACAACGTCAAGACGCACCCCGGCAGCTTCGAGAGCGGGTTGTTGACGTGTGACACATTCACGAACGAAGCCGATTAAATCGCCGGTCCCGGCTTGCACTTTCAACGTCCCCCGTTCGAGCCGGGTGAACCCGAGCACGTTGGTGACAATCCGACCGAGGCGCTCACTTTCGTCGGCGACACGTTGGGCGTACGCGTGCGTCTTACCGGGATCGCCGAGACCATCGGCCAGCATGTCGCTGTAGAGCCGCAGGCCGGCCAATGGCGTGCGCAATTCGTGGGCAGCGCTGGCGGCAAATTGCGACCGTTGCCGGGCGAGCCGTTCGGTTTGCCAAACGATCCAGACAACCCCCAGACCGGCCAGTGCGGCCACGCCGACACCTCCGAGAAACATTGTCCAGAAACTGCGATAGACTTCGCGGGCTTGCCGGCGGGCAGTGCTCCGCATCTCGGCGGCGTTAACGCTGATATGCCAAACAGCGGCATCAAGATTGAGCGCGACATCGTCGTTGCCGGTGGGCGGACCGAGCTGGAACCGAGCAGGGAGATCGGTGATTTGGCACAGATTACTCAGGCCGGCCGCTGCCAGCAGAAAACCTTGTAGCACAGCACGACCTGGCAAGGTGACTTCGCGCAGCGCGACGAGGGAGGGTTCGTCGGCGACATAGACGGTGCGCCATTTCAGCGGCCCCACAAAGACTTGGACATCGCCGATCGAGTTAGTGAACACCGGGGCGCGCGGTTGGGCGTTTTGCGCCGCCGCATTCTTAATATTCCGGTAAATGTCAGTGGCTTCCAGGTTTTGGGCGTAGGCGTCTTTCGGCAAAACTTCCACGCGCTGGCCGAGGCTGGCTTTGGCTTGGGGCGCGGGCTGGGATTCACCGCGGACACGGAGGGTGATGGAGTTCAGGCCGGCTTCGAGTTGCCGACGGAGAAAGCGCTGGTCGTCGGCGTGTTGGTGCCGGAGTTGGGGTTGGGCAATTTGTTTCAACTCGGCTTCGGCAGTTGGGAACGTGACGTCGCCGGAGTTGGCGTCCACTTGAAAATAATTCTGGATCAGCGGATCGCGCGGAGCGGTACTCAACGGCGACGGCACAACGGCCGCACCTTCCGCCGCTCCCTCGGGATCGTGAAAGTACGGCTGGTAATGATAATAGGGTCGCTGGGCTTCGGCGTCACGGAGCGCGTTGAGGCGCTGGGTAATCTGGATGGCGAGCCGTTCCGCAGTGGCGCGGGCGTCCTGGTCGGTGCGCGCAGTGACTTCGGTGACTTGGCGCGCCACTTCCCGGGAACCAACCAGATACCACGCCGCACAGGGGAACACGACTGCCAGAACGGTCAATCCCAGCGCCAGCGCAGTGCGATGATTCCCTACCGACCCCATTCGTAACCAACGCCTTTGACTGAGACAATGATGCGCGGCGTCGCGGGGTCGCGCTCAATTTTTTGACGGAGATTGGAAATGGTCATGTCCACCGTGCGCGTTTCAGTGGTGGACCGCAGGCCCCAGAGTTGTTCCAGCAACTCTTCCCGGCTGACGGCCCGCACGCGATGCCGGAATAACCAGCGGACAATGCCAGCTTCGCGCGGCGTGAGGGCAATGGCTTGCCGGCCACGGCGTGCTTCCAAGCGGCCCAGGTCAAAGGCGCAGCCATCAGCGGCGACAATCTCGGCAGTACCGGGCGCCGCTTTCAGCCGGCGCGCAACGGTCTCGACACGGGCGAGCAATTCGCGGGCACCAAACGGTTTGGTGATGTAATCGTCGGCGCCACATTTCAAGCCGCGCACTTTATCATCCTCGGAACCTTTGGCGGTGAGCATCAGAATGGGTAAATCAGGTCGTGCTTGCCGGAGCCGTCGGCAGACTTCCATGCCATCGAGCTTGGGCAGCATCACATCGAGCAGGACGAGGTCGAGTTCATCGGCCAGGCCGCGTTTCACCGCCGCCACGCCGTCACCGGCACCGGTAACGGCGTGGCCGGCGCCGGTCAGCAAATCCACCAGTCCGTCGCGCAACACGATTTCGTCTTCGACGATGAGAATATTCATCGCAATACCAGCCAGTCTAACCGCATCACACCGACCGGCAAGTAAAAGGTTCGTAAAAGCTGGCCCGTGTGGTTTTTCAATATTTTACCACCTGCATGTAACATATGTAACATGCAGGTGGTAAATGTTGTGGCGGGTTAGCTGCGAATGGCGGCGATGCGCACGATTGTTCGGATGATTTCGGAGGCGGCTGGTTTGTCGAAACGCGCGGTGATTTGCCGGTAAAACTTCCGGGCTTCCTCCGGCCGGCCGGCTTCCCAAAGGAGATCAGCGGCGGTTTTCCAAGCTTGCAACACCTCCCAATCGTATTGTCGGTACTCCGCGCCGACCCGCCGGTAGAGACGGACCGCCTCGTCGAGCTGGCCCTGCTCAGCGCGGACGTTGGCCAGGCTGCGCAGCGATTTGGCGCACCAGTCCGCTTGATCGGGGTATTGCCGAAGGACGCGTTCGTAGCCGATGGCAGCTTCTTTCAACAGCCGATCGCGCTCGGTGCCGGAGGCGACGGCGGATGGGAAGTGGTAGTTGCGGGAGGTCGATTCAAAGAGTGTTTTGGCGCGGTGAGCTCGCGCCGGGTTGGGAGCGGTAGCGCAACCGGCGGAGAAGATTAACCACAGAGACACAGAGATCTCTGCGACTTGTAGGGCGCGCAAGTGCAGCAGCCAGCCGCGTTTTGGAGTGCGCCGACATGTCGGCGCTTTACCGGAAGCCGCGACGAGTCGCGGCTGCGAAAGCGGTGACAAGTCACCGCACTCCAAACTACTTTGTAATGTTCGTCCCATACCGGGTGATCAACTCGTAGCTGAACTTCTGTTGCTCATGGCTCTGCAGCGGCCGGACGAACTTGACCTTGGTCTTGTCCACCGTTTCGTAAGTGGCATCGCTCTTGAGTTCCCAGTCCCCTTCAAAATTGCGGCGGATATCGAGGACGACGTCGATTGCCTTTGAATTTTGCACAGCGAACTGCCAAGTCTCTTTGATTGTCCAACCATCCACACCGCCCCACTGATCAAAATGAATATCTGTTTTCTGCCAATCCAGCAGGGTCGGCTGAACCATGACCTCGCGATCTTCACCCAACTCCAGTTCGACCGATTCCCCGATGGGAATGTATTTCACACCGGTCGCGCCAACGAAATTGAATAGTTGATCCGGTGTGACGACGCGGAACGCTTTCACGTCGCCATCCGGTAACGGTTCGTTACCGAGGTGACTCGGCTTGTCGTTCGTGAATTTATAGAATCGAATAACCTTGTCGTCCCACTGTTCCTTTTCGAATTTGTAGTAGCTGACAATCGGGACGTCATTCGTCTGGAATGACGGCAGCCGTTTCGACCAGCCGGTCGGAATCGTGTCGCGACCATCAACGGTGTAGAGAAAGTATTCGCTGACGCCTTCTTTGATGATTTCGGCGGGGGCTTCGGCGTGAACTGCGTCTTGCAACTCTAATTTGTCCACGCCTTTTTTCATTTCCTGTTCCTTCCGTTTTAGGCCGGACTGCGGAAGACCGTTGTCATCGCGATCTTTCCCATTCATCTCACTTGGCCGGGCGAGCGTCGCGATCTCTTCGACCAACCGGATCACGCCGACAACCAATCGGATTTGCGTGTTCTCGTAATCCTCGCCAGAGTTATTCGTGACGCGGACATTGCCGGTCAGCGTCATCAACTTCTCGGCCTTGTCGGCTTGTGCGACGTAGTCAGCACTCCAGGTGATGCCGCTGGTGAAATACCGGATTTCGCAGACGACCTCACCGGCCACTTCAGAATTAATGTGCCATTCCAATGTGTTGGTCACCCTTGGCGGGAAACGCACGTCGAGCGTATCCACTTGGTCGGCGTGGGTCAGCGCGTGGAACTCAACAGAGGTCGGGTCAATCAGGGTGTTGGCCCAGGAAAATTCGAGTTTGTTCAGGCCTTTGCGGAAGGTGAGATGCCGGGTCTCCTTGACCATGGTCAGATCGGCGGAATTGTAGATGGTGAGCTGCACCGTGTCGCGGGCGGGCAGTGTGACGACGTTGATGCGCGCGAACGTTGTCGTGGCAAGTGCCCAAGTGGCCAAGTGCAGCAGCCACCGGCAAACGCGCTTTATAGTGCGCCGACTTGTCGGCGCTTTGCCGGAAGCCGCGACCAGGCGCGGCTGAGAAAGCGGTGACAAGTCACCGCACTCCAAACTACTTTGTAACATTCGTTCCATACCGGGTCGTCAATTCGTAACTGAACTTCTGTTTCTCGTGGCTCTTCAGTGGCCGGACGAACTTGACCTTGGTCTTGTCCACATTTTCGTACGAAGTTTCGCTCTTGAGCTCCCAGTCGCCAGAGAAATTGCGGCGGATGTCGAGGACAACGTCGATCTCCTTGGAGTTTTGCACCTCGACCTGCCATTGCTCCTTGATCGTCCAGCCCGCAACGTTACCCCATTGATCGATCCGGATATCTTCCTTGCGCCAGTCGCTGAGCGTCGGCTTGACCATGATTTCCCGGTCATTGCCCAATTCGAGATCCACCTGTTCGCCGATCGGAATGTACTTCACGTTGGTGCGACCGACGAACGCGTAAAGATTGTCGGGGGTGACCGTGCGCAAGGCCTTTACCGTGCCGTCCGGCAGCGGCTCGTTGCCGAGCTTGCTCTCCTTGTCGTTCTTGAACCGGTAATAACGAATCACCTGGTCGCCGGTCCGTTCGCGCTCAAACTTGTAATAGCTGACGAACGGCACGTCGGCCGCCTGGAATGACGGCAGCCGTTTCGACCAACCATTGGGAATCGTGTCGCGGCCTTCCACCGTGTAGAGGAAGTATTCGCTGACACCTTCCTTGATGATTTCGCGCGGACGGGCAGCAGCCTCGGCAATTGCGCCACCGAAGGCCATACCCGCTTTGCGCATATACGACGCATCCATCGCTATCGCCGGTGCACTCGCCGGCATTGGTGGTGGCTGTCCCGGCCGCCCTTGCTGCGCGAGCTGCCGGATTTCCTCGACCAACCGGATCACGCCGACGACCAACCGGATTTGGGCATTCTCGTAATCTTCGCCCGAATTGTTGTTCACACGCACGTTACCGGCCAGGGCCATTAATTTCTCAGCCTTGTTGGCGGCGGCGACGTAGTCGGCGCTCCAACTGATGCCGCTGGTGAAATAGCGGATCTCCACCTGGACTTCGCCGGCAAATTCACTCTGGATTCGCCACTCCAGGGTATTGGTCACGCGCGGCGGGAAACTCACGTCGAGCACTTCGACTGCATCGGCATGCGTCAACGGCCGGAACTCGACGGAGGTCGGATCGATGAGCGTGTTCGCCCAGGAGAACTCCAGCTTGTTCAGCCCCTTGCGGAACGTGAGGAAGCGCGTCTCTTTCACCAGGGTAAGGTCGGCCGAGTTGTAGATGGTGAGCTGAACCGTGTCGCGGCCCGGTAATGTTACGACATTGATCCGTCCGTAGCTCGGGACGGAGAAGATTAACCACAGAGACACAGAGAACACCGAGACGGCCCGGAACGAAAACCCTCTGAGAACTCTGTGTCTCTGTGGTTCAAAAGTCGTTTTTGTTGTCATCGCTCTCTCCTTAGTAGCTGGCCGGCTCGTTGCCTTGGACGTTCAGGCGATTGTAGCTGAGCGCGACGGTTGTTTTCTTGGCGCCGGTTGATTCCTTCGGCAACGTGAGCCGGTACTCGATGGTGAACGCGTCCTTCTTCACAAACTCATGGGAACTCTTGACCAGCTTCCAGTAGCCGGGAATGTGCTCGACGATGACGAGGTTGATGTCGTCCTTCTTAAAGTTCTCAATCTCAATTTTGAGTTCCTCGTCGGTATCCCAGAGCACCACGGCATTGCCGGTGTTGCGCCGCAGGTTCTGTTTGTCTTCTTTCACCTTGCGCTGGGTCACTTTCACATCGCGGCTCTGGCCAATATAAAGCTTGGTTTCCCGGTCTACCGGCGTGAGCTGAACCCAATCCTCACCGGTAAAGGTCACGCCTTCGCCGCCATCTTTCGTTTTGATGAAAATCCGCGCCTTCCCAGGCAGCAGCGTGTGGGTGCCGAGCTTGCCGGTGAGGCTGTTGGTGAAGACGTAGGAGAGCGGAATGCCGACGGTCCGCTTTTCGTATTCCGGATCCCACGGCAGGGTTGCGGCGTCCCACGTCAAAATCTTTTGCACCGGCAAAAGATCGATTTTCTCCGACTGCATTTCCAGAATTTCCTCACTGGCGATCGTTTTCTTGAAATCTGCGCCGTACCCGATGCCAATCTCGGCCTCGGTCAGATCTTCGCCGGAGTCATTGCGCAGCCGGAGATAGTTGCGCAGGGTCATGGCTTTTTCGTCGGGTTCCGCGACGGCCCGGTAGACGATATCGCGATTTAAGCCAGCCAGCAGGTACGAAATGCGGACGCGTTCCTCCTGGGCTGATGGGCTGCTGATTTCCCAGATCAGCGCATTTTCGTTCGGTGGATAACTTGTATTCAGGATGAGGACCTTGTCGGGATGCGACAACATCCGGATCTGGATGGAGGTGGGGTCGATATTCACGGCGGCCCACGAGAAATCGACCTTGTTCACGCCTTTCTGGAGGGTGAGGATGCGTTCCTCCTCGACGAGCGTCGCGTCCGGATGGGCGAGCGAGACGACCACGCGGGCGCGCTCGGGCAAGGCGACGAGTTTGACGCGGGCGTGGGTGACCGGGGTGGCCAGCAGCAGGGAACCGAGCAACAGACACAACGTTGTTTTCATATATTCTCCGACACTGAATTTAGGCAAAGGTTCCCGGTAATAATGCACAAGCCGGGCCTGAAAGCCAGTCTTGCGCGGATCTATTCATCCCGGAATTGCAGATCGTAGAGGCGTTTGTAGAGGCCGGCGTGCTCGATCAGTTCGGCGTGGCGGCCGGTCTCGACGATCTCGCCGTCCTGCATGACAATAATTTTGTCAGCCTGCAAGATCGTGCTGAGCCGATGGGCGATGACGAAGGTGGTCCGGCCGGTCATCAGGCGCGCCATCGCGTCTTGAATGAGGCGTTCGCTTTCGGTGTCGAGCGCGCTGGTAGCCTCATCGAAGATGAGGAGGCGCGGGTTTTTCAGGATTGCGCGGGCGATGGCGATGCGCTGGCGTTGGCCGCCGCTGAGTTTGACGCCGCGTTCGCCCACGGCGCTGTTGTAGCCATGCGGCAGTTGGAGGATGAAGTCGTGCGCGTTGGCGGCCGTGGTCGCGGCGATGATCGACGGCAGGGCGGCGTCGGGGCGCCCGTAGCGGATGTTGTCGAACAGCGTGCCGCTGAACAGAAGGCTTTCCTGCATCACAAACCCGATCTGTTGCCGGAGCGATTTGATGGTGACCTGACGGAGGTCATGGCCGTCGAGCAGGATCGCACCGGCATCCACGTCGTAGAACCGGCAGAGCAGGTTGATGAGCGTGGTCTTGCCGGCGCCGCTCGGACCGACGAGCGCGATCAACTGGCCGGGTTCGACGGTCAAATTAATATTTTTCAGAATCCGGCGCTGCGCGTCGTAGCTGAATTGCACCTGACGGAATTCCACCCGGCCCGTCACCGTTGGCAGTTCCACCGTGTCCCGGCCTTCGACGACGAACGACGGGGTGTCGAGGACTTCGTGGATTTTTTCGAGGCTGGTGCTGGCTTGTTGGACGACGGCGTGCATGTCGCTGAGGCGCACCATCGGCGAATAGAGGAAGCCCATGTAGGTGCTGAACGCGACGAGTTGGCCGATCGTGAGTTGGTTGTGGATCACCATCCAGCCGCCGACCGTAAAGAGCAGCAGCACGCCGAGGGATTCGATGGAGGCGGCAAAGACCCAGAGCCGGGAGTTAAACAGGGAGAGGTGGTTATAGTTCCGGTAATCGCGTTCAATGCCGCTGCGGAAGCGTTCGATTTCGCGTTGTTCGGCACTGAAACTCTTGATGAGCCGCGCGCTGGCGACGCGTTCGTGGAGGAAGCCCAGCACCCGGTCCCAGTTTCGGCGATGCCGGCGGCTCAGGATCCGGATCCGTTTCACCGAGAGCCGGTAATTCAAGAGAAATAGTGGCAGCACCGCTACCACCACCAGGGCGAGCTGCCATTTGATCCAGAATAACATCCCCACGACTGTCAGGAGGCTGACCGAGTCATTGATCAGATTGACGAGGACGCTGGTGATGAGGCTGTAGACCGCGCCGGCATCGTTGGAGACGCGGGCGGCGATCTTGCCGGTTTGGTGGCTCTCGTAGTACTTCATGGAGAGCGTTTGGAGGTGCGCGAAGAGGTCCTGCCGCAAATCGCACGTTACGCGATGGCCGAGGCGTTGGAGAATGTAGCGGTTGAGATACTGGAGGCCGTTTTTTAAGACGAAGTTCGCCAGGAAAATCAGCATCAGCATTTTTTGGAGATGCCAGTCGCGCCGGGGGAGGGCAACATCGAGCATCTCGCGCACGATCATCGGATAGGGCAGGCTCAGCGCGGCCCCCGCCAGAATCAATGTGATCGCCAGGCCGATCTGACCTTCGTAGCCTTTGAGATACTGGAGAAACCGCTGTAATTCTTTCATAACGGATTAGGGGTCATAACGGATTAGGGGTCACGTCTTAACATTCAACAATTGCCGTTGCGCCGCCGCGATTTGCGCACGGAGTCTGCCATCCTTCGCCGCCCGCGCGACCACCCGCTGGACGGCCAAGGCAACGGTTGCCTCATTCGGCACACCCGCCAATTCCGCCAACTCCCGCAGTTTCATTCCGCACAACTTCCGCCCCAACAGCAACACCACATCCCGCCCCCAATCCCCGTGCCGATCCCGAAAACTCGCCCAGCGCTCGCCTTTCATCCCTTCCACGCACCGGATCACCTCGGCCATCCCATCGCGCCGTTGCAAGGCGCGCAACGCCGGTTGTTGTTGCCGATTGCCCTGCGCCAGTTTGCGCATCCGCTCCACAAACTGATTTTCCCCCAGCACGAATCCCGCCGTGAGGCGCTCCCAGGGACTCGCCGCCACCCCTTCCCGTGCGGTCGTCTCCACAAACGCGCGATACTTCGCCCGGTCCACCGGCCCCGTCCCGCCGCCTAACAGCTCCAACACCGGTGCCGTGACCAACCACTCCTGACCGCGCTCCGCTCCCACGTACGCCCGATACGAACTCCACCGATACCCGCGCAGCCGCCGGATGCGCTCCCGCACCACTTCAGGCGCTGGCGCAGTCGTTCCCAGGCCGGCCTGCTGTTGCTGCTGGGTGGCTTTGGCCAATCCCAATCGTTTGACCCGGATCGGGTTCAAATGCACATACCGGCTCAACTCC
>Ga0209083_1001098_pt1 | contig 33133 bp, 26 predicted proteins | sample AM7aDNAmetaG_FD_184132 | JGI IMG/M metagenome (GOLD analysis project Ga0209083, IMG submission 184132) | Freshwater microbial communities from Finland to study Microbial Dark Matter (Phase II) - AM7a DNA metaG (SPAdes) (version 3) | ecosystem: Environmental > Aquatic > Freshwater > Lake ... | reverse complement strand
CTCCCAGTCAAGTCGCAAAAGTTCGGCATGACGTAGCCCGGTGAAGGCACCGATGGCAAGAAACGGGATCAGGTCTGCGTCGGCCTTAGAAATTAACTTGATGAAGTCTGCTGGCCGGAAAATCTCAATTTGATCCCCAATTACCTTCGCGCGGGGGAGTCCATCAGCTTCCGTGGCGCGATCACGGGGCAAATATCCGGCTTGCTTGGCAAAACGCCACAGAGTCACGGTGACGTTGCGGAAATTGTTGCGCGACCGAGGGGACACGGTGAGCGAACGTAGCCACCCCTCGATTTTCGGTCGAGTGATTTGCATAATGGGGCCGGATAACGCAGCCGTGATATGCGGCAACCGTTTGTTCAGGTCTTCGAGGTATGCCTCACTGGCGCCATCACGGCGTTTGGCCTCGACCATTTCCTTCGCAATCTTAGCGACCGTCTTCTGCGGTACATCTAGCAAATTATGGCGGCAGAAAAATTCAACTGCCTCGTCTAAGGAAGCCCCGCGGATTTTTTCTCTAGCCGCAATATATTCGTGAATTGCCGAACTGAGCGGAATGTCGAAAGATTCCAGAGCCTTCACCGCATACAAGTATCCCTCAAGATCTTTGCCTGTAAGGGACTTCGCGGCCGCTTGCTGATTATGAACAGCACCCGCTATTTCCGCGGCCCGGACACGAGCCGCGTCCTTCGTACGGAAGGCTTCGGTCCGTCGTTTTCCAGCAACAGCGTAGGTTACGAACCACCGTCCGTCCCGACCAGCGTAGCACTTTACGGTGACGCCACCAACGGTGACCTGAAAAGACCGAGCCTCAGGATCGAGCTTTTTTGATGTGATTTTGGCCATATCGATGGCCTAATCTGCTACAATCTGCTACAGATTTCAAGAAGTTTTCAAAAACCCCAATAAAAGGTGGTGGAGGCGGTGGGAGTTGAACCCACGTCCTCTGCAAAGTCGACACGAACGACTACATGCTTGTTTCACCTTTAAGTCTCGCCCGCAGAACTGCCGATGAACGGGCCATCCTGCGCGCCAGCCTCCAGTGATAATTTCGCCCATGGCCCTGCAGACAACAACCACGAACTAACCTGCTAGTGTCGTCTCAGCCTGCTAGCAGGTGTCGCGGGTGAGACGTCGCAGTCAATTAAGCTGCGAGAGCGAGTTCTTCGTTCGCTGTTATGTTTTTGTCAGGTTTTTAACGAGGCCTCCCGACAACCTCGGCATGCCGCTCGCGCCCTCTCCACAAAGTCGAATCCGTTTCGCCCCCATGAAAGTCGCGATTAACAACCCAACTATACCTCCCAACCCGCCAAAAGCAAGGGTCCCCTCAAGCCTGAAAGACCGCCCGGATAAAGGCGTCGCCATGCACCGTGCCGAAACCGCCAGCCGCGCAACTGGCTTCATCGTACTGCGTCACAGAATCGGGTCGCTGCCGTGGGTCACGAATCGCAAAGGGCACCGCATCGCGGACGTGAATTCGCATTTCAACCGGCGTGGGATGATCAGGGAGCAGGGCAACCACGGCTGGCGTGGTTTCGAGCCCGGCCAGAATCCGCCCGATCAACCGGGCATCGAGATCTTCAATGGTCCGGATTTTCAGGTCGAGGTTCCCCTCGTGCCCAGCTTCATCCGGCGCCTCAACGTGGACATAGACGAAGTCGACCCGCTTGAGCGCGGCAAGTGCGGCAGCAGCCTTACCCTCGTAGTTGGTATCGTACAACCCCGTCGCGCCGGGCACCTTGAGAATTTCGAGACCGGCATAAACGCCAATGCCACGGATTAAATCCACGGCTGAAATGACCGCACCGGTCACGCCAAACCGTTCCTTAAACGTCCACATCTGCGGCCGTTTACCAGGGGACCAGAGCCAGATGGAGTTGGCCGGATCTTTGCTCGCAGCGCGTCGACGTTGATTGACCGGATGATCCTGCAAAATTACCCAGGAGCGGCGGATCAGTTCGTTGAGGCGGTCGGCCGTTGGTTGCGCCGCGGGAACTTTCGCACGAATGAGTAATGGCTTCGCCGGTTCGTTTGGATGATCATGGGGGGGGGCGCAGTCGAGACGGGGATCGAGCCCACGGCCAACCAGGAGATGGCGATAGCTGACACCCGTATGGAAGTGGAGATCCGTGGCACCGATTTCCTTTTGCAGCGTCTGGATGATTTCAGCCGACTCCTCCGAACTGATGTGCCCGGCGGAATGATTCTTAATCCGGCCGTCGTCGAACAAACAGATGAGATTGCAGCGCATCCCCATATCTTCGGGACCGATGTCCACCCCCATGCTGGCCGCTTCGAGCACCCCGCGCCCTTGCAATACTTTCCGGGGATCATAGCCGAGCACGGAAAGATTCGCCGCTTCACTGCCCGTGGGCAGGTCTTCCTCAATCGTCTTGAACAAACCGCACCGGCCTTCGCGCGCGATGCGATCCATGTGCGGTTTGTGGGCGACCTGCAACGGCGTCTTCCCGCCCAGCCGGGCCACCGGGTAATCCGACATGCCGTCGCCAAGAATAATAATGTGTTTCATGCGTAGGATTGGTTTGGTGAAATTAGGGGTTGGTTGGATGGAAGTCAAATGCGGATGGCGCCACCTCAAGCGACCGGGGGTTCGACAACCGTCATTTCTTTCCAGCGGCCGCTGTGGAACCGGGCCAGCATCACAACGGCCAGACCGAGAACGAACAGCGTCGCCGTCGTCCAGAGAGCGTAGAGCCCCGCCCCGCCCCGCTGAAGCGCCCATAACACTGTGAGGAAAATCGCGTACAACAGGCTGGATGCCACCAGAGTCCAGGTGGTGTCGCCGGCTCCCTGGAGCGCCGAGACTACGACGACGTTCACCGCATCCACCAAACAATAGGCGGCGACAAACCGCAACAGCACCGCCCCCATCTCGACCGTCCGCGCCCAGGCGGCTGCATCGGGTCCACCCTGGTCATGGAACACCGCCAACAACGGCCGGGGTAGCAGCACAAACAGCGCCGCACAACCGAACATCCAAACCTGCGAGACCAGCAGGCCTCGCCACGTGGCTTGCTGACCCAGGTCAGGCCGCTGCATCCCTTGGCCCTGGCCGACCAGAGTGCTGATGGCCATGCCAATGCCGATCAGCGGGAAAAATGCCAATGCATTGACGCGGAACACGATGCCGGTCGCCGCTTGTGGTTCAGCGCCGAGGCGCCCAATAAAACTGGTGAACAATGTCCAGACAGTGATTTCAATGAACAGCCGGACTCCGGTCGGCAGGCCGTATCGCAGCAGCCGCTGCAGGAGCCCCCACTCGAGTCGGATGTTCCACGTGCCCAGACTCCGCCCGTAGCAGGGCAACAGCAGAATGACTCCCAGACCGAGGCTGACGATGGCCTGGCCGATCACAGTTCCCACCGCAGCTCCCGCCGCACCCAATTCCGGACAACCCCAGTGACCGAAGATTAACAGCCAACTCATCAGCGCGTTGACCGCCAGACCCGCCAATTGCACCAGCCCGAGTGTCAGATTATCGCCGCGCCCCGAGAAAAATCCACTCAGTGCACAGCCTAAAACACTGAAGATTCCGCCAAAACAAAGGATGCGAAAATACACGGCTTCCAACGGCCAGACACTGGCAGCGTGCCCCGCTTGGCGAAACAACCAGGTACTGGACAAGCCGATCACGGCACACAGCCAGCCGGCAACAACCGAAAACCAGATTCCCTGCCAGACCGCAGCCCCCACCCGGTCCGGCCGGCCGGCCCCGATGTACTGCGCGACAAACACGCTGGTGTATCCAGCCAATCCAACAAACAGCGCACAGGCCGACCACCCGGCCAAGCCCGCGGTGACGGAGGCGGCCAAAGCCTCTTTCGAATAACGTGCCAGAAAAATTGCATCAATGACCTGCATCATCATCAGTCCGGTCGATGACAGGACCAAGGGCGCTGCCAACACAAGGATCCGGCGATAGGTCGGTTCCTGCGGGGAGAGATTGGCAATCGGATCGGTTCCCATGACTTGCAATTCGCTGCTGACAACCGCCCGCGGACTAGGGGGCGTACCGGGTCAGCAGATATTGGCGAAATTGTTCGTAGTCAACCGGCAACTGGTCGAAATCCTCCGGCAACTGGTCCAAGGCTGCCAACGCGGGGGGCACGGCCGGTGAGAACCCGAGCAGGCGTTCAATTTCTTCCGGAAACTTCGCCGGGTGCGCCGTCTCGAGCACGATCGCTGGCGAATCGCCCAGCGGTTCAGCCGCACAGTAGTCGCGAAAGCCGCGCCAGCCCACCGCACCGTGCGGTTCCAGCAATAAATTGTAGTCGGACCAGGCCGACCGGATTGTGGCCCGGGTTTGCTCGTCGGTAACGGTGCTCGAAAATAGTTCGCGCTGCATTCGCGCCAGGTCGGGGGCCCGTTGAATCTGGCCGGTCTCGTCCATCTGACCGCCGTAGATTGCTACAAGCCGGGCGAGATTGCTCGGGTGCCCCACATTCATGGCGTTGGATAAACAGTTCCGGGACGGCTCAATCTTTGCGTAGCGGCCCGTCGCAAGAAACCGTGGAAATTCATCATTGCCGTTGACCGGGACAACGAGCCGTTTGATCGGCAGTCCCATCTCCCGCGCAAAGACCGCCCCCATCATGTCACCAAAGTTACCGGAGGGAACGGCGACCACGAGCGGTTCGCCCGCGGGGGCCAGCCGGGCGGCCGCATAAAAATAATAAACGCTTTGGGGCAATAATCGGCCAATGTTGATGGAGTTGGCGGAGGACAGCGGCAGAGCCGCAAGCGCGGGATCGGCAAAGGCGCGTTTGACAAGGGCCTGACAGTCATCGAATTTTCCGGCCACGGCAATGCTGCGAATATTATCGCGGAGGGTCGTCGTCTGTTGGCGTTGCCGAGCACTGACCTCGGCCGCCGGAAATAAGACGAGCACGCGAATCCCCGCAACTCCATAAAACGCGCTGGCGACCGCGGAGCCGGTATCGCCACTGGTGGCTGTCAGAATCGTCAGCGTCTGGCCCGATTCGCGGACGAATCGGCCGATGAGCCGTGCCATCATCCGGGCGGCAAAATCCTTAAACGAGGCCGTGGGTCCGCGGTCAAGACGCAGGACATGAACCCGGTCGTACACCCGTTCGAGTGGCACGTCGAAATTATAGGCATCCACACACAGCGCCTGCAGCGTGGTATCATCAAGAATGCCGGCGGTGAATCGGCGCAGGACTGCAAAGGCAATCTCCGGATACGACTGGCCGACGACTTCCGCCGCTGTCAGCCGCGGAAATTTTTCCGGCAGATATAACCCGCGGTCGGGCGCCTGGCCCTGCAGTAAAGCGGTGCGCAAATCAACCCGCGGCGCGCGGCCGTTGGTGCTGGAGAAGGCGAGTGGTTGCACGGGCGGAGATTAAAGTCTCGCTGGCATGAAGTCAACAGGTTGACTTGCTGGGCTGGGCACGCTATATCGCCAGCATGAGAAAGCCATCGGTGACGGTCCGGATCCCGGCCAGCACCTCCAATCTCGGCCCCGGTTTTGATACGCTCGGAATCGCGTTGAAGTTGCACAGTCACGTTTCCATTCGTGAATGTGATGAGCCGGTCATTGAACGGGTGGACAACCAGCGGACTTCGCCGGCTGCCGCGGCCATGACCCGGGAAGTCGCAGCCGCCTTTTTTAATCGCAGCCACATCAAGCCGCACGGTGCCAAGATCGAAGTCAAAGGGGATGTGCCGGTCGCGGGCGGCCTAGGCTCCAGCGCAGTCGTCCGACTCGGCGTCGCGTATGCGTTGAATGAACTGAATGGCCGGCCCCTCGCCGATGCCGCCCTCTTGGATTTAGTGACCGAACTCGAACATCATCCGGATAATGCCGCCCCTGCTTTGTGCGGTGGATTTGTCGTGGCAGCCCGAATTGCCGGGACGGTCCGGTATCGCCGCTTCAGTGTCCCGGGCACGTTGAAGTTCGTGGTCTGCTGTCCCGAATACGAAGTGGCCACTGAAAAGACCCGGTTGCTTCTGCCCCGGCAGGTCCCCTTGGCTGACGCCATCGAGAATTTAAATCGGGTGGCCTTGATCACGGCGATTTTCGCGACGGGCGATTACCGGCTGCTCAGCGGTTTGTTTGATGACAAGCTGCATCAACCCTACCGGCAGAAGCTGATTCCCATGTTGGGCGATGTGATCGCCGCCGGAATCGAGGCGGGCGCCTTGGCGGGCTGGCTCAGCGGCAGCGGGCCCTCCATCCTCTGCATCACCGAGCAGAAAGAACGCGCTGTCGCAGAGGCCATGGCCGGGGTCTACACTCGTCTGGGGATTCGCTGCCAACCGCATATTTTGACTGCTGACAACGACGGGATTCGCGTCAAACGCAGCTAAGCCCAGTGTTCAATTGGAATCATCTCACTGGTTGCGGAATGGGCGCATCTGCGCACTACCACCATTTCAGAATTTGTCACCCTGAGCTCCGGCAGGAGTCGCGAGTCCATCGCGGACTTGTCGAAGGGGCTCCTCTGTCGTTCCGTCTTACAGCAGCGGATCGAACCTGAGATCTCTCGACAAGCTCGGGATGACAGGGCTTTGGCAGATGGTGGCAGTGTCAAGATGCGCCCCTGCGGAATTGGAAGGCATCTTTTGTGAGTCGACCGGGTTCCCACGATTTGAACATTGAGAAACGAAAAGGCCCCGCTGAACCCAGCGGGGCCTTTCGAATCTAAAGGATCAATTTTGGGCTAGGGACCCGGATCCAGGAAGCCGATGTTAGCGTTTGTCGGGATTTTGGTCTGCCAAGCAACGTGCACGTCACCAAACAGAACATTACCACCGGCCCCAGTCTTGTGACTCGCCGTCGTCGCCCAAACGGCATTCGCAGTAAATGTGCCGGTACCGCCAGCCTTCGAGCCGGTGACCATTTGATCCCAAATCATGATGTCATTTGGATCGGCCATGGAAATCATATTGGTTTTCCCATCCTGGCCAGCGCCTTGGTAGGCGTAGCTGCAATTGGTTCCATCATTCGCAGTGGCCCAACTGGCTCCGGGCGACTTGGTGCTCGAGGGGCATTGCAAGACCTTCGGGTATTGCAGATAGTTCACCGTCAAGGCCAGATTCGTCACAACGGGATTTCCCACAATCCCACCGGACGCCGGGGTGCGATCACCATAATCGCCCGAGTACATCTGGATGGATTTCCCGATTTCACGGCAATTGTTCATACATTGAGCACGCCGTGCTTTTTCACGAGCCGCCGCCAACGCCGGCAACAGCATGCCTGCCAAAATACCGATGATTGCAATTACAACCAACAACTCGATTAGCGTAAAGCCGCCGAGTTTCTTTGTGAAGAACTTCCTCATCTCTGTGCCTCCAATTTTCTTGTTAGAATTTTACCCGTTTCTCCGCGGCTGGGATATTTCCCATCGCCCACACTGAATCACCAATGTTAAAAACTTACCTTAAACGCGGATTATGTCAACAACGAATATCAACATAACGAATACCAACATTTGAATCGGAAAACCCAACCGTGCAGACGACAAGCTCTTCAGTGTGGTCGATCTTTTCAGTGGTCGCCTGGAAATTCATTTATTCCAGCCTCCCCCCAGCTGGTTATTACGCACAAGTCAATTGTCATTCTGAGACCTGCGAAGAATCCCCTTTTCCTGTTGGTTTCGCATCTTGAGCAGAAAAAGGAGATTCTTCCCCTTCGTGACTCAGGGCTGCGACAGGACGTTCAGAATGACAGTAACTTGCAGAGATGTTCGTGACGCTCAGCCCCAGCGGGAGCGCGCGGCAATCCAGCCGCACTCATGGGCACGTCAGGAGTGCCTGAATTTTTCCACAAACGAAAGCCGGGCGCACCTTGCGATGCGCCCGGCTTCTGAATCTGATTGGCGTTCGTTTAGAGGTTCTTGCTGATCTTCTTGAGGAGGTCGACGGTGCGGCAGGAATAGCCCCATTCGTTATCGTACCAGCTTACGAGCTTGAAGAATTTCTTGTTCAACTCGATGCCGCTGCCAGCATCAAAGATGCTCGAGAGCTGGCAGTGAATGAAGTCGCTGCTGACCACTTCATCGCCGGTATAGCCAAGAATCCCCTTGAGATAGGTCTCGCTGGCTTTCTTCATGGCCGCGCAAATCTCTGCGTAGCTGGTTTCCTTCACCGTGCGAACGGTGAGGTCAACGACGCTTACGGTCGGCGTCGGGACCCGGAACGACATGCCGGTGAGTTTGCCTTTGACTTCAGGAATGGCGAGGCCCACGGCTTTCGCCGCGCCGGTGGTGGAAGGAATAATATTCTGGGCAGCGGTCCGGCCGCCCTTCCAATCTTTCTTGGAGGGGCCATCCACAGTCTTCTGCGTCGCCGTATAGCTGTGGATGGTTGTCATCAGGCCTTCTTCGACGCCAAACCCTTCCTTCAACAACACGTGAACGACCGGCGCGAGACAGTTGGTCGTGCAGCTCGCGTTGGAAATGATGTGGTGCTTGGCCGGGTCATACTTCTGATCGTTCACCCCCATGACGATGGTGATGTCTTCGTTCTTGGCCGGGGCGCTGATAATGACCTTCTTTGCGCCGGCATCGATGTGCCCTTTGGCCTTGGTCGCGTCGGTGAACAAGCCGGTGCTCTCGATGACGATATCCACGCCGAGCGCCTTCCACGGCAATGCGGCGGGACCTTCTTTGACCGCGAGACATTTGATTTTGATGCCGTTGACGACGAGAACGTCATCCTCGGCGACGGTGGGAGCCGACTTCTCGCTCGTCACGGTGCCGGGGAACCGGCCCTGGGTGGAGTCATACTTCACCAGATACGCGAGGTTATCAGCGGGAACGAGGTCATTGACTGCAATGACATCGATTTCCTTGCCGAGCAGCCCTTGATCACAGATTGCGCGAAACACCAACCGGCCGATGCGGCCGAAACCATTAATACCAACTTTGATTGCCATAATTTATTAATCTCCTTCGTACGTTGGGGATGAAACGTGGCGGGATGCTACGGAAAACTCCGGCACCCGTCAAACGGAATCATCACTGGCGCAGCGGCGAACATACGCGATAATTTTCTGATCGTCCCCCTGGGCTGCCCAAACTACGCGCAGAAAATCAGCGGGATGCACCTTGACCCGCTTAAAAAAAGCCCGGTCGCCGCCACAGCCATACATCAGCTCCGGCGACAACTCGCCGGCCAGCTTGGCGCGCGCCTTGGCAATTTGCCGGGGCAACCAGAGGAAGCCTGCCACCGCGACCTCTTTCGCCGGCAGATCGCCCGGCGCGATCGTTCGCCCGGTGGGTTGGCGCTGTTGGATTGTGTAAAAATAATCGCGGCGGGCCGCCGTAATCAGCAGCACGGTCGCAAAGGAAGGTTCTTGGGCAGTGCACCAGTCTTCGGCAAAATCATAGAGTTCCTGCGGTGTGCAACCAATTCCGGCCAGGAAGGCGGTTTGTTCCGGAGAAAAAAACGCAGCCGGCTGACGCTTCCCGTCGTGGTACTCGGCGACGGCATGGACATAACACTCCCGGAACTTATCCGCCCATTCATAATGGTTCATGCTGATAATTTACCAAAAACTGACCGGGCAAAGCAATCACACCGTTTGCGGCAGCGGAGTCCGGGTTGCATCTGCGAGCATGTTTTGAAATTAATTTTGACCCTGTGCCGCCCGGAGGGCCATCCCGCGACGGCGGGATCGTGGCCGCAGTGCTGAGACAAACGGGCTGCACCAAAGCCGGTGCGGGCTACAATTGCAGCAGGCCGCCAGCCCCGAGGAGCAGGGCGGCTTGAACCACCTGCGCCACCGCGAGCTTTGTGCGTTTGGACTTCGGGGCGGCCAGTTTGGCCAGGCGATTGACCGGCAATTGTGTCAACTCGTATTCCGCTTGCAGCCAGTCGTCAATCTCGTGGCCGGGTTGACCGCCGCGCGCCGTGAATATTTCTTGAGCGCGCTGCCGGATTTCCGCCTCGGTTGGCAGGCGGTCGGCCTTTTTCTTTAGAGTTAAATTCAGTTTCTTAATCATCGCCAAGCCTCCTTTCATCATTTAGTACGCCCGCAACGCCGGCATCTCGCGACCGGCGGTAAGCAGTGTGGTGTGGATTTCCTGGAGCATCCCGCCCGGACCATCCCGGTACAAGATTTCCAGCCGCCGGGAGTCCAAATTGACCCGCACGCGCAACACGCGCGGCAGTTCCCGGATCATCGCCGCTGCTAAATTCAAGTAATCCACATCAGCGCTCATGCACAGCATCAATGTCAGCATTCGATTTCGATTCATTTTCATAATCCACTTTCGTGGTGGGAATCTGCACAGGCCATGCCACGAATGTGCGACGCTTGTGTGAATTTAGTGTAACAGCTTGCCAGCAATGCGGTTGACGTGCCGTGGCAGTGCTGGCTGAAAACGCCAGGCCGGTCAAGGATTGGTCAGCCTGCACAAAACCGGTCACGGGGGGGGCGGCTGGAACAATGCAACCTAAATCCACGGGTAAAATTTATTTGCGATGCGAACGGCGGGCTCGGGCCTTCGCCACGCCGTAGCCACTTCGGCGTGGCGAAGGCCCGACCGCGCCGTCTGGGGCGATCGGGCCCACCGGGAGTTATCGACACACTGTAGTTTTGGCACAGAACATGGGGGTCGTCATTTTATTGGGGAAATCAACTGTCTGCCGTTTACGCCGATGAAGCCCAGCCGCCAGAGACCGAAGAGCCTGTCGAGTGGATGTTGCTTACCAATCTTCAGGTCGCCAACTTCCAGGAGGCCTGCGAGAAGGTGCGCTGGTACTGCCTGCGATGGCGAATCGAGATGTACTTCAAAGTCTTGAAGTGCGGATTCAAGGTCGAAGACTGCCGACTGGCGACTGCCGACCGGCTGATGCGTTATCTCGCGATCATGAGCATTGTTGCTTGGCGGCTTTTCATGATCACGTTGATCGTCAGAACGGAGCCCAATACGCTCTGCACAGAATTCCTTTCCGATCCTGACCGACCCGATCCACGTCGGCAGCTTATTGCGGTTTGAAGTGTGGAACGCGATCCGCCGGGAAGCATTTCAGGGGCGGATCACGTCGGGCGCGGCTGTGGCGGCACTGGCGGCTTTTGACGCGGACGTTGATGCAGGCGTAGTTGTGATCCCGCCCGTGGAATGGGAACTTGTCCACGCCGAGGCCGAACGCCTGAGCAACCAACACGGTTTGCGGCGCGGCAACCGCGCGTTTGACGTGTTGCACGTGGCCACAGCATTGACGCTGGGAGCGAAAGTGTTGCTGACGTTCGATCAGGATCAGCGGCGGCTTGCCGAAGCGGAAGGCCTGAAGGTGAAACCGGCTTCCGCCTGATCACCGCTTGAATTTCCCGTTGCCCCGGTCGCGATAGCGATTCAGTTTCACTTCCGGCGTCACCTCGGTTATAAACGGCGCATGCCGCAAACAGGAGCTGGAACGATCGACCGATCACTCAGGGAGAGGAGGCCGGCGCATGAGTGTTTATCGGATTGAGGCACTCGACCCGGCCAAACACCGGCGGGCGGAGTTTCAGTGTGAGTCACCGGCGTTGACGGAGTTTCTGCAAAAACGGGCACGGCAGGAGATGGAAGCGCGGTCATCGGCCTGCTTCGTCCTCGTGCCGCTTGACGATGTCGGACGGATTGCCGGTTATTACACGCTGTCGGCGGCGGAAGTTGTCACGACCGAACTTCCAGAGGAGGTTGCGAAGAAGTTGCCGCGCTATCGGTTGTTGCCCGCGACGCTATTGGGACGGTTGGTGCGCGACGCGGCATTTTGCGGGCGGGGCATCGGCGACCGATTGATGGTGGATGCGCTGGCGCGGGCGTTTACCGGCAGCGTGGAGATCGGGTCGGTCGCCGTGGTGACCGACCCGCAAGATGACCGGGCGGCAGAATTTTATCGCGGGTTTGGTTTTCTCCGTCTCAACGACCGGCGGCTGATTCTATCCATGCGGGACGTTGCCCGCATGCTGCAAGAGCGGCCGGCGTGAACCAATCAGACATTCGCGCCGACAGTTTCACGATACAGTTTCAGCGCCCGTTTCATGCGCGCGGTGGGCGGACGCGGCGGAGCGAGCAACGCTTCGACAAACCGGCGCGAGTCGGCCGCATTGAGGCGAATGACATTGCGGCGGGCGATGGTTTCTTCGGCGGCTTCTCGCGCGTGCAGGATGACAAACGTCGCCATCGAGCGCCCTTCGAGCGCAGCGGCTTCCTGAAAGATCTGTTTGTCCTCGCGCGTGACACGCGCAACGAACCGCTCCGCTTTTTGCGATTTTGTTATGACTGGCATGGCTGATATGTACGCCTCAGAGGCACACATTGCAAGAACTGACTTTTTGTCCCCCGCTGACACCAACGACCAGCTTGGCGCGCAGCCCTGAAAACTTTCGGAGTTGTTTACGGCGGTTGGCTAGCCAGTGGCGAATGCTGCGGAAGAACCTGGTCCCCGCCTGAATTTTCGGTTGCCCCGGTCGCGGTAGCGATTCAGTTTCACTTCCACCGTCCCCTCGGCTATAAATAGCGCATGCCGCAAACAGGAGCCGGAGCGATGAAGCGCAGCTACAAAGGCAAGGCAGCGAAGGCCGAATAGCAAACTAAACTTTTATGCAATAGATCACATGCCGAACGCTACCCCCAACCAAGACCGGTCCCAAAAGGATTTCTTTACTGCTGAAGTCCGGCGTGTCTTTGAAAAACCAGAGTCTCCCCGGTACCCATTCCCGCTGTCTGATGCCGTTGATTGTCTGTTCGACATCTTGCACCACAGCCTCGGTGATCATGAACTTGATGCAGTGGGTAGTCAGATACTTCATGCTATTGCAAACTACCGCGACGGGAATGATTTTCTCAACCTACCAGACCGTTTGGAGGCGTTCCTCAAGTTCACACAGCGTCTCCTCAAATCTGCCACACCCGCAATGCCGGCAGGCACGCCAAGTCGTGAACGCATGTTCCTTCCTGAAGTCCTGCAGGCCTTCGGATTGGCGAACGCCTCAACCGTAGGTACCCAGCCTCTTGCCCAGTTCGAGGGTAAACCCAGATTCGCTTGGCACGTCGAAAGAGCGGTGCAGGCACGAAACGAAGTCCACCGCGCCCCGTCATATTCGGCGAGAGAGAAAGCCGAGATCTTCGAGAGTGTCTGTGTCGTCATGCTTTTCACCATCTGCGAACTCAAGGAGAAGATCGGTCTCGCACTGCTCGCCTCAGCACAGCGTAGGCTTTTGGAGCACTACCGCGACAATTTCGACAAGTGGCGAGAGAGATTTGTCGAACTTGAAGGCCAAGAGCAGGTTGCCGATGAGTTTGAAGGTATTGATCCTCTCGCCGTCGAAATTTTGGATGAGACTGAGCCCGCGCAAGATGACAGCAATGAGGCTCAAGATGCCGCTGAAGATCCGCCGCCGAATCCCCAACTCCCAGAACAGCGCCGTGGCCTTGTCCGAGACCTGGTCCGCACCGTTCCAAAACTTGTCCTACTTGGCGACCCCGGAGCCGGCAAAACCACGACGCTTCAGTATCTGGCTTGGCAAATGGCCAGCGGCCTCCTCAAAAACCCGTCAGGCGATTGGTGGTTTCCCATTTACCTGCCCCTGAAGACATTCTCATCATCAGGTTCCCTCACAATTGCGGCTGCCATCCAAGCTGAAACCGAAAGCGTGTCGTTCAATCAACTCGCTAAGCAACGATGTCTTTTTCTTTTAGACGGCCTGAATGAAGTACCGCAAGAACACTTACTTGCTGCCAAACATCAAATCCAGTCCCTCCTTTCACTCGGCGACAATATTCGTGTTGTCATGACCTGCCGACCCGGCCAATTCCAGAATGAGTTTGGCCTGCCTGTCTTTGAACTCCAGCCACTGAAAGATGAACAGATCCGTCATTTCTTTCAACGGCATTTGCGTGACACTGACAAGGTTCAGAAACTCATGGTCGTCGTCAAGCACCAGCCCAAATTATGGGAGTGGGCCCGTAATCCTTTCATGTTGGCCATGCTCGTGCGCGTTTTCCTCAAAAATGGAAACTTGCCAGAGAATCGTGGCAACTTGATGAAGGCCTTCCTCGGCGACATCATGAGACGTGAACAGGCCCAAGGTGCCGCACGGATTCCTTTGGAGACCAAGACAACCCTTCTCGCCCGCCTGGCATTTGAAACCAGAAAGCTCGCCCTGCTTTCTTTCACGCGGCTCGACGCATATGCTTGGATCAAACAGAGACGCGACGAGCTTGGTAGTATCTTGGACGTACCACTCTTCGTAGATGAGCTACTTAACAATAACCTGCTCGCCAAAACGACCGGCGAACTTTTGACGTTCGACCACGAGCTCTACCAAGAGTATTTCTGCGCGGTCTCACTTCTGGAGATGGGCGATCGAGCGATTGCGATGATCGAGGAGCTCCAGCGAGAGCCACGGTGGGAAGAACCAATCATCATTTACTCCGGCATTTGCGATTGTCGAAGCTCACTACTCCGGGCGCTTGCTCTCGTAAACGTACACCTTGCGGCCAAATCCCTAACCAGTGCGGCCGTGGACGAAATCTCGGACCGAGATATAATCATCCTCAAGTCCAAGGAACTTGCAACCCAAGCCACCGATCCTCTACAGGTGGCCGAGGGACTCCTCAGCTTGGCTGAGCTTGGCGAGGCTGAGGCGATGATAACTGTCCTAAAACAGCGCGGTGCTCAGGACGCCACCGCTCGCCAAGCCATCCAATCCTTTATTCCCAAATGCCCACCAGATCTTGTCGTTGGCTGGATACAACGCACGTCCGATCTTTCGGTTAAATTCCTCATCACTTGGATGCTTGCGGCTATCACTCCTGACCAAAAGGAGTCTCTACAACAGGATCATCGCGATGCTCTGAAGGATCTTTTCCTTTGGCAAGCTAGAAGAACACGGCAAACCTGGAAAGGGAAAGCAGAGCGCAACCACTTACATCGGCTTCTTAAATTCCTTGATCCTGAGTTCAGAACATGGCTGGCGCGGTCACTTATCAAGGACATTTTGTCGCGCGTAGATTACGGAGGTGACGACCAATGGGTCGCTTTGATGTACTTAGGACAGGCAAAGTGTGAACTCGGCAGTTCCGCCAACTGGCCTGCTCTCGTTACCGCGGCACTGAACTACAGCATACCTTCCTCCATAGCCGTAGCAGTATTGATTTGGTCGCAATACCCATCCGATCAGGATTTCTCTTTCATCTTCCAAAGTATTCCCGAAGGAAGAATAAAGAATATTTTGCGTCAGCTTCGTCAAACCCGCGCTATCGATTACTACAGATTTTCCCTCTTGCTTGCCGAAACGCTCCACCTTCATCTTGTTAGTCTTCTAATTGATAATCCTCGCCTAGTTCAAACGAGTACAGCACGGCTAGAGTTCTTAGGCGGCCTGAAGATAGGTCAAGTTTGTAGGAATTGTCGTGTAACGTCACTCACTGAATTTGGCGGATTTGTCGAATTAGAACCTGGTCACGACGCACTCCTACATTCCGCGGACATGAGTTGGAATACTTTACAAACCCACTCGCTGGAGTTGAAGGTTAATCAGCGAATGGACGTAGTTGTTCTGGAGATTGATGACGCGGCTGGTCACGTTCTCGTCGGCCTGAAGCAAATGGTTTTTGCTTTATGGGACGCTGCTCAATCCAAGTATCCAGTCGGGACCAAGACCCAGGTGAAAGTTTTAGCGGTGAATGATGAAAATGCACTCGTTGCGTTAGATGATGGTGTGGAGGGGATTATTGGACGGTCGGAACTATCTTGGTCCGGATACACTCGTCCCAAGGATATTCTAGCCGTCGGTCAGCAACTTGAAGCCATTGTGTGTGGCGTTGACAACTTTAATTTTAGATTCTCCCTCAGTATTCGCCTTCTTGAAACGAACTCATGGGAAGAAATTGAGAAGTTATATCCAGTGGGTTCCATTGTGTCAGGGAAAGTCATCAATCTTGTCAACTTCGGGGCGTTCGTTTGTCTTCCGGATGGGACAGATGCTTTGTTACACATCACGGACATGAGTTGGGGCCGCCTAAAACACCCCAGCGAAATGGTTAAGCTTGGTGACACTGTCGAAGTAATGGTATTGGAAATTGACTCCAATAAGAAGCACATCTCGCTCGGCCTCAAACAGAAACAACCGAATCCATGGGACGACATCGTTCTCAGACTTCCGGTCGGCAGTAAAGTCCACGGCAGAGTCGTCAGCGTTGTGCCCTACGGTGCGTTCGTTCAGATCGAGGAAGGCATTGAAGGTATGGTACACGTCAGTGAAATATCATGGACCGAGCGTGTGGTTAAAGCCTCGGACGTGCTCAAGGTTGGCGATGCAGTCGAAACGGTTGTGCTGGAGATCAAACCTGACGAGCAGAAGATTTCCCTCAGCCTCCGACAACTCGAACCAAGTCCTTGGGCGCATGTGCCGAAGAAGTATCCGCCGGGGACCAAAGTGACCGGCAGGGTGCGCAATCTTACCAATTTCGGTGCCTTCGTCGAACTCGAGGCAGGCATTGAAGGCATGATTCATGTCTCCGACATGTCGTGGACGCACAAAGTCACCAATCCGTCCGAGATCGTCAAGAAGGACCAGACGGTGGATGCGGTTGTGATTGAAGTGGACTCCGCCAACCGGCGAATGTCGCTCAGCCTCAAACAACTTACCGAAGATCCTTGGCCCAATATTGACCAACATTACAAACTGGGCGATCTCGTTAAAGGAAAAGTAATCAAGCTCGCTTCGTTTGGCGCATTTGTCGAACTCGCCGGTGGGTTTGAAGGGCTGGTACACATTAGTCAGATCTGCGAGGAGCGCATCGAAAAAGCTAAAGAGATACTCAAGGTTGGCGACGAAGTAACCGCCTGCGTGATTCAGATTGACTCGGTGGAGCGCCGAATCGGTCTTTCAATGAAGACAACAGGATCTGGATTCACCCCATCCACCTCATGATATCTCCAGCCGTGATCGGGTCAGCTCTGGAAACTGGATTCTGCCGAAAAACCCGGCACGGACGGCGGGGGCCGCCGTCCCTCCCGCGCAGAAACACGTGAAATTCGACGGTTTTCGGGAGGGTCACGCACCCGTTTGTCATCGGCGAACTGGCCTGTGGCAATCTGAAAAATCGTGAAGAAATTCTCGCACTGCTCACGTCCATGCCGGTCGCCACCGCGGCCTCCCATGCCGAGGTATTACATCTGGTGGAAACCCGCGCTTTGCACGGCAAAGGCATCGACTGGGTTGACGCCCACCTGCGAAGCTCGGCATCGACGGTCAGAGCCGTTATTGAAAAATAGTGGAACGGGCGTCCCGCCCGTTTATGCAAATATCTGACAGGCGGGACGCCTGTCCTACTAATCAACGGGCGAGACGCCCGTTCCACTATCCGACGGTAGTTTGAAAACACCTGAACACTAAACCCTCAACGCTCAACTCTCAACATCCCCCCCAACTCCGGCATTGCGCGTTGTCGCGTCGGCCGGTAATGTACGCGGCGTGAGCGATACGACCGGAGCAGGACAGCCCAACTGGCAGCGCGGATTTTGGGCGCTCATCGTCACGCAGTTTCAAGGCGCTTTTTCTGATAATGCGCTGAAAACTCTCGTGACCTTCATCGCCCTCGCCGCCGCCACTTCCAGCAAACAACGCAACGCCGTGGTACCGCTGCTCGGTTTGCTGTTTTCTTTGCCGTTCATTTTATTTTCGATGGCCGGCGGCTATCTCGCAGACCGGTTCAGCAAACGGAGCGTCACCCTCGGGGTAAAAGTTTTTGAAATCCTCCTGATGCTGTTCGCGCTGGCCGGGCTGTGGTCAAAAAATGTGCCACTGGCGATGGCCGCGGTCTGCGGCATGGGCGTGCATAGTGCTTTCTTCGGGCCGTCGAAATATGGCCTACTGCCGGAACTCCTGCCGGAAAAACGGCTGTCATGGGGCAATGGCATCCTCGAACTCGGCACGTTCACGGCGATCATTACCGGCATTGCGGTGGGCGGGCTGCTCTACACCGCCTTTATCGGCCGGCAACAATTCTCAGCGCTGGTGTTCCTCGCGCTGGCCGGGCTTGGTCTGGTGTGCAGCCTCGGCCTGCCGAAATTGCCGGCCGCGAATCCGACGAAAAAATTCCACGCCAATTTTCTTGCCGATCTGTTCGGGCAGGTCCGGGAAATCCGCCGCGACCGGGTGCTCTGGCTCGCGTTGCTCGGCAATATTTATTTCTCGTTCGTCGGCCTGTTGGCGCTGAACAACGTGATGATGTTTGGCATGGACACACTGCACGTTGGCGAAAAAGGCACCAGCTACCTGCAGGTCGCACTGGCCCTTGGGATCGGCACCGGCAGTTTCGCCGCCGGCTATTTGTCCGGCGGCAAGATCGAGTACGGCCTCGTGCCGCTCGGAGCGCTCGGGCTGACGGTGTTCAGCGCAACGCTGGCGTTGCCGGGTTTGACCTATCAGAGCGCCATTGTCCATCTGGCGCTGCTCGGATTTTTTGGCGGATTCTTCATCGTGCCAGTGGCGGCGATCCTGCAACACCGGCCTGCTGCCGGCCAAAAAGGCGCCGTGCTCGCGGCCGGCAACCTGCTGTCCTTCGTCGGCATCGCCCTCGCCTCCGGTGTCTTTTGGTTGCTGACGGAGAAGGCGGGCTGCTCGACCCGGCAGGTATTCCTGGTCAGCAGCGTGTTGACGGCGGGCGCGACGGTCTACATTGTTTGGCTCCTGCCCGATTCGCTGTTGCGCCTGTTGCTCTGGATGCTGACCCATTCAATTTACCGGATCAAAGTTGTTGGGCGTGACAATATTCCAGAAAAAGGCGGGGCGCTGTTTGTCTGCAATCACGTGTCGTTTGTGGACGCGCTCCTGCTGCAGGCGGCGACCGACCGGCCGCTGCGGTGCATCATGTTCAAGGACATTTATGAGCATCCGGTCGTCAAACCCTTTGCGAAGATGGCCCGGCACATTCCGATTTCAGCGCAGCAACATCCGCGCGAGATGATCCAGTCCCTCCGGGTCGCCAGCGACGCGATCCGCAACGGTGAAGTGGTCGTGATTTTCGCTGAAGGCCAGATCACGCGGATTGGCCAGCTCCTCCCGTTCCGGCGCGGCTTTGAGCGGATCATGAAAGATCTGGATGCGCCGATCATCCCGATCTGCCTGGATGGCGTCTGGGGAAGTATTTTTAGTTTTGAAAAAGGCCGGTTCCTCTGGAAAGTCCCCCGGTATTTTCCGTACCCGGTCACGGTCAGTTTTGGGAAGCCCCTCCCGGCAACGGCCACTCCGTTTGCGGTTCGGCAAGCGGTGCAGGACCTGAACGCCGACGCCTGGAGCACCCGGCGCAAGCTGCTCTGGCCCCTGCACCGGGCGTTTGTCCGCAAAGCCCAACATCATCGCTGGCGCTTCTGCATGGCGGACGGCACCACGCCGCGGCTGAACTTTGGCGCCGCCCTCACGCGCACGATTTTCCTCGCCCGCCGGCTCCGGCAACACTGGGCGGGCCAGGAAATGGTCGGCATCCTCCTCCCGCCCAGTGTTGGCGGAGCACTCGTCAACTATGCGGCTCTCCTGTGCGGCAAGGTGCCGGTCAATCTGAATTACACCGCCAACGCCGCCGGCTTGGCCAATTGTGCCAGGCAGTGCAATCTAAAAACGATTATCACATCGAAAGTGTTTTTGGAAAAATTGAAGGTTTTAGTGGGACAGGCGTCCCCGCCTGTCTCCGTCGCAGATCCACAGGCGACAGGCGAGACGCCTGTCCCACTACCGCAGTTCATCTACTTGGAAGAGATCGCCGCCAAACCTGGGATCGGTGAAAAACTGATTGCGCTCGCGATGTCCTGGATTTTACCCCCGAAAGCTCTTGAGCGCGTGCTGCGTGGAGGGCGAGGCTCCCGCCGAGCCGCAGTTCCGCGATCATCGCTCGGCTCGCCGGGAGGCTCGCCCTCCCAGGATCCACTCGACGATCTTGCTACAATCATCTTTTCCAGCGGTAGCACGGGCGACCCAAAAGGCGTGATGCTAACGCATTGGAATGTCCGTTCCAATATCGAGCAGATGGGCCAAACATTTGCATTGAATGGACGCGATCGCATTCTTGGCATCCTCCCTTTTTTCCACAGTTTTGGCTTTACCGGCACGCTGATGGCACCGGCGGTCCTCGGTTGCGGGGTGATCTATCATGTCAGTCCGTTGGACGCCAAAGCGGTCGGCGCACTCGTCCAGCAGTACGGGGTGACCTTTCTGCTCGCGACGCCGACGTTCCTGCAAATGTACCTGCGCAGTTGCGAGCCGGAACAATTTGGCAGCCTGCAATTCATAATGACCGGCGCCGAAAAATTGCCGGATCGGTTGGCCCAAGCGTTTGCGGATAAGTTTGGGATCCGGCCGCTCGAAGGCTATGGCTGCACGGAATGCTCGCCGGCGATTGCGGTCAACACGCACGATTTCCGGGCTGCTGGATTCCGTCAGGTGGGCGCAAAACGCGGCCACATTGGCCATCCGTTACCCGCGATTGCCGTGCGGATTGTGGATCCGGATACGCAAGCACCGGTTCCGGTGGGAACCCCCGGGCTGCTGCTGGTCCGCGGTCCCAACGTGATGGCCGGCTACCTCAACCAACCGGAGAAGACAGCGGCTGTTTTGCGCGACGGCTGGTATACCACCGGCGATGTCGCCACGCTGGATGAGGATGGATTTCTCACGATCACAGACCGGCTGTCGCGATTCAGCAAAATTGGCGGCGAAATGGTGCCCCACATTAAAGTCGAGGAAAAGCTCCATGAATTGGCGGAGGTGACGGAGCAATGCTTTGCCGTGACCGGGGTCCCCGACGAAAAGAAAGGCGAACGCCTCGTCGTGCTGCACACGCTACCGAACGACAAACTCGCACCGGTGCTCGCGAAATTAACCGGCTGCGATTTACCCAATCTTTGGAAACCACGTCCGGATCAATTCTTCCACTTGGATATTCTACCAGTTCTCGGCACCGGCAAACTCGATTTACGGCAGGTCCGACAGTGCGCCAACGATTCCGTAAGGGATAATAGTTTAAGCGGTTAAGACATTTCAGTGCAACGGCTTTGAGCAGATTCGTCTTTTCGAAAAGATTCTTTTCCGTTTTGGCCGTGTTGACGTAAACTTCACAGATGACCGTTGTATTTCAACAACCCGCTGTTGCGCCGGTGCGACCTGTAACGCTACTGGCGAGACAACGGTCATTTTTGGAGTATTGCTAACGCATCTCGCTCGGAGGTAGAATGCTAGGCAACAGAGGAGAACGTCATGATGAATGTGTCCCGAATTGTTGTTATGCTTTTTGTGGTTGGCATTATTGCCGCACACGCGAATGAAACAAACCTGACGCTCACCTTGGATGGTGTCACATATTCCAATGTCACCTTCGGGACAGTAACAACGTCTTCCGTCTACATCCACCACAGATCGGGCATAACGCGCTTGCCGTTGGCCAAACTTCCGATGGAATTACAGGAGCGGTTTGGTTATGAACCAACACACGAGGCAACAAAAAAAGAACCTAAAAAGGACGAGGCGGTCACTTCGATTTACGCCCCCCGAACCACTAACGATACTTGGCTTGCTGCCATCAAGGCAGACCCCCTGAACTATATGGGGAAAGTCGTGACAATTATCGGGTGCCTCGGGATTGACAACACCTACTACGGTGAATACAGCGATTCATCATCGAGTTTCTACTCACTAATGTTCCACGAGGCTCTCCCATCCGGTGACCTATCAGGGCAGGATATAAAGGTATATCTGTCAAAAAAGGTGGGGAAGCCACTAATTGATTACTTGGTCCATTGGTCGGGGGAATGTAAAGCGGTGAAAATCATAATCACTCATGTCAAGTCTTGTCCTGATGAGGGACCGGGGGTGCAAGCAGAAGTTGCACACTGGTGTTGGTTAGCCGCTGATAGACATAGGTGGGGCGCTTGGGAGACCGGGGATGCAGCAGCGGACACCGCGGCTCTCGTTAAAGCAACGGCAGAACAGGATGGAATTCGCGCCCGAGCCGCCGTCCGAGCGGCCGCCCGAGCGGAATATCAAGCAGCACAAGCCAAAGCCGAAGCTAAGGCGGAGACTGAGAAAGTAATTGAGGTAAAGTTCCTTGAGGTTTTCAATCTCAAAAGTAAGTCTGATGGAACGTACAGCGCAAACATTACGATGATAGACAAAAATACGAAACGGAAGATTACCAAACTTGTGCTATTCAACGAAGATGGCCTTGGTTTTATGCGAAGAAGGTTGGGGCGGAGTGGAAAAGTTTACGCCGTAGAAATTGAAGCTAACGTCACCAACATATACGGCGCACAGACGGATGATACTGCGCTCTACATTGTGTCCTACTGCCCGTGAAGAATCCGGTTCAATTTGGGAGTCCTGCTAGCCAGAAAGGACTCGACCACGTACGCCTCAGTAGACACGGGTAGGTTCTCGCTCTTACCCGGTCGAGTGCCACACCGCCCCGCATTGCGTCACTGTTGGCGATTCTGGCGCGTTTGATTGCCGGTGAGCGCGCCGCTTGACATTGGTGGGATTTCCCACCATATTGCCGCCATGTCCACTATTACCATGCCGCGGCAGAAGCCGCACAGCAACATTCAGGTCGTCGCTGACTACGACGTAGCCGCTGACGCCAAGAAGCGAATCAGTTTACGGAACGCCACAACCAAATATTTCCACGTCAAGGCGCTTTCCAACGGCTGTTTCTTGTTGGAGCCACGGGTGCTGGTCGCTCCGGACACGCTACCGGCGCGAACCCACAAGATGCTGGAACAATCCGTTGTAAATCTGAAGCGCGGGGTCGCCGCACCCCCGATTGACTTGACGCCATTTCTCAAGGGGTAACGGCGGCGTGGTATTTCGCATCCGCATGGGGTTGCCAGAAATGGCGGCCTACTGGAACGACATCTCGACCCGTAAACTCACCGGCAAGCTCGACAAGGACGAGGCGCAGTTTTTTAAGAAACTGGTCAAGGCGCTCAGATTTCTCGGCCAGAATCCGCGTCATCCGGGGCTGGCATCGCATGAGATTGACGACTTGACTCGGAAACACGGGATGAAGATTTTTCAGTCGTATCTGGAAAACAACGTGCCGGCGGCGGGACGGTTTTTTTGGGCTTACGGGCCGGAGCAGGGTGACATCACGATTTTAGCCATCGAGCCACATCCTGAAGACCAGAAACACGGTGCTTACCAGCGAATCAAGTTGTCGAACTTGCCATCCTGAACTCAAGGCCAAGGCGCTTTTCCTGTGTCGCGCTTTTCCTGTTGACCAAGGGCGCCGGCTTCCTTAAAGTCACGTAACTTGGACGGAGGCTTTATGAGTTTGAAACAATTAGCGTCAGGTTGTGCGATTTTCGGCCTAATCATGGCCACCGCTCCGGCAGTGTTCAGCCAAGGTTCCCCATCGTTTGAGATCAAGGATATCCGCCAGCAGCCAGTCAATGCCCCGACCTACGGTGGAACCGGCGAACTCGGCGGGCGCCCCCCCACGTTGTGGCAAAAGTGGTTAAAAATTGAGGTTCAGTTCGAGTCCCGTCCGGAGTGGGCTGATGATGTCCAGATTAAGTACTACGTGCTGCTGAATGACCGGGGTGAAGAAAAGGTTTTTGTGGGTGAGGTGACGCATGTTAACGTAGCCAAAGGGGGCCAACATTACTCGGCGATGTTTATGAACCCAAACTCATGGAAGCGTTACGGTGGGGGACCGGTAGCAGTGGTGACGGCCCGGGTATTTTATAAGGGGGCCGTTGTCTCCACAAGGACGGAGGCGCAAGGGAAGAGCGTTCCGGCCAGTTGGTGGGAGAAGTACACATTGATCGGAGGCTGTTTATTGCCACCTCAGGAGACACCGTGGGCGCCCCTTGCAGACGAGCGCTTTGAGGCCGTCAAACCCACACCACGACAGTAAGCACAACACTCAGTCGACACGATGCTAACCACTGATCGAATTATCGCCCTAGATATTGGTGCCTCGAGCATCAAGGTCGGCGAATTTCAGGCATCGAAGACGCACGGGTTACGGCTCGTGAACTTCAATTACGCGGACCTCGGCCTCGATCCGGAGCACGAAGAAGGTCGGCAGGCAGCCGTTATTTCCGCTATTCGCAACGCGTTACGCGAAAAGAATATCAAAGCCCGCCGTGTCGCGTTCAGCGTGTCCGGTCAGTCCGTTTTTACCCGGTTTGTCAAACTTCCTCCAGTGGAAGAAGCGAAAGTTGTGCAAATCATTCAGTACGAAGCACAACAGAATGTCCCTTTCCCCATTGAAGAAGTCATCTGGGACTATCAGTTACTCGGAAAAACAGAGCAGGGCGAACTCGAAGTCGTGCTTTTGGCGATTAAAAGCGACATCATTGAGGAGTTGACAGAAGGCGTCGAATCCTCTGGGTTACGAACCGAAGTGGTTGACGTCGCGCCGATGGCACTCAGTAATGCTGTGCGGTACAATGAGGGGGAGACGGATGGCTGCACGCTCGTGGTGGACATGGGCGCGCGTACGACCAGCCTGCTTTTCTTGGAGCAGAACCGCATTTTCTCGCGCGCCATCCCGATCGCCGGGAATGCCATTACCCAGAGTATTGCCGCCGAGTTCAACGTGCCATTTCTTGACGCCGAACAGATGAAACGAGCCAAGGGCTTCGTGGCACTCGGCGGAGCCTACGAAGAACCGGCGGACGAACAACAGGCGCGCATCAGCAAGATCATCCGGAATGTCATGACCCGGTTGCATGCGGAGATTGCCCGCACCATCAATTTCTACAAAGGCCAACAAGGCGGCAAAGCCCCCACTCGATTATTGCTCTCGGGCGGCAGTGCAATCATTCCTTACGTCGACCGATTCTTTCAGGAAAAGCTCCAGATGCCGGTCGAGTTGTTCAACCCTTTTCACAACGTGGAAATTGACGACCACGTGCCCCGTGAGGAGCTGGCCAAATGCGGCCATTTCTTCGGTGAAGTCGTCGGTCTCGGTTTGCGCCGGGTGACCCACTGCCCGTTGGAAGTGAATTTGTTGCCCAAAAGCCTGCAAGCGCGCAAACAGACCCGCTTAAAACGCCCCTATTTTTTCGGGGCCGCCGCCGCCGTGCTCTTGATTCCGCTCTGTTTGTTGGCTTATGCGAAAAAGACGACCGAGTTGAAAGAGCATGAGCTCAGCGATGTGCGGCTCGAAGTCAATCGTCTGACCAAATTAAAAGGCGATCTGCACGTCGAACAGACGAAGTTGGATGCCGTCAAGGCCAATGCGGATCAAATTGTCGGGCTCACGCAGCAGCGCGCGTACTGGCCTGATTTTCTGACTGATTTCAGCCGTCGGATCGTGAGCAATGTCTGGATCACGGCCTTTATTCCCGAAGCTTGCGGTACCGCCGTCGCCCCGGTCGCCTCGCCGTCCTCGGGCATGGGAATGCGCGGTCGCGGCGGAAACAACCCGGTTTCAGCGTCCGTCCAAATGAGCCCGGGTGCATTGGCAAATTGCACAGAAATCCGGATTGACGGTGCCGGACTTAACTCCGACGCCTTGCAACTGGTTGACGCCCTTGTGAGCAACCTGAGTCAGTCCGCTTATTTCGTGCCCAAGAGCGTCGTCATCGAGCGCCCCCCGGCGGCGAAGGCCCGCGAGGTAACTTTCACCTTCACCATTCGCGCCCGGCTGGCGAAAGCGGTTGGCCCAATTACCAACTGAACCATTATGAATCTGCGTTGGTTTCAAAATCATTTGATCAGCCTCATCGGCGGCACGGTGTTTATCGTGCTGCTGGCGGGAATGATCTGGCTCCTGCACGACGCGTATACCCAACAGGATTCCGTCTTGGAGGAGCTCACCGCGCAAAATTCTTCCCTGGAAGGTCTGCGCAGCGAACGCACTTTCCCTTCCAAAGAGAATATCCAATTACTCAAAAAGGACCGGGACAATCTTCAGCAGTTGTATGAGGACATGCGGGAATCGGCCTCCCATCCGCTCTTGCATGGTCCGGAACTAATCCGCGACGTCGATTTCCGCAAATTTCAGGAAGCGACCGTCAACCGTCTGGCCAAAGCTGCGGCGGCCCAGGGGATCCGCGCGCCGGAAATGTTTGGGTTCAGCCGGTATGATGCTAACTTTCCCTGCCGCAACCCGCGTGCGGCGGACGATGAATGTCGGCGCTTGCTGGCACTCTTAAGCAAACAACTGGTGACCGTCGAGAAACTGGTCAATCTGATGATTACCAACAAGGTTGAAGAGATTTTGGCAATCCACCGCACCGAAGTGGAACCGGGCGAGGTCAGCGCTGACGCGTTGAATGTTCCCATCAATAACAATTCCAGCTCATTGTACCAAACGTATCCGTTTGAATTGGAATTCGTCTGCGATACATCAGTCTTGCGCGACTTCTTAAATGGGTTGATGCAGACGGACGGGCTCTTTGTCATCCGGGCTTTGAAAATTGACTCGAAGGCAGTCAAACTCAAATCGCTGGAAATGCCGAACACTGGTGAACCCAGCGCACCGAATGCCCCCAAGCCCGCCGAGCCCACCGGTGAAGTTCGCACCCGCCGGCTGAACGTCACACTCCGCTTGGATCTGGTCGAATTCACTGGGGCCACTCCGGCCAAACCACGCCCCGGCCACGAGTGATCACGGAAACGACGTTATGGATTTCATCAAAAAACATTTCGAGAAAATCCTCCTGGCAGCGACTTTAGTGGTCCTGCTGGGCGTCGCCCTGGTTCTGTGGCGGAAAGTCGACGCCCTCAGCGACCAAGTTGCCGCCGGGCTCTCCGGTCCCACGGGGAAAACCAACCTCGCCCTCACGCCCACCGCTGATTACTCCAATACCATTGATGCCATTAAGTCACCCGCCAACTGGCAGGTCAGCCCCATTGACCCATTCCATACTGGTGTCGAGATTTACACTCCACCGCCGAGTGGGCCGACGAATAATGCCCCAAAAATCATCATTCCGGTCAAGCCGTTTGCGCTCAAGTCGATCACCCGCAAACCGTTTCGCATGATTTTTAAGTCCTATACCGGTCTTGGCGAAAACTTTGCCATCAGTGAGGGCAAGCGCACGATCTTCGTCCCGAAAGTCGGCGATAAGATTTGGAGTTCGATTGATAAATACGATACCGGCTTCATCGTCACCAAGTTTGAGAAAAAAGAATCCCTGATTGATGTCCCGGGGATTGGCGGCAAACATTTACGCGATACCTCCGAGCTGACGATCCAGCGTGGTTCCGAGCCGCCCATTCTGTTGGTCTTGAACCGGATTACGGAAGAACGGGAGCCCGAAGCCGTGATTATCTGCCAGATTGACAATCTGGATCTGCCGGTTCGCAAGGGCCAACACGTGGTTTGTGGCGGCAAGCTTTACAATGTCGTTGACATCACTTTGAAGCAAGTGTTAATCGTTGATGACGAGACAAGGGAAAAACTCACGATCAGCAAAGACTGATTGGGAGTTGGATATCGTTGGACTCAAAGAACTGAATGGAGAATCGCGTTATGAGGAATATCTTGTCCGCGCTGTTGGGGAGCAGCGTGTTGCTCTTGTCTGCCGTCCTGCGTGCCGACGTTCCGTCGACCCCAACCCCGCTCGCCCCGACGGTCAAACCGGCCAGCTCCGAAGTGACCCAGGTTGCCCAAGAAGAAGTCGTCCGTCGCCAAGCTGCGCAAATCCAAGCCCGGACGTTAATTGAGGACGGAACCAAACTCATCAGCAGTGGCAAACTGGAAGCGGGCGTTACCAATTTAGAGTCCGCCATCAACATTCTCCCGAATGCCAAAGCCACTGAAACCGATCGCAAGCGCGCGACTCACACGCTCAGCCTGGCCTATACTCAGCTAGCCGAGAAAGCCCTCAAAGCCAATGATGGGAAAAAGGCAATCGAACTTGCCAAAAAAGCCATCGAAAATGACTCCAGCAACCGCGATGCGGAGCAGATTATTGTTCGTGCGAAAAAAGGGAGCACCGCCAACCCGGAAATCTTGGAAAAAAAGCCGGATCCCGCTCACACCCCCGAATTTCTCGGTACAAAAGACCAGATCAAAAAACTCTTCCGGGAAGGTAAAATCCTCCTCAACTCTGGGCAGTATGATGAAGCCGAAAAGCGATTCCAGCAGGTTCTCCTGTTGGATCCCTATAGCACCGACGCCCAAGAAATGCTTCAGATCGTCAATGACGCTCGCCATCCCAGTACCCAGACCGGCCAAGGAGCCACCCGCCGCCGGATGCTGTGGCAGGCCGATAGCGCTTGGTTGCTGCCGACCGGTGGCGAAGTAAAACGTCCGGAATTGGAAACTTCTGCCAACCGCCTCCAAGGCACGGGTCTCAACCAATCGCTGCTCCAGAAACTCAACGACATCAAGTTTCCAGAAATTAAATTCCGGGACGCTGCTCTGGTGGATGTGGTCACGTATCTCAGCGAACAAAGCCGAACCTTGGATCCTAAAGGCGAGGGTGTCAACATCGTCCTCGGTCCCGGCTTGAACGTGGGTGGGGCTGGCGCTGAAGCTGCTCCGGCTGCACCGGCGGCGGGTGCCGACGCGGCCGCCCCGGCCGCTGCTGCCGCCCCGGTTGCGGGAGCGAGTCCGGTGCGTCCCATTACGATCATGCTGCGCAATATTCCAATGATTGAGGCCCTGAACCTCATTGCGCCCCTGGCTAATTTAAAATATCGCCTCAATGCCAACGCGGTGGTGCTCCTCCCGCTGGATGCGCCGACCGACGTAATGATCACCAAATCGTATCCCATCAGCGCCAGCGCTTTTTCGAAATTCGTAGTCGCGCCCGAGGCAGCCGGCGGCGGTGGTGGCGGCGGTGATAAAATTGGCATTACCGCCGGGAATGCAAAAGTGGAAACAATCGACGTGAAGACCGTCTTCGCGGGTCTCGTTGATTTTCCAACTGGCTCGGCCATCTCTTTTAATGAAAAAGTGAACCTACTCATGCTCAAGAACACACCGGAGAACATTGAGCAGTTTGAGAAAATCCTGCCAAACTTTACCGGCATTTTACCGCAAGTTGAAATCGAGGCCAAGTTTATTGATATTTCGCAAGGGGATTTGGATGAATTGGGCTTTCAATGGGGCGTCGGCCAATACAATCTCGGCAGCTTTGGAATGGCCGCGGGTGGCGCCCAGGCGAACGGTCTGAACAACATTACGGACGGGATGCGTGACAGTAGCAGCATTGGGGGGTCGGCCATTGCGGCCGCACTGGGAGGGGGCAGCGCTGGGAGTGCGGCCAACAAACTTTTCGTCCTCAATGGGATTTTGACTGACCCACAGTTTCAAGTGATTTTGAAAGCCTTGTCGCAAAAGCAATCCACCGATGTTCTGTCGGCTCCCAAAGTTACGACAGAGACTAGCGTCGCCGCAGAACTAAAGGTCGTTCAGGAGTTCATCTACCCCACAGAGTACTCGACACCGACGGCCGGCACGGGTGGCTCACCAGGGACAGGTTCCATTCCCTCTGGTTTTAAGACACGAGAAGTGGGTGTGATTCTTCAGGTCACTCCCCAACTCCAGCCCGATGGGTATTCGATCGAACTCAAACTGAATCCGCAGGTTGTTGATTTTCTCGGCTTTGTTGATTACAGCCCCCCGCCGCAGACTTATGTGATTCCGGCTGTCGGCACCGCGGGTACGGCGGGGTACACGCCGGCTTCGACGGGGACCTTGGCTTATAAGATTCAGCAGCCGCTGTTCTCAACCCGCAGCGTGGCCACCAGCGTCGTTGTGTTTGACGGTCAGACTGTTGTTCTCGGCGGATTGATCAAAGAAAGTATTTCAAAAATTGACGATAAGGTGCCTTTTCTCGGAGATCTGCCGATACTCGGTCGCTTTTTCCAGAACAAGGTCACCAATCGGAGCAAAGAAAACTTGTTAATCTTTGTGACCGCTCGCCTGATTGGCCCGAACGGTCTACCGATCCATCCAGACATCGCCCGCGGTGGGCTCCGGTAATTCCTGAATTGATTTTGCCAGAGGCGCATCCGAACTTTCCCGCCGGGTGTTCTACTTCTGCCGTCGTAGGAGCGCCCTTCCGGGCGCGTTTTCGGTGATTTACACCTGACCCGGTCGCGCCCGGAAGGGCGCTCGTACCAACCACGGTAATCGAATGACGTCCGCACTGGTTGGATTGTGTTCCGGATCGCCGCGTGGTAGCCTGACTGGCCGATGACTGCCACACTGCTGCTCGTTGACGCATATGCGATGATTTACCGGACGTTTTACGCCATCCGGCATCTCACTGGACCGGCGGGTGAACCGGTGAATGCAATTTACGGCTGCACAAAAATGTTGCGCAAGTATCTCGCCGAACATCGCCCGACGCATTGCGCGGTTGTCTTCGATCTTGGGCCGCCCCGCCAACGTCTGGCCATTCTCCCCAGCTACAAAGCGCAACGCCCGCCAACACCTCCCGATCTCGCCGCCCAATTACCCGGCATCCGGGACATGCTCCGCGCCCTCCGTTTGCCCGTGGTCGAGCGGGACGGCGCTGAAGCCGATGACATCATTGCCACATTGGCCAAGCGAACCGCCCGCGCCGGTCAATCCGTCTTGATTGCCAGCAATGATAAAGATTTTGCGCAATTGGTCGACGATCAGATCCGCCTCCTGCGCTCTGGTTCAAAAACAGACGAGATCTTTGATGCCGCAGCCGTTCAAGCCAAATACGGAGTGTTGCCGGCACAAATTGTCGATTTGTTCAGCCTGATCGGCGATAGCGTCGATAATATACCGGGCGTACCGGGCGTGGGCGAAAAAACCGCCACCACCTTGCTCCGCCGGTTTCACGATCTCGACCAGTTGCTGGCACGGGCAGCCGAGATTGACAGCCCCAAACTTCGGGCGACTTTGGTCGAACATACGGACCGGCTGCGATTGAACCGGCAATTAATTCAGTTGGACCCAGCGGTCGAGATTGCCGTGGAGTGGTCGGATTTACGGGTCCAAACTCCTGACGACCCGGCTTTGGTGGCCGCCCTCCAGCAGCATGGCTTTCAGTCCTTGCTGAAAGAAATCCAACACGAATCCCGCCAAGGCGCCGATTTGTTCGCCGGTTTCTGACCCGCCGGGTTGGCCAGGCGCAGCTTGCTCCAGCCGGTTTTCAGTTGGCATCGGCTTAGCCGGCGCCGAGTGTCTGGATGACGCTGATCAATGGCATGAACATCGCGATGACGATCGTTCCGACAATGACGGCTAGAAAAACAATCATAATGGGCTCCAACAAGGAAGTGAGCGCCGCCACGGCATTGTCCACTTCGTCGTCGTAAACATCGGCGATCTTCATCAACATATCCGGCAGCGCCCCGGTCTCTTCCCCCACTTCCACCATGCTGACGACCATCGGCGGAAACACCTTGGAAGCTTCCATCGAATGAACAATCCGCTCGCCTTCTTTGACCGCATCATGGATCCGGTTCACGGCATCGGCAATCACCGCATTGCCGGCAGTCTCGCGGACGATGTTGAGCGCCTGGAGAATTGGCACACCACTCGCAACGAGCGTGCCCAGGGTCCGCGTGAATCGGGCAATGCCCACCTTTTGCAGGAGCGGGCCAAAGACCGGCATGTGTAATTTCACATTATCCAGGACATATCGGCCTTTGACGGTCTTGCCAAACATTTTGATAAAAATCACGATGCCCGCCACGACTCCGATCACGATCAGCGCCTGCTCTTTAATGATGTTGCTGACCCCGATCACAAATTGGGTCAACACCGGCAATTCCTTTCCGCCCAGCAGATCTTTGAAAATTTCCTGAAATTTCGGCACGATCACGATCATCAAAAAAACCAAAATCGAGCCCGCGACAAACATGACCACCGAGGGGTAGACCATCGCGGAAACAACCTTGTTTTTAATCTTCTGGGCTTTCTCTTTAAACTCAGCCAGACGCGACAACGTCACATCCAGCACGCCGCCCGCCTCGCCGGCGCGCACCATATTGACGTAGAGCCGGTCAAAAATCTTCGGGTGTTGGGCGAGGGCTTCGCTGAAGGTGCTGCCGCCCTCGACGGATTCAGCAATCTTCGCAATCGCCTGACGGAGGACCGGGTTCTTTTCGCCCTTGCGCAATACTTCCAAGCCGCGCAAGAGTGCCAGGCCCGCGTCAATCAGGGTCGCCAACGACCGCGTAAACGTCGTCAGCACTTTTGACTTCACCGTGCTGCCGCCGAGGTTGAAATTAAATTTTCCGGAGCCTGACTTCCGGGTTCCAGTGCGGGCGCCGGTCGGCGCGCCGGTGACTGATTTTCCGCTCCGCGGACTCTTGCCAGATTCGGTGATACTCGTTGGGAAATAGCCTAATTCACGGATGCGCCCGTGGGCCGCCGTTTGATTCTCACTCTCCAAAACGCCGGTCACTTCCTTGCCCTTGGCATCCATCGCAATGTAATCAAATTTCGGCATGTGGGCTTACCCCTCCCTCAATTAGGTGTATTTCAACACTTCTTCCACCGTGGTTTCACCATTCAAAATACAGCGGACGCCGTCTTCGCGCAATGTGCGCATCCCTAATTCCAACGCTTTGGCCCGAATGACCCCGGCCGGTGCGCGCAGATTGATGAGTTCGAGAATCGGTTCGGAAATGATCATCAATTCAAACAAACCTTTGCGCCCTTTGTAGCCAATCTCGTTGCAATTCGGGCAGCCTTTCCCATAGTAAAATGGGCGATCCTGCACGTCGGCACGACCCAGGCCGATCTCCCCCAGGACGGCGTCCGTGGGTTCATAGGCCACCCGACAGCGTTTACAGATCGTGCGGATGAGTCGTTGGGCCAACACGGCTTCCAACGTGGATGAAATCAAGAATGGTTCCACGCCCATATCGATCATCCGTGTGATCGCGCCGGGGGCATCATTGGTGTGGAGTGTCGTAAAAACCAGGTGGCCGGTCAGTGCGGCTTGAATGCTGATTTGCGCGGTTTCCAAATCGCGCATTTCACCCACCATGATCACGTCGGGGTCTTGCCGCAGAAAGGAGCGGAGCGCCCGGGCAAACGTCATCCCAATCGCTTCGTTCACGGGCACCTGCATGATCCCTTCCAGATCATATTCCACGGGATCCTCCGCGGTGAGCAACTTCAGATCAATGGTGTTGATGCGTTTCAGGCAGGAGTACAACGTCGTCGTTTTCCCCGAACCCGTCGGCCCGGTAACAATGACA
>Ga0209083_1001097_pt1 | contig 33149 bp, 31 predicted proteins | sample AM7aDNAmetaG_FD_184132 | JGI IMG/M metagenome (GOLD analysis project Ga0209083, IMG submission 184132) | Freshwater microbial communities from Finland to study Microbial Dark Matter (Phase II) - AM7a DNA metaG (SPAdes) (version 3) | ecosystem: Environmental > Aquatic > Freshwater > Lake ... | reverse complement strand
GGAACTCGGCGGCAAGCTCGAGAACGTCCTGCGGACAATCCAACAACTTTGGCAGAAAGGGTTTTGGGTGGAGGTGGTGACGCTGATTGTGCCGGGCTTTAACGACGGCTCCGACGAGCTGCGCGATGCGGCGCAGTTTCTGGCGGGAATTTCCCCGGACATTCCGTGGCACTGCACGGCTTTTCATCCCGATTATAAAATGCAAGAGTTCGCGGCAACGCCGGTGGCAACGCTGGAGCGGGCATGCGAAATCGGCCGGGCGGCGGGGCTGCATTACTGTTATGCCGGTAACTTGCCGGGCCGCTGTGGGGATTTGGAAAACACCCGCTGCCCGAGCTGCCAGGAGTTGCTCATCGAACGGGGCGGATTCAATGTGCGCAGTTACCGGCTCACGGATGCGGGCCGGTGTCCCAGGTGCGGCACCGCAATTGCGGGGCGGTGGGATGCGCGGCAGACCCACGCCGCGCTCCAACGGCTGGGAGCCGGGGAACGCTTCCCGCAATCTTTACGGTGACGGCGGAGTCCGATTCTCCGAAGGTTGACGTTGCAAAATAAACCGTCATATTGCTGACGTTCAACAAGTCGCTGCGCTGGTGAAGCTGACTCCGAATGGGAAATGACATTGCGTCTTACAAATTTTCTTCGCAACCTGCTGATCGTCGGGTGCGGTGGGTGGGTTGCCATTGCGGCCGGATTCGCCGCTCCCGATTACGTCGAGGGCGAAGTGTTGGTGACTTTCAAAGAAACGACGGATCTGGCGGCGGCACACCGGATTCTCCGGGCGCACACGCTCGCGTTGGCGAAACATTTTCAAGGGCTGTCCGATCTCCGGCACCGGCCGACCGGGTTGGTGCGCGGCGCCGGGCGAACGACCGCCGCGCTGATTGCTGATTTAAAACAAGAGGCGGCGGTGGAGACCGTTGAGCCAAATTATTTGCGCTGGGCGACGGCGGCGGTGCCGACGAATACGACGTTGTTCGCCCAAATGTGGGGCTTGCGGAATACGGGCCAGCTTGTGAACGGGACGACCGGGACGGCCGGGGACGACATCCGGTTCGTCAGCGCCTGGAACGCGGCGAACCCGGCCGCGGGTGAGGTGGTGGTGGCGGTCATTGATACCGGGGTGGATTACACGCATCCGGATCTGGTGAGCAATCTCTGGACCAATGCCGGCGAAATTTCCGGCAACGGCGTGGATGATGATGGCAACGGCTACGTGGATGATTATTACGGCTACGATTTTGCTGACAATCTGCCGAGTCCCATGGATTCGGGGTTACACGGCACCCACGTCTGCGGTACGATTGCCGCCACGGGCATTCCGATCGGCGTGGTCGGCGTGAATAACCGCGCCAAGATTATGGCGCTCAAAGCTTCGACTGATGGCAATACTTTTACAGATGCCGCCATCATCGAAGCGATTCAGTACGCGACCATGATGAAGGGCCGGGGCGTCAACATTGTCGCCATCAATGCGTCGTTCGGGGGAGGGAGTTCCAGCAGTACCGAGAGTGCGGCCATCCAAGCCGCGGGGAATGCGGGGATCATCTTCTGCGCTGCCGCCGGCAACAACAGTGCCAACAATGATACGACGCCGACGTATCCCGCCAGTTACCGGTTGGCGAATATGATCGTGGTGGCTGCCAGCGATCAGAATGATGCGTTGGCCAGTTTTTCGGATTACGGCCCGACGACCGTGGACCTGGCCGCGCCCGGGGTGAATATTTTGTCGACAGTCCCGCTCTCGCAAGCCGGGACCACGGCGTCGGTGCAACAGGCCAGTGTATCGTATTTGGCCAATGGGTTGACGTACGCCGGCACCACCACCGGTATGACTGCCAACCTGGTTGATTGTGGATTGGGGTATCCCTCTAATTTTCCCGCCGCAGTGAATGGCAATATCGCACTGATCAATCGCGGTACGTTGACGTTTGCCGTGAAGGTTACGAACGCCATGGCGGCCGGTGCGCGGGCGGCCATTATCTGGAACAACGTGGCCGGCAATTTTCTGGGGACACTGGTATCTTCCAATAACTGGATCCCAGCGGTTGCCATTTCTCAGGCCGACGGTCAAACCTTGCAAGCGCTGCTGCCCGCGACCGCGACCGTGGTGAACACGCTGGATCCGACCCAGATTTATCAGTATCTGGACGGCACTTCGATGGCGACGCCGCACGTGGCGGGGGCGGTGGCGTTCGCCGCGATGAATTATCCGGTGGAAACCGTCGCGCAACGCATTCAGCGCGTTCTGGGCAGTGTCGATGCCGTCGCCGGTTTGCAATCGAAAGTTCGGACGGGTGGGCGGCTCGATCTCAGTCGGATCATCGGAGTAGTGGACACGGCTCCGCCGTCTGTCAGCATTACCAACCCGGTGACAGGGACGACCTACACCACCGCGCAAACCGTTACGCTGCGCGCCAGTGCTGCCGATAATACCGGTGTGACCAGAGTGGAATTTTACGATACCAGCGCACTCAAGACCAACGAAACATCGGCACCCTACACGGCGACTTGGAAGTTTGCGCTCGCCGATAACGGAGTCCACGCATGGACGGCGCGCGCCTATGATGCGGCCGGTAATGTAACGACTTCTGCCGTGGTGTCGTTGACGGTGAATATCCCGCAGCCCAGCAATTGCAGTTATGGGCTGAGCTCGACCAGCACCAACCTGACGGTCAACGGCGGTACTGGTAGCGTGGCCGTGACGACCGGTGTTGCCTGTACGTGGACGGCTGTGAGCAATGTTGGCTGGATTACAATCACCGGTGGCAATAGCGGCACCGGCTCGGGCACGGTGAGCTACTCTGTTGCGGCAAACAGTGGTCCCTCCCGTACCGGTACCCTGACCGTTGCCGGGCAAACCGTAACCGTGAACCAGGCCAGTGGATGCACTTATACGTTGAATGACACGAACGTCACCGCGAGCGCCGGTGATGGCGCGATTAATATCACCGTGACCGCCGGGGTGGGTTGTGGCTGGACGGCGATCAGCAATGTCGGCTGGCTGGGGATTAATTCTGGAAGCAGCGGGACCGGTAATGGCACAGTGAACTTTTCCGTCGGAGCTAACGCCGGGCCGGCGCGGACGGGCACATTGACCATTGCCGGCCAAACAGTGACGATTAGCCAAGCCAATGGTTGTACGTATACATTAAGCGGCACCAACACGGCTGCCATTTCCGGTGGCAGTAGCGGAACAGTCAGCGTGACCGCTGCCGTTGGATGTGCCTGGACCGCGACCAGCCATGACAATTGGATCGGTATTCTGAGTGGGAGCAGTGGGGCAGGGACCGGCGCCGTTGCCTACACCATCGCGCCCAATCCCGGTCCGGTGCGGACCGGCACTCTGACGATTGCCGGCCAGACTTTTACGGTAACCCAGGATAATGGCTGCGTTTACGCGCTGAGTCCGACCAATACTTTAATGAAAGCGAATGTTGGCTCCAGCAATATTCTGGTTGCCGCTGAAGCCGGTTGCGCATGGACGGCGACCAACAACGATAGTTGGCTGACAATCACCACCGACAACAGCGGAGTTGGCACCGGCTCTGTGAGCTACGCCGTCAGCGCCAACACCGGTCCCGCTCGCACAGGAACGTTAACCATTGCGGGCGAAACGGTGGTCATTCACCAGGCAGATGGCTGTACGTACGGGCTGAGTCTGACCAACATGCTGGTTTTGGCGAATGGCGGGACGGGCACATTTGGGGTGACGGCAGCCGATGGTTGTGAGTGGACGGCAATCAGCAACGACGAGTGGCTCACCATTGCGGCTGGTGCCAGCGGAACCGGTTCCGGTGTGGTCAGCTATGCCGTGGCCGCCAATCCCAGTCCGGCTCGGACGGGTACGCTGACGGTTGCCGGGCAAGCTTTCACCGTCAATCAGGACAATGGTTGCACCTTTGCATTAAGCGCGACCAACACGGCCGCCGACGCCAATGGCGGGGGGGGGATGGTGATGGTCACCGCCGGTCCCGGTTGTGCCTGGACAGCCGCCAGCAATATGGGTTGGCTGTCCATTACCGGTGGGGCAACGGGAATTGGTTCTGCGACTGTTCATTATTTGATCGCAACGAATCAGGGTCCAGTCCGCAGCGGCACGCTGACGATCGCCGGCCAGACTTTTACAGTGAATCAAGCGAATGGTTGCACTTATGCATTGAGCGCCACCAGCACGAACGTGCTGGAAAGTGGCGGCACCGGTAGTTTTGCGGTGGCCACAGCGGCGGGCTGCGAGTGGAGCGTTGCCAGTACTGCGCCCGATTGGTTGCACACCAGCAGTGTGGGGTCCGGTCCGGGTCCGGTCACTTTTACAGTGGACGCCAACGTCTCGACGAACACCCGCAGCGGCGATCTGCTTGTTCAAGGTCAGACGTTCACGGTGAATCAGATGCCGGTGATCTGCACCTACACATTGGTGGCAGCGAGCACCAATCTGCCGGCCCGGGGCGGCAGTGGAACGGTTTTGGTAAACGTGGCGACTCCCTGCCCGTGGATCGCCACCAGTAGTGTCGATTGGCTCACAACCAGCAGCACCGGTTCCGGTGCCGCAGTCCTTCAATTTACCGGGGCGCCCAATCTCACCGCCAGTCATCGCACGGGCCGAATTACCGTCCAAGACCAAACCTTCACCGTCAACCAACCCTCCGAACATTCGCCGGTGATCACAGGTGGGCCGGTCATTACCAATGCGCTGTTAAACGTTCGCGACTTGGCGGTGGTCATGGCCGGGACGAATTCCGCATTCGCAGTGGCGGCGACGGATGCGGATGGAGATCCGTTGACGTACCAATGGGCGTTTGGCGATGGCGCGGGCAGTGCGGACCCGCATCCGTGGCACGCCTACGCGACCAATGTTTGCGGCGTATATACTGCGGCAGTTGTGGTGACCGATGGCATCATGCCGTCGCCGACTGGAACGTTGCAAGTGGCCGTGGCCTGCCAGTTAGGGATTACTCAACTCCAGCTCCAGCCCAACTTTGCCAAATCCAATGCGGACCGTGGACGTCTGACCGCGGTTTTTGTTCCCGGTCCAAACTTCAGTGTGGCCGGCCAACCGGTGACCGTTGCGATCGGGAATGCCCCTGTCGATTTTGTATTGAACAAAGCTGGTCACGGCGTCGGTTCCAATGGGACTTGCAATGTGACATTCAACAAACGGCTCGGCTGGCGGATTGCCTTGGCATTGAAAGCGGGTGCCTGGCATTTGCCGTGGTCAACGTATGGTTTGGCCAATGCCTCGATCAAGCAGGGGGTCCCGGTTCAGGTGCCGGTGGTAGTGTTGATTGGCGATGATGCCGCGGCTGCTGATCACCCGCTGACCTACACCGCCACGGCCGGGAAGGCTGGCTTAGCAAAGTGAAATGGGAATAGGATAGGAGCCGAGTCCTGAGTCCTGAGTCGAACCGATTCAGTTAAAACCAAGTCGTTTGCGGGCTGCAACCGTCGTGGGGCAGTGCGTCCCGCCTGTCAGCCCTTTGAATAGACAGGCGGGACGCCCATCCTACTACCGGTTCGGTCGGTGAGCAAAAGGTGGCGGCTGACTGAAGGAAAGGATCTGCTTGCCGAAGCATCTCTGGCGGGAGTAGTGTCTTGCGACCGCCTGAGGCGCTGACATGAAGAAACTTCGCATCTATCTCGATACTTCGGTGATCAATTTTCTATTCGCGGATGACTCGCCCGACTTCCGCAAAGCAACCGTCGAGTTTTTCACTCAGCACGCGCAAAAGTACGCGCTGTATATTTCCGAAGTAGTCCTGGTGGAGATTGCCCGCGACCCGAATCACGCCCATCGGCAGAAACTCGAGTCGGCGTTGCAACAGTACGCCATGGCCTTGCTGCCCGCTGATCGGCGCGGGGAAATTGAACGACTTGGCGATCTGTATATTGCCCAACGAGTCATCCCGGCGGGCAACCGCGACGATGCTTTTCACGTCGCCTATGCAACGGTCTTCGAAATCGATGTGTTATTGTCGTGGAACTTTAAACATTTGGCGAACGTCCGCCGTGAAACGCTGATTCTGGCAGTCAACCAGAAGGAAGGCTATCGGCATCCGTTACGGTTATTGTCGCCGTTGGAGGTGGAAGATGAAACCGAAGACTAACGCGGAGTTTGTCCCGAATGCCCTGCGGCAGGTGTGGGACTGGAAAGATGCCGTCCATCGGGAGACTCAGCATCTCGCCGCGCATGAGGCGCTCGATTACATCCTCCAACAGGGGGGCGCGATTGCGCGGCAACTGAACTTGAAAGTTGCGGTCTTCCCCGACACGGCTCCGTCGTTGGCCAAGGTCGCCGAGACCCCGGCTCCGTACCGGGCGGGACGCCGACCGGCCAAGGCCAAGAAAATTTAGCAACGTCAACGCGACAGTTTGATTGATGCAAAGGAGCAGCGGCCAACACCATGCCTGAGATTTGCCGATTCTATGGACTGGTGATGACGATGTACTGGAACGATCACCAGCCGCCGCATTTTCATGTGCGATACGGGGAGTGGCAGGCCGAGATTGACAATCCGGACACTGGCATTATTGCGGGGCAGTCTGCCACCCCGCGCGCTCGCCCTGACCATCGAATGGGCGCTCCAACGTCAACCCGACCTGCTGCGCCAATGGAACCGGGCGCGCCGGCAACAGCCTTTGCAACCCATCCCGCCTCTGGCATAATGCGGGGGCCATGAATCCAGTTTCCCAAGTCACACACTGCGCCGTCGTGGAGGCCACCCGCGTGCGCCTCAAATTCCGGGACGGCTGGAGTGGCGTGCTCGACCTTGGTCCCGCGCTGCACGGACCAATTTTTGGAGCCTTGAACCAGCCGGCAAAGTTCCGGAAAGTCGCAGTCCAAGATGGCACATTGGTTTGGCCGAATGGCGCGGACATCTGCCCGGATGTGTTGCGATATTGGTGTGGAATCGGACGGGTCTGCTCGCAGGCGGAACTCGACGCGCACTTCACAGCTCTCTACGCCGCATCGCCGGTGGCCAAAGTCGCCGAGACCCCGGCTCCGTACCGGGCGGGACGCCGACCGACCAAGGCCAAGAAAATTTAGCGGCACGTCCGACGAAGTGTACGCATTCATGAAAAGTAGCGTCACCATTGCCGGTCTCCGGACCGAATTCAAAATCTCCGCAACCAAGGTGCGGAAGTGAGGTCGCTCAGCACGCATGTCAACTGTGGAGCGTTGCCACTTTTCCCGGGACATTACCTGGTTTTCTTTTTTGCAATTGCTATTAGTTGCCCGCGACTTTATGTCGGCTTTAATTGATACTGCGGCAAATACGGGTGGCATTCTTGAAAAACTTGCCCCGAGTGATAGCGACGAAAACGCTAAAGGAATTTGAGCGTGGTTTCTGGGCTACCAATGCATAAAGGGCGCTTTACCAGATGACGATCACGGCGATGGAGCCGACCAAGCTAGCCGAGAGGCCACACGCTGTTTGCCGGTGGCAATCCAGCCCTACCTCGGAATGCAGGTTAGGAAGTTTGTTGGTAGGCGTGAGCCCTTCGACCTTGCTCGGGGCCGAAGGGCTGTCGGGCGCGCCGTAATCCACAAGACAACGGATCCCACTTTTCAATAGCTTACGAGGGACATGGAGGTTTTTTTATGCGGTGATCCAGCTTGACCGGAAAGGGGTGGGAAATTGGGCTTTAAAAATTCAGGTTGAAAAGCCGGGACGGTTGCGGTACAAGGACGGTTCACTTCAAGGCCACGGCTCGTGCGGTGTGGCTTTGATTTTTTGGTAACGATGAAAATTTTCTCAGGAAATGCGAATCGACCGCTGGCGCAACGCATTGCCGACTACGTCGGCATGCGGTTGGGTGATGCGACCGTTACCGCATTCCCCGATCAGGAAACGTTCGTCAAAATCAACGAGAACATCCGCGGCCGGGATGTTTTTATTGTGCAGCCGACCTCCCCCCCGGCCAATCAGCATTTGATGGAACTGCTGATCATGATTGATGCGTGCCGGCGCGCAAGCGCGATGCGCATCACGGCCGTGGTTCCGTTTTTTGGATACGCCCGGCAGGATCGGAAAGATCAGCCGCGCGTGCCGATCACCGCGAAGCTGGTGGCGAATTTGATCGTGGCGGCCGGTGCGAACCGGGTGTTGACGATGGATTTGCACGCGCAGCAGATCATGGGATTTTTTGATATTCCAGTGGATCATTTGTACGCAGCGCCGGTGATTTATCGGTATTTCCAGAAGAAAGATTTGTCGAACCTCGTGGTGGTGTCGCCGGACATCGGCGGGGTGAAGATGGTGCACGCCTACGCGAACATGTTCCATGCACCGCTCGCCATCGTTGCCAAGAAACGCACGAGCGCCACCGATGTGGAAGTGCTCAGCGTCGTGGGTGAAGTGAAAGGCAAGGACGTGTTGCTGGTGGATGATTTGACCGAGTCGGCGGGGACGCTGACGCGGGCTGCCGAGATTTTGAAAGCGCGCGGGGCCCGCAAGGTCTACGCGTCTGTGAGCCATTCCGTGTTGGGAGCCCAGGCGCTTGAACGGCTGCGGAAGTCGAAGCTGGAAGAGTTGGTGACGACGGATACCGTGCCGCATTCGCGGGTGACCGGTTTTAAATTTACGGAATTGTCGGTGGCGCCGGTGTTGGGGGAAGCGATCAAACGGATTCACAATTCGGAGTCGGTCTCGTCGTTGTTTGATATCAATGGGACCCGGCCCGAAAGTTAGCGAATTTAAGCAAGAGCAAGAGAAAGAGCAGGAGTTATTACTATGGCGAAGCAAGTTCAACTAAAAGCGCAGATGCGCAATGTAACGGGGAAAACGCAGGTCAAACGCTTGCGGGCCGGCGGCGCCGTGCCCGGCAGTGTCTATGGCACGCATACCAAGCCGTACAACATTACCGTGAACACCCGCGAACTCGGCGATGTCTTGCATCGTGCGACCGGCGAAAACGTGCTGGTGGATTTGCAGGTGGAAGAGGGGGGCAAAACCAACAACCGCCTGGCCCTGATTCAGGAAGTTCAACACCATCCGTTCCTCGACACGATTTTACATGTGGATTTCCACGAAGTGCTCGCCACGGAAAAACTGCACACGAAAGTCCCGGTCCGCCCGGTCGGCGAGCCGGCGGGTGTCAAGAACGGCGGCGGCGTGTTGGAATACGTGATGCGCGAATTGCACGTTGAATGTTTGCCGAAGGATTTGCCAGAATTGCTCGAAGTCAACGTGGAGAGTCTGGAAATTGGCCAGAGTATTCACGTGAAGAATGTCGTTCCGCCGGCCGGCGTCACGCTGACCGATGATGAAGACATGACCATTTTCCTCGTGGTTGCCCCGATCGCCGAAGAAGTTGCGGCCACCCCCGAAGCCGGTGCGGCCGAACCCGAAGTCATTGGCGCGAAGAAGGAAGAAGGGGAAGAGGGAGCCGAAGGCGAAGCGAAACCCGCCGCAGCGGCCGGCAAGGCCGACGCCAAACCCGCCGGCAAAGCGGACGCGAAACCGGCGGCTGGCAAGGCCGACGCGAAGCCCGCAGCGGGCAAAGCGGACGCGAAACCGGCGGCTGGCAAAGCCGACGCGAAGCCCGCGGCTGGCAAGAAATAATTGGAGTGACCGGCGATGGCGGCCCGGGCAAAGCTGGTCGTCGGGCTGGGCAATCCCGGCCAGGAGTACGCGGGGACGCGGCATAATATTGGGTTTGCGGTGGTCGAGCGGTTGGCCGCCAAGTTCGATTGTTCTTTGCGACGGAAGGTGCGGTTTGCGGCTGAAGTGGGCGAGGTCACACTCGCCGACGGCAAGGTGACGTTCGCCAAGCCGCAGACGTTTATGAATCGCAGTGGCACGGCCGTTGCGGCACTGCTGCAGTGGACGAAAGTCCTGCCGGCGGAAGTCCTGGTGATCGTGGACGACGCGGATTTGCCACTGGGGCAATTGCGGTTGCGACTGAGTGGTGGCAGTGGGGGGCATAATGGATTGCGGTCAATCCTCAGTGCGCTGGGTGGGAACGAAGAGTTCGCCCGGTTGCGGATTGGGATTGGCCGGACATTGCCCGCAGGCGCGGATATCAGTGGGCATGTGCTAGGCCGATTCAGCGCCGCAGAACGCCCGCTGGTGGATGCGATCGTCACGACCGCGGTGGAAGCAGTCGAGTGTTGCCTAAGTGACGGATTTGCGGTAGGCATGAACCGATTTAATCGAAGAAAGGAAGACGCAGTTTGAAGAAATACGAAGGTTTATTTATTTTGGATGTGGTCGGCAAGGAAGATGCCGAAAAAGAACTCATTGAGCGGATTCAAAAGGACATCGAGCAGGTCGGTGGCCGCGTGGAGACCGTGCAAAAAATGGGGCCGAAGCCCTTTGCCCGGCCAAATCCCAAGCGCGCCTCGGGGCACTACGTCAATGTGATTTTCGAAGTTCCGCCGAAAGCGATGGCCGGGTTGGATGCGAAATTCCATCTCGACACGGAGATGTTTCGCTGGCAGATCAGCGAAGTGATCCCGGAGAAGCCGCGCAAGAAGAAGAAGGACAAGGTCGCGAAGCCGGAAGCCGCCAAGGCGTAGTTGACTCATGGCCAATTTTAACAAAGTGATGTTGATGGGGAATCTGACGCGGGATCCCGAGGTGCGCTACACGCCCAAGGGGACCGCGCTCGCCACCATCGGTCTGGCTGTCAATCGCAATTGGACGAACGAGGCCGGGGAAAAGAAGGAAGAAGTCACTTTTGTGGACGTTGAAGTCTGGGGCCGCCAGGCCGAAACGATCGGCCAATACCTGTCGAAAGGCCGGCCGATCTTTGTCGAGGGCCGGTTGAAGCTCGACCAGTGGGACGATAAGGAGTCGGGCCAGAAGCGGAGCAAGTTGAAGGTGGTCTGCGAGAATTTTCAATTCATCGGTGCGCCCAAAGGGGGAGCGGAGGTCAGCGATCAGCCGCCCGCCCAGCGCGCCGCGCCGCGCCCGGTCAACAAACCCGCACCGGTTGCGAAGCCGGCCGCCGCCGCGGAAGAAGAGGTCGCCCCGTCCGCCGGTGACGGGGACGATAATATCCCATTTTAAAATCTGCGAAGTCTTAACGAAGGAAAAACACCTATGGCACGAGAACAAGAATACGACGCCCCGCCGCGGACCAATCGTCGCGAAGTCATCATCCAGCGCGACTGCAAACTTTGCAAGGATCAGGTCAGCATTGATTACAAGCAGGGGGAACTGTTGAAAAAATTCATGACGGAGCGCGGCAAAATTTTGTCGCGGCGGATGTCCGGCAACTGCGCAATGCACCAGCGGCAGCTGGCCAACGCGATCAAGCGGGCGCGCACGATGTTGATCGTCCGGTAATATTTCTGAGGTTATTATCATGAGCATTCAAGTAATTCTGACCACGAAGGTTGAATTCCTCGGCGACGAGGGAGCTTCGGTCAAGGTCGCGGACGGGTACGCCCGGAATTTTTTACTCCCCCGTGGCCTGGCGATGCCGGCCACCGCCGGTAATTTGAAGCGGGTCGAGGGCTTGCGTAAGAAACGGGATGCGGAGGAGGCGGCGGCTCTGGCCGATTCCAAGGCGGTGGAAGCCCAGTTGACCAAGCAGTCCTTCACGATCACTGCACCGGCCGGGGCGGATGAGAAGTTGTTTGGCTCCGTGACCGCGGCGGATATTGCCGAAGCCTTGCAGAAGGAAGGCATTACCATCGACCGCAAGAAGATCGTCCTCGAACACCCGATCCGGACCTGCGGCGTGTTTGATGTCGATGTGAAGTTGCATGCCACGGTGTCGACCAAGGTGAAGATTTGGGTTGTGGCCGCGGAAGCGGGAGCGACTGCCCCAGCGGCGGAAGCCCCGGTGGCCGCGACGCCAAAGAAGTCGAAGAAGAAATAGCCGGTCGCACGGCTTAACTTCATGCCTCCGACAAATACCATCACGTCGGGACAGATAGCACCAGTCAACGGGACTGGCCGGGGGCGACCCGCCCTCGCGTTGGAGCGTATTCTGCCCAACAGCTTGGAGGCGGAGATGGCGGTTTTGGGGGCGATGTTGCTGAGCCCGGAGGAGGCCGCGTCCCAGGTCCGCGAACACCTGACTGAAGACGATTTTTACTACGCCGCGCACCAGGTGATTTTTCGCGAACTCGCGGGCATGCAGGATACCCTGCGGGCGGTGGACATGGTCACGCTGACCCAGCGGTTGCAGGACAAAGGCGTGTTGGACGAAATTGGCGGCGCCGCCTACCTCGCGGATCTCATCGCGCGCGTGCCCACGACGGCCAACGTCGAGCACTACATCAACATTGTCTGGGAAAAACACCTGCTCCGCAAGTTGATCAACGCGTCGCACGATATCATGACCCGGGCGTTTGACCGGCAGGATGATGTGCTGGCTTGGATTGACGAGGTCGAACAACAGATTTTTAATATCAACGCCGAGAAGACCACCACCGGCGCGCAGCCCACCAAGGTATTGGTCCGGGAGGCGATGAGTAACATCGAGAAGATGTTCGAGAATCGGGGGGCGATTACCGGGTTGGCCACCGGATTCCGCGATCTCGATAAGCTGACCTCCGGTCTGCGGCCGGGGAATGTTTTTATTATTGCGGCCCGGCCTTCGATGGGAAAAACTTCCCTGGCGATGAACATTGCGGAAAACGTAGCCATCGATCAGAATATCCCTGTGGGTATCTTCAGCCTGGAAATGTCATCGGAAGAACTGGTGAAGCGCATGCTGTGTTCGCGGGGGGCCGTGAACCTGCGGTCGTTGCATGATGGCTTTTCGAAGGAAAAAGATCACGCGGCACTCACGACGGCGGCCAGCGAATTAATCAAAGCTCCGATGTATATTGACGACACGGCCGGTTTGGCGGTCAATCAGTTGCGCGCGCGGGCCCGCCGGATGTGCACCCAGTACAAAATTAAATTACTGGTGATTGATTACCTCCAGCTCATGAAAGCGCCGTCCAAGCGGGCCGACCAGAGCCGGCAGGTGGAAGTGGCTGACATTTCGTCCGGAGTCAAAGCGCTGGCGAAGGAGTTGCAGATTCCCATCATCATCCTGAGCCAGCTCAACCGGCAACCGGAAACCCGCGAAGGGAAGCCGCGCCTTGCGGATTTGCGCGAATCGGGGTCGTTGGAGCAGGATGCGGATATCGTCGGACTGTTGGTGCGGCCGGAAGTTTACGAGGATGACGCGGAGAATCGCGAAAAGCTCAAGGGCCAGGCCCAATTGGTCATCGCGAAGCAACGGAGCGGGCCGACGGGGACGATCAATCTCAGCTTTCTCAACGAATTTACCCGTTTTGAAGACGCGGCGCGCGTCAGTGACGAGGATCTACCGGGCGACAAGGAGGCCGAATGAAACAGTGGCTGATATTGCTGATCTGTTGTGCGGTCTGCCTGCCGGTCTGGGCCGTGGAAGAAGAAGGTCCGACCATTCGCGATATCGAGATTCGGTTTATTGGACCGGAGACCGTCAACCGGGCGATTGTGCGTGCCAACATTCAGTCGAGTGTTGGGAAGCCGCGGTCGCATGACATGGTGGAGCAGGACGTCCGGACCTTGATCGGGACCGGCTTCTTCCTCGACGTGCGGGTGTTGGAGGAAGCCGTTGCCGATGGCGTGCGCGTGATTTACCAGGTGACCGGCAAGGCCACGCTCAAGGAAATTACCGTGGAAGGCGGCAAGGGGCTGAAGAATGAACGGCTCAAACGCGAGATCACGCTCAAAGTCGGCGATGTGTTTGACGAGCGCAAGGCGCACGAGAGCGCCGTGAAGATGGTGGAGTTGTACCAGAAATCAGGTTTTCCCGATGCGAAGGTCGAGCCGGTCAGCAGTATTGACAAGGACACGGGCAAGGCCGTTCTTAAATTTCAGGTCACGGAAGTCGATCGGGTGTTTATCAAAGCCATTCAGATTACCGGTAACCAGGCAGTCAAAACACCGGCGTTGCTGAAACTCATGAAGACCAAGCGGCGGTGGTACGGATCGTTTTTAGCCGGTTCGGGGGTTTTGAAGGACGAGCAGTTTACCGAGGATTTGGAAAAAGTTCGCGACCATTACCGCTCCAAGGGATACATCGACGTGGAAATCAAGGGGACGCGGGTCGAGCGGGTCGGGAAGCAATGGATGGTCGTCCATATCGATATATTTGAGGGCCAGCAATACAAAGTCGGCACCGTCAAGATCGAAGGCAATAAACTTTTCACCGTGATCGCGCTCCAGAAGCGCCTTAAAATGAACAGTGGTCAGGTTTTTACGCCGGATGGTTTAACCAAGGACCTCAAGGCGCTGGAAGATTATTACGGCAGCCGCGGCTATCTGGACACGCGGGTGAACTCGAAGCGCGATGCCAATGTCGAGACCGGTCAGCTTGATCTGACGTATATTCTGCAGGAAGGCGAGCTGACCTACATCGAAAAAGTGGTGATTCGGGGCAACACGAAGACCAAAGATAAGGTGATTCGTCGGGAGCTCGCGGTCGCGCCCGGTGACATATATAATACGGTCCGGATTGATGCGAGTAAAGAACGTCTCAAGAATCTCGGCTATTTTTCCAAGATCGAAGCGACTCCCGAGCCGACGACCATCCCGAATCGGCGCGATCTCGCCGTGCAAGTCGACGAGCAGCGCACGGGGAATGTGACCTTTGGGGCCGGCTTCAGCTCGGTCGATAATCTGATTGGTTTTGTCGAGGTGACCCAGGGGAATTTCGATTTGTTCAACTGGCCAGGCTTTACCGGGGGCGGTCAGAAGGCGCGGGTCCGGGCTCAGCTGGGATTCAAGCGGCAGGATTTTATCGCGTCGTTTGCCGAGCCATGGTTCCTCGACCAACGGCTGTTGCTCGGCGTGGATTTGTTTCACACGCGAAACAGTTACCTGAGCACCGAGTTTACAGAATCGAGCACCGGGGCATCCCTGCGATTTGAAAAAGCATTGAACGATTTCATGCGGGCGGAAGTCAAATACACCATTCAGGATCTGGATTTGTCCGTGAGTCGGAACGCCTCGGAAGAAATGCGCTCCCAAGAGGGTGCAAAATTGCGGAGTTCGATGATGTTATCCTTGGTGCAAGACGCCCGGGATAGTGTGTTTTTGACGACGCACGGGTTTCGCAACGAAATTTCCGGTGAAATTGCCGGCGGGCCGCTGGGGGGCGATATTTCGGATTATAAATTAAACGCGAAGTCGTCAGTGTTTTTCCCGTTCTTCGACAAACAGATATTAGAGATTGTTGGTTCGGTGGGAGTGGTGGCGGCGTTCGGACGCACCTTGGGTTCGGGACCGGTGGTGGATGAAGATCCGACCCCGTTTGTGCGTTTGGTCAAGGTGAACGATGTGCCGCTCTATGATCGGTATTTCCTCGGGGGTGCCAATACGTTGCGCGGGTTCCGGTATGGCCAGGTGGGACCCAAGGATATTCACGGGGAAGCCGTCGGTGGAAATTCATCGTTTAACGCCACCGCGGAGTATTCTGTGCCCGTGGTGGAACGGGTCCGGGTTGCGGTCTTTATTGACATTGGCGAAGTGGAAAAGGATTCTTATAGCTTCAGTGCTGGCGATCTGAAATCCGATGCGGGCATGGGCGTCCGGTTGAATCTGCCGGTTGGCCCCTTGCGGCTGGACTATGGGTATCCGCTGCAGACGGACTCGCAAAGTGGTAAGAATGGCAAGATTCAGTTCAGTGTCGGTTATCAATTTTAATCAAGCAAAACGAAAGGGAACACTCCATGAATCAGAACCTGAAACAGATCTTGGGCATCGCGTTAGCCGTGCTCGTACTCCACGCACCGGCCTTTGCCCAAACCCCCGGTGGACGGATCGTCACCATCGATCTCAATCGGCTCTTCACCGAATACTATAAAACGCCGGCGGCCTCGCAAAAACTCAAAGATACCGCGGACCAGTACAACCGTGAATATGAAGAGTTGCGAACACAATTCCGGAAACTGGTGGATGAGCTCAACAAGCTCCGGGATGAACAGGATAAGACCGAGTACACGGCCGAAGTCCGGGACCAGAAGCAGAAGGCGCTCCAGGAAAAGCTCGCCCAGACCAAGACGATGCAGGCGAATATTGAGGAATACCAAACCAGCCATCGTCAGATGCTCGATCAGCAGACCCAGCGGATGCGCCAGAACATCCTCAAGGAAGTGAAAGATATTGTCTTGAAAGAGTCCCGCGATGCCGGTTATGGCCTCGTTTTTGATAAATCCGGTAACAGCCTGAACCAGGAACCGCTCCTCCTTTACTCGCAAGACGCGTTCGATATCACCGAAGATATCCTTAAAATTCTCAACAAGAACAAGCCGGCCGAGACTCCTAAAGCTGAGGATAAAGGCGTCACCAAGCCGGCCGAGAAGAAATAAGCGTGCAGCTGACTGCGCGCGAGATTGCCGCTGTTGTTGGCGGAACGCTGATCGGTGATCCGAAGATCCCGGTGACCGGTGTGGCGGGGATCAAAGAAGCCCGGCCCAGTGATGCAACTTTCGTCGGGAGTCCCAAATATGCCACGGCACTCAAGACGACGCATGCCGCGGTTATTTTGCTGACCCAAGCGCTGGCGGATTCAGTCGTTGGCCAGCTCACGGCGGCATTGGTTGTTGTGGAAAATCCGATGGCGGCGTTTGCCCGGCTGGTCGAAAAAATTACGCCCCCACCGGTTCGCTTTGTCCCCGGAATCCATCCCACAGCGGTGATTGCCCCGACAGCAAAACTCGGGATTGGCGTTTCAGTCCAACCGCATGCTGTCATCGAAGCGGATGTCAGCATTGGCGACCGATCCGTGATCGGGGCCGGGAACTTCATCGGGACGGGGTGTCGGATTGGATCCGACTGCGTCTTCCATCCGAACATCACGGTCCGTGAATATACGGTGATCGGGAGTCGGGTGATCCTGCATGCCGGTGTGGTCCTCGGGGCGGATGGTTTTGGTTTTGAGATGGTCCAGGGGCAGCACAAGAAAATTCCCCAGCTCGGAAATGTTGAGATTGGCGACGATGTTGAAATCGGCGCCAATACCGCCATTGATCGCGCGCGTTTTGGAACCACGCGCATTGGCCGGGGAACGAAAATTGATAATCTTGTTCAAATCGGCCACAACTGCGTCATTGGCGAGCATTGCGTCGTCTGTGGGCTTGTCGGGATGGCGGGAAGCACGATTGTTGGCAATTACGTGACCATTGCCGGCCAGGTCGGCATTGCCGGCCATCTGACCATCGGGGACAAATCGATCCTCATGGCGCAAGCCGGTGTGACCAAGGACGTAGCGCCCGGGTCCTTTATGCTCGGTGCTCCAGCGGTGCCCCATAAAGAATTTAAAAAGGTCAATGCGGCTACCCAGCGCTTGCCGGAGACGCTCATTAAGCTCCGTGACCTTGAACAGCAGCTCGCTGAACTTCGTGCCCGATTGTCCCAGTCCGCCTAAGTTTGGCACAGTTTATCCTGCGCCACTCTGACGCAGCGGGGCGAATCTCCGAGGGTTTTTCGATCTGGCACCGGGCTTGCTCTCTAGCCGGTATGATTCACTTCGATAAACTAACCATCAAGGCACAAGACGCTTTGCAGTCGGCCCATGCTGTCGCGCAGAAACTCAACCAGCAGGAGGTGGACTGTGAACATCTACTTACCGCCCTGATTCAACAGCTCGACGGATTAGTTCGACCGGTGTTGGAAAAAATTGGACTCCAACCCGACGAACTGGTCCGGAAACTTGATGCCGATTTGCGCCGCCGGTCCCAAGTTCACGGGGCGGGAGAACAATTCCTGAGCGCCACACTGCGGCAGGCGCTCGACGCTGCGCAAACTCAGGCAGATCAACTCAAGGACCAGTACGTGAGCACCGAGCATCTGTTGTTGGGGTTGGCCGAACAGCGGAAGCTCCCGGTGACAACCGCTGAGATCCTCAAGGCTTTGCGGGAGATTCGTGGGAACGCCACGGTAACCGATCAAAATCCCGAAGATAAATATCAGGCGTTGGAAAAATACGGCCGGGATCTCACGGCCGACGCCCGGCGCGGGAAGCTGGATCCGGTCATCGGTCGCGACGCAGAAATCCGGCGGGTGATGCAGGTGCTGTCCCGGCGCACGAAGAATAATCCGGTGCTGATTGGTGAACCGGGCGTCGGCAAGACCGCGGTTGTCGAAGGCCTGGCGCGGCGCATTATTTCTGGCGATGTGCCGGACGGCCTTAAAGGCAAACGGATCATCGCGTTGGATATTGGCGCGCTGCTGGCCGGTGCAAAATACCGGGGCGAATTCGAAGACCGGCTGAAAGCGTTTCTTAAGGAAGTCATTTCCGCCACGGGACAGATTATTTTGTTCATTGATGAACTGCACACGGTCGTGGGTGCCGGCAAGGCGGAGGGGGCGCCGGTGGATGCGGCCAACATGCTCAAGCCGGCGTTGGCGCGGGGGGAATTGCATACCATTGGCGCGACCACGCTCGACGAGTATCGGAAATATATTGAGAAAGATCCAGCCTTGGAACGCCGGTTTCAGCCGATTCTGGTTGGGGAACCGAGTGTGGAAGATACCATTGCGATTTTGCGCGGACTCAAGGAGCGTTATGAAGTCCATCACGGGGTCCGGATCCAGGATCAGGCGCTGGTCAGCGCGGCCGTCTTGGCGCAGCGGTATATCGCCGACCGGTTCTTGCCGGACAAGGCGATTGACCTGGTCGATGAAGCGGCCGCGCGGCTGCGAATTGAGCTGGATTCATTGCCCGCGGAAATTGACCAGCGGGAACGTCGGGTGATGCAGTTGGAGATCGAGCGGACGGCCTTGCTGAAGGAGCACGACAAGGCCAGTCAGGAACGATTGGCCAAACTGGAGCGGGAATTGGCCGGGTTGCAGGAGCAGAGCCGGCAACTCAAGGCCCAATGGCAGAACGAGCGCGGCGTGGTTGGCGAAATCCGCGATTTAAAATCGACCATCGAATTGTCCAAGGAACAAGCCGAGCAGGCGAAACGATCGGGTGATCTGGCAAAAGCAGCGGCGGTTGAGTACGGCCGATTGCCGGAGTTGGCGAAGCAATTACAGGCCGCTGAGGTCAAGCTCACGAAAGTGCAAAAAGGCGGCGGCATGTTGACCGAGGAGGTGACTGCCAATGATATCGCCGAGGTCGTCGGGGCGTGGACCGGCATTCCGGTCGCCCGATTGCTCGAGGGCGAACGCGATAAACTCGTCCACATGGAGGAACGGCTCAGCCAGCGGGTCGTCGGCCAGGCCGCGGGCCTCGTGGCAGTCGCAAATGCTGTGCGCCGGGCCCGGAGTGGTTTGCAGGATCCGCATCGGCCGATTGGTACGTTCATTTTTCTCGGACCGACCGGCGTCGGCAAAACCGAGTTGGCACGGGCGTTGGCCGAGTTTTTGTTTGATAGCGAAGCGGCCCTGGTGCGCATCGATATGAGCGAGTACATGGAAAAACATGCCGTCGCGCGGCTGATCGGGGCGCCCCCCGGCTACGTCGGTTACGAGGAAGGCGGGCAACTCACGGAGGCCGTGCGCCGCCATCCCTACGCCGTCGTATTGCTTGATGAAATCGAAAAGGCCCATCCGGATGTGTTCAATGTTCTACTCCAGATTCTGGACGACGGCCGACTGACAGACGGGCAGGGGCGGGTGGTCGACTTTAAAAATACGGTCATCATTATGACTAGCAATGTGGGGAGCCGGCATTACGCGGCTGGGACAGCAGTCGAGAAGTTGGTCCTGGAAGATTTGCATGCGCAGTTCCGCCCGGAGTTCTTGAATCGAGTCGACGAAATTGTCATTTTCCAGAGTCTCGGTATCGAGGAAATCCAGGAAATTGTGGAGATTCAACTGGTGCGGGTGGTGAAACGGCTGGCCGATCAGCGAATCACATTGACTGTAACTGACGCGGCGAAGGCAGTCTTGGCCCGGGCCGGCTACGATCCGGTCTTTGGTGCGCGGCCGTTGAAGCGGGTGATCCAGCGGAAACTGCTGGATGCTTTGGCGCGTGAAATCCTCGATGGCAAATTTAAAGAGGGGGACCGGATCACCGTCGATCGCGCCAAGCGGGATGGCGAGCTGGCGTTCGTCCGGACCTGAGAGCGTGTTGTAAAATCGGCGGGACGCGCGGAGCTTGTCCTGAGCCGCGAAGCATCGCGTCCGGTTGTCTCATGCCTGCGGCCACGACGAAGCGCGGCCCGCCGGGCAGCATCGGTTGAAAATTAATTTCAAAACTGGCTCTCAGTTATTCCCGCTTTAGTCGGAACTTCGTGCCCGAGGCACCCGGTGGGGCCCCGAACTTTCGTGGTCCACTCGGAGGGGTGGCCGGCGGGGCATCCGCAGGTGGAGCCGGTGGTTCCGTGGCTGGGGGAGCTGATTCGGTGTCACTATTAGCCGCGGCGGCGGGAGCCGCAACCGACGGGGGCTCTTGCCGAAGTAATGGTTTGGGACGGAGGGTGCCCAGCGTCGGTTTTTTGGGAGGTGCTGGCACAGGTGGCGTTGTCGTGAGGATTGCGGTTTCGGCTTGAGGCGAAGGTGGAGTGGGGAGGGGGGCTGGTTGAGTCTCAGTTTTTACAGTCGGTGGTGTGATGGCAGCGACGGGCTCTGAGTGTAATAATGGTTTGGGGCGGAGACCGCCCAAGGTGGGTTTTGGGGGTGCAGTGGGTGCGGCCGGCGGGGGGACGACAACGGGTTCGTTGTTCTCCACGGGAGTTGGCGGTATGGCTGGGGCCAAGTTGCTGACCAGGGCCGGCGGTTCGTCAGGCTTGGGCGGAACCGGCGGTGGGAGGGGAGGACTGGGAGGAACCGGACTCGACACTGGTTTGGTGAGGATGCCCAGAGTTGGTTTGGCGACGGGGCCCGGGCTGGGGGGAGCTGCGGGTGGGGCGGTCTGGACCGGAGGGGCACCAGCCGGCGCGATTGGGGCCGGTGCGACCACCGCAATTTCATAGCGCAGATCGAGGTAACCAATCCGGACCGCGTCTCCCTCTTTCAGTGTGACAGCGGTAATTCGCTGGCCGTTTACCGTGGTGCCATTGACGGAGTGGAGGTCAAATATCTTATAGGTGTCCACATCTTTGATTAACAAAACATGATGCTTGGAGATGTTGGGATCTTCGATGCTGATGATATTATCGGAATCGCGACCCACAGTGATGATCGACTCTTGGAGCTCGATGGTCGCGGCGCCTTGGACGGTTGAAACGAATCGAAGTCTGGGCATAGTTATCCTCCGGTTGCAGGTTAGCGAATGCAGCGCTCGCGTGTCAAATCATTGGTTGCTGTTGCGTTAAACAGTGGAACGAACCCCGCCCCCAGACCAGATTTGTGCTGTCGATCGGGACGATCCGGCGGGTGGGGAAAAGTTTTTGGAGCAACGCTTGCGCGCGTTGGTCAGCCGGCGGATTGCGATAGGTGGGGAGCACGACCACCCGATTGGCAATATAGAAATTGGCGTAGCTGGCGGGTAACCGCCGGCCCTGATACTCCACGACCCCCGGCATGGGCAGCTCAATAATGTGTTTAATCGCCGGCATCTTGCGCAGGCGTCGGAGATTGTCCTGCAGGGCCGCATAATTCACGTCGGCGGGATCCGGTTCGACAATGGTCACCACGGTGTCCGGACTGACAAATCGCGTGAGATCATCCACATGACCATCGGTGTCATCCCCGACAATCCCGGCCCCCAGCCAGAGCACGGTGTGGATGCCGAGATAATCTTTTAACGCTCGTTCAATTTGTTTTTTGCTCAGGCGCGGGTTGCGGTTTTTGTTAAGGAGGCAGGCTTCCGTTGTCAGCAAGAGGCCGCGGCCATTGCTATCGATGGAGCCGCCTTCTAAAACGAGGCCAGGCTGGATGAGGGGGAGGTGGAGCAGTTCGGCAACGCGTTGGGGGACGGCATCATCGTCGGCGAATAATGGGTATTTGCCACCCCAGGCATTAAAAACCCAATCCAGGATGGCGAGTTGCCGACCGCGCCGGATGAAGATGGGGCCGTGATCCCGGCACCATGGCTCATTGGTGAGGATGCGATGGAACCGGAGATTCCGAGTTCTCCCGATCGTCCGCCGGGCGCTGGCTTCCGCGGCGGCACTGCGGCAGCAAATATTCACCCGCTCCCGCCCGGCGAGGGTGCGGGCGAGTTCGCCAAACGCCGGTAAGACCTCGGCATAGCGTCCGGGAAAGCTGGCTCCGTCGGGCCGGGGCCAGCTCAGCCACGTCGCGGCGTGCGGTTCCCATTCAGCGGGCAGCCGATAACCACGGGTGCCCGGTAGTGTGCCGTTATTCATTCCGGTAAAAACGATGACGAAACTCTTGCATCAGCGCAAGAAATTTGTTTTATGACAGTAGGCAACCGCCATGCATTTTGTTCCATCGAAACTTTTTTTGACCAAGGGGGTCGGGACGCATAAGTTGGAGTTACGCAGCTTCGAGATGGCGTTGCGGGATGCCGGGATTGAAAAATGCAACCTGGTGCGGGTGTCGAGCATCCTGCCGCCGCGCTGTAAGATCATTTCTCGCAAGCAAGGCGAGCCGATGTTGCAGCCCGGCCAGATCACGTTTGCAGTGCTGGCGCAGATTTCCACGAACGAACCACACCGGTTGATCGCCGCCTCCATTGGGGTTGCCCAGCCGGCCGAAGAAGATGCCTACGGATATCTCAGCGAACTCCACGCGAACGGGATGAATGATAAAGCTGCGGGCGACTTTTCCGAAGACATGGCGGCGGCCATGCTTGCCTCCACGCTGGGAATTGAATTCAATGAGGATGCCAGCTGGGACGAGAAAGAGCAGGTCTTCCGGGTCTCCGGTAAGATCGTGCGGACCAGCAATATCACCCAGAGTGCGGTGGGGCATTCGCAAGGCCTGTACACCACCGTCATCACGGCGGCCATCTACCTGTTCTAACAGCATTGCATTTCCCGGTGGCCGGGTTATTCTATCGGCCGTGAAGAATGACGTCGTTGAAGTCCACGTTCGCGGGGTCCTGCCGACGGCCAATGGCTGTGCGGTCTTTATCGGCAACGACGACAAGTGTTTTGTCATCTACGTGGATCACAGTGTGGGCGCGGCGATTACCATGTTCATGCGCAACACGCCCAAGGAACGGCCCCTCACACACGATCTGATTGGCCATATTTTTACCGGCCTGGGCGTGAAAGTGGAACGCGTGATCATCAATGATCTCAAGAGCACCACCTACTATGCGCGGTTGATCCTCCGGGCGGAAAATGAGCTCGGGAAAAAAATTCTCGAAATTGACGCCCGGCCCAGTGATTGCATTGCCTTGGCGGTGCAGCAGAAAAGCCCGATTTACGTCACGGCCAAGGTGTTTGATGCCGTCGAAGACATGACGGAAGTTCTCAAGCGAATGAACCAGGATGGCGGGGAAGAGCCGAGTTCGACAGACGAACCGGGCGGCGAATAACCTGGTCTGGCGGCTCGTCGGCTACGTGCTGTAGCGCAACTCGCCAGCTGTCGAGACCAGCCCCAACTCGACCGCATATTTCTGGAACAGGGCGATCGCTTTTTTTTCCACTGTCCCCAAATCGTAGCGGACACAGCGGGTCAGATACTCCCGGCGAAATTCCGGCGTGGCTTCCGTTGCGGTTTGAACGATCGTTTCGATGTTTGCCAATCCATTGGCTTTCGCGGTCCAGAGCAGGGATCGCAGCCGGGCATCATGAAAAACACCCCGTTGACCAGCCCAGACGGCAAAGACGAAGGGCAAGCCGGTCCAGTCCCGCCACGCGGCGGCCAGATCCAGCACATGGGGACGCGCGGCAGCCGGGGCAAGTGAGTAGCGGATCGCGGCGTCGCCGATCATCAGCACGGCCGGGTGCTCGGTCAGTTGTGCGTTCGGAGGGCATGCATAAAACTCCGGCTCAATCCGGTACACCATCCGCAAGAGGATTCGCAACAGCATCACAGAAGACCGCGACGCGGGGTCCAGGGCAATCCGCTGCAACTTCGCAATCGGTTCTTTGTGGAAGAGCAAGACGCTACGGACCGGTCCGTTTGCAGCAATGGCGACGTGATCCAGGATGTCATACTGGTCATGTCGCAAGACCGCCGCGACCGGCACAATTCCAACATCAATTTCGCCTTGATACAGGCGTTCCGCGAGTTGGGCGGGAACTGTGGAAATAACCTGGTCTTCAATCCCGTAAATCAACGGGCGAACATTGAGATAGGGGATGGACCCAATCCGCCAGGTCACAGCCCGCCTCCGACACTGGCGGGCGAGGCTCCGGCCGAGCCAGGGTTCAACCCCGGTGGCTCGGCAGGAGCCTCGCCCGCCAAATGCGGGTTGACAGGTCCGTACAGGGAATCGCGCTGGACCGGTTCCCGGCCGGCTTCCCGAATGGTCCGGATCAATTCCACCTGAGCCATCTGCTGCGGAGTCTGCGCACCAGCCATGTGATAGATTTTTTCCTCCATGATTGTGCCGTCGAGATCATCCACGCCGTAGCTCAAGGAGACTTGTGCAAGTTTCAGGCCCATCAAGACCCAATACGCTTTGATGTGGTCGAGGTTGTCGAGATAGATGCGGGAAATGGCCAGCGTTTTCAGCAGGTCGTAACCGCTTGGTCCTGGCAAGCGGGCCAATTTGGTGTTTTCCGGGTGAAACGCCAGTGGCACAAAGGCGGTAAATCCTCCCGTTTGGTCCTGGAGTTTCCGTAATTGACGGAGATGATCCACTCGCTGGGCGGTGGTCTCCACGTGGCCGATCAACATCGTACAGGTGGAGCGCCCGCCCATCTGGTGCCACGTTCGATGAACGGTGAGCCATTCGTCCGCCGTCTCTTTGGCGTGGCAGATTACCTGGCGGACGGCGGGATCAAAAATCTCAGCGCCCCCGCCGGTGAGTGATCCCAGTCCCGCTTCGCGCAGGGCGGTTAAGGTTTCGAGGATGCTGCGCTTGCCCACCCACGCCAAGTGTTTGATCTCAATGGCTGTAAACGCCTTCAAATGCAGTCGCGGATCCAGCGCTTGGAGGGCGCGGAGCATTTCGATGTAATAGTCCCACTTGAACGACGGATGCAGTCCGCCGACGATATGCAGTTCCGTGATGCCGAGCTGGAGCGCGGCCTGCGCCTTCGCAACCATTTCTGGGAGATTGTATTCGTAGGCTCCGGCGTCGCGGCGGCGTCGATAAAATGCGCAGAAATCGCAATCGAGAATGCACAGATTCGAGTAGTTGATGTGCCGATTCAGGATGTAATAGGCGCGCTTCCCATTTTTCCGTTCGCGGACGCAGTTCGCCATGACGCCAAGGGTGGCGAGGTCGTTTGACTGAAACAGCCGATGGCATTCTGTTTCGTCAATCCGCTGGCCGGATTCGACCTTCACAAAAATATCTTTTAGTTCCGATCGCTCAACAAATTTATTCATAACTTGTCGGTCAAGCAACTGGCTTGACGCACTGTGATTGAACAAGCGGGAGGCTCGTCCTACCGGCTTGCCACGTCCGCCACCACACTCGCTAAAAATACCACACTAATGACGCCGTTCACGCGCAACGCCGCCGCGTTCACGCTGACCGGGTCGCCGCGCCGCGCGAGCCGGTGTTCGGACACCAAACCAGCTGCGATTATGACCAGCCCCGTGAAATATGCCCAGCGCAATCCCAAAAGCAACCCGAATCCCACTAACGTTATCCACATGATTCCATGTGCCCAACGGGCGAACCGCAAACTACCCGCAATGCCCCACCGGACCGGTAGCGAGTGCAGGCCGGCGACTGTGTCTGCCGCGAAATCCTGAGTGGCGTAAATGATGTCAAACCCGGCGAGCCAAAACACAACGGCGAAAGCCAACACGACCGGCGGCCACGCGAGGCTCCCGGTCACCGCCAACCAGGCACCGACCGGTGCCGCTGCCAGTGCCAGCCCGAGAAAGAAATGCGTAAAATCCGTAAAGCGTTTGGTGAGTGAATAGAAACCTACGAGTCCAAGTGCGACCGGTGAAAGATAAAAGCAGACCGGGTTGATAAACCACGTCACCGCAACAAACCCGGTCGCCGCCCCGATTACCAGTCCCCAAGCTTCCACCCTGCCAATCTTCCCGGCCGGCAAATGCCGCCCGGCCGTCCGAGGATTTTGGGCGTCAAACTTCCGATCCATAATCCGGTTGAATCCCATGGCCGCAGTCCGGGCGCAGACCAGCGCTGCCAGGATCAGGAGCGTCATCCGCCAGCCCGGCCAGCCACCCGTTTCACGGCTCGCCACGACCAAGCTGGCCAGTGCAAACGGCAGTGCAAACACTGTGTGTGAAAACCGGACAAACGAAAGGTATTTTCGGAACGGAGACATCCTTGCTTATTAGCACGAATGCGCAGTCAATCACAACCCGCGGAAAAATATCGTGGCTGATCACAGGAGCGCCTGAAACACGGTTGACACATTATTCCAACCGATGTATCTCTTAATCAGATGTTTGCCCGGAGGATTACGCACTATATGAAGCGGCGACCAATCGGTTTTACGCTGATCGAACTGTTGGTGGTGGTTGTTATCATTGCCATCTTGGCCGGGTTTTTGCTGCCGGCGATGGCCGCGGCCCGGGAAAAAAGCAAACGCATGGCTTGCTCCAGCAATTTGCGGCAAATTGGGGCGGGAATGCTCGCGTATGCCAACGACAATGACAACCACCTTCCGACGGCTGGCTCGAATTACGTCAATCCTAATGCGGTATTGTGGGATTTGATATTGGTGACCAATAATTATGTGTCAGCAAAAGTTTTTACGTGTCCTGATGATTTAACTAATCGCACCGTCGTTGGCGCTGTGCCGCGCTCCTATGCCATCGCCGTTGGCTCTGGTGGGATCCCGGGGAACTACTGGATTCAGGGCTCACGGCTGACCTGTCCGTTTCTAACCAACTTCACCGATATTGCTGTGGTCACGGAAAAATTTGGTGCCGGCGATGTCGTGGGTGCTAGTGCGGTGGCCGGGCCGAACTATTATTATAGCGTTCCAGGGGATGTGACCTCGGCGCATGTGAAGAAAACAAATCTCTGGATTTGCAACTACCTGTACATGGATTTTCATGCAGCCTGGGTAGTGACTCCCAGTAGCACGAATAATATGTTTCCCAAGGTCGCGGGATCTTGCAAGTAAGTTGCGCGTTGGTGGTTTTATCGGCGCGCTTTCCCTCGCCACTGACTTCAGCCGAGGCTAATATTCAGCCTACCGTGGCGGTGCCACCCTTGGATCTGGTAATTCTTTTTGAGGATGACGATGTGCTCGTCTTGAATAAGCCGGGCGGATTGGTTTGCCATTCTGCATCCCGGCCCGGTCAGACCTCTCTTGTGGTCCAACTCCGTGACCACGGGATCACCACGCCGCGCCTCGTGAACCGGCTCGACCGTGAAACCAGCGGGCTTGTCATTGTGGCAAAAAACGAACGCGCCGGCAAAAATCTCGGCAAACAGGTGCTCCGCCGCGAAATCCAAAAAGAATACCGCGCCATCTGTTGGGGGGAATTCCAGGAAGCGACCGGGCTGATCGACCAGCCCATTGCCGTGACCAGTGGGGGGCCGGTTTATACGAAACGGGTCATCGATCCCGCCGGTAAACCGAGTGTCACCGAATTCTTTATCGCGAAACAATTACCGGGTTTCTCAGTGGTTGGGTTGCGGCCGCAAACCGGCCGGGCCCACCAACTCCGGGTGCACCTGGCGTCGCTCGGCCATCCGATTGTGGGTGATAAAATTTACGGGCCCGACGAACGCCTGTATCTTGAATTCATTGCACAGGGGATGACGCCGGCCCTGCTTGCCAAACTACTTTTGCCACGGCATGCCTTACATGCGAGCGCGGTGACGTTCCGCCATCCACACACGCAGGTGCTGATGACGTGCCTGGCGGATTTACCGGAGGATATGGTGCAGTTTATTGAGGAAAAAACACGATGCTGCTGAACCGCAACTTTTTCCGTCTCTGGCTGTCACAAATCGTGCTGACGATCGGCGGTGGATTCATGCAGATGGGCTTGATCGAGTTGTTTCGGGTGCGGGGCTATGATGTGCGGGTGGAGACGGCAAAGTTTTCCTTTGCAGTGGCAATCCCAGGTTTATTGCTCGGCCCGGTGGCCATGGCGTGCCTGGATCGCTGGCAACGGCGGAGTGTCTTGTTGATCAGCGATGTCTTGCGGGTGGTGGTGGCGGTGGCAATTATCGCGTGGTTGCTGCCGCTGCTGAATGGCCAGGTGGAGCAACGCGATTTGTTTCGCGTTTATTTGCTGGTCGGTTTGATTGGGGTGATCGCGACGTTTTATTTGCCGGCGCGCGTGGCCGTCCTGCCGAATCTCGTGGCCTCCGACCAGTTGATGCAGGCGAATAAGATTTTTACAACCAGCCTGGCGATTGCGACGGTTGGCGGCATGGCGCTCGGCGGATTTGTCGCGGAACGGTTTGGCGTGGGGGTGGCGATTCTACTGAGCGGAGTGAGTTTTCTCGTGAGTTTTGGTTTGTTGTGGACGATTCAGATGCCGCCCCACGCGACGACCGGGCGGGCCAAACCGGTGTTTGAAGAATTTGTGACCGGCTGTGTTTATCTCTGGGAACATCCCACGGCTTTGCCGCTGGTATTGCTGAATGCGTTCTTTGCATTTCTTCTCGGCGTGTTAATGATTGTGTTTCTCGGCTACGCGTTCAAGACTTTGGGCTTGCGGACGGCTGGAGTTGGCTATCTGGGGGCGGCCGCCGGGGTTGGCGCCGGGATCGGCCTGGCTTTGCTCGGGCGCGGCAAAGCGTGGTCCCATTCCGGTTGGGTTTCGTTTTTCCAGTTGATGCTGGCGGGGGCGGCGTTGGTCGGGCTTGGCTTGACGACCCAGATCGCGTTGGCAGCGCTGCTGGTCGTGGTCCTCGGTGCGGTGTCGGTGACGGTCCTGATTTACATTGATGCAAAATTGCAGGCTCAGGTCGAAGATGCCCGGCGCGGCGCAGTCTTTGCCGCGCGGGGAATGCTGACGTCGCTCACGATGGTGGTGGCGTTTTGGCTGCAGTTCGGCACGGAATTCTTCAAGCAGACGAAGGCCCCGGTCGTCTTACTCTGGCTGGGTGCGAGCAGTGGTGTCGCGGCGGTCTTGATGCTGGTGCTGCTGTGTCGCAAGCCCGCGGCTTAGCTGGACTTGCCGTTGGTAGGGACTGTGGAGATTGAAGTAGATGCCACAGTGGGGCCGGTCCGTTTCGGTCTGGCTCAGCATGACCGTCACATGCCGGTCGAGTGCCAAACCGTGCCGGAGGCCCGGACCACGGTCCGCATAGGCGGTGATGGCCTTCTTGAGCAAGGAGCGCAGACCGCGGAGAAAATCCTCCGGAGTCTTATCAATGCAAATGATAAACCGGTCGTAATTGCCGACCGCTTGCTCGATCTCAGACTGAAAATCATCAACTTGAAATGCCATAATGTTGGAAGTATTAGCAGGATGCTCGCCTTCTGCAAGCTTTGGGTGCGGAGCGCGCACCGATGGGCGCTCCTACCAGCCATGACAATGAAATGGCGGCAGGATCAAACTGCGCCTGCTACCGGCGCAGTTCGCAGTTGACGTGCCCGCAATTCAGGTGCAACAAAGAGTAATTATGAAAATCATCGCCTCCCTGCTGATGATCGGTTGGACGATCACAACTTTTGCCAATCCGGCTTTGCCCAGTCGTGAAGTTTCGTTTGTGAATGAAGTGAGTACCGCCCAGCAACGCGGGCTGACCTGGTTGCTTCACCAGCAGGAAGGGGACGGATCGTGGCGGCATCACCCGGCGATTACGGCATTGGCGCTGACTGCGGTGTATCGCGCCGGCCGCCCCCTGACTGCGTCGGAACAGGCGGCTGCTGCCAAAGGGCTGCAATTCGTCCTGAGCAACGTTCGCACCAATGGCGCGATCTATGCCGGCGATGACAAGGATAAATACCCGAATTATTCGACCGCCATTTGCGCGATGGCGTTGCTGGCCTCCGGCCAGCCGGAATACACGACAACGATCCGGAACGGCCGGAAGTTTTTGCTGAGCTCGCAGTTTGACGAGCGTACGGGCTATGCGACCAATGACGCAAGTTATGGCGGGATCGGCTATGGGAAACGCGAACGGCCCGACATGTCGAATATGCAATGGTCGCTGGAAGCGCTGCGGTTGACCGAGTCCTTGGACAAACCGGTGGGTGAGGACGGTTCCTTCCGTCCGCGCCCCGAAGCTTCCTTGCACTGGGAGAAGGCAATTCAATTTCTCCAACGTTGCCAGAATTTACCGGACAAGAATGATCAGCCGTGGGCGAAGGTGGCCAGCGCCGAAGATTGTGGCGGGTTTATCTACATGCCGGGCGATCCTGCAAAAGGATTGCCGGCGCTGAGTTTTGCCAATGAAGGCCAGCCGATCGATGAGAAAACGCCGTTGCGCAGCTATGCCAGCATGACGTACGCCGGCTTGAAGAGCTACCTCTATGCCGACCTGAAAAAAGATGACCCGCGCGTTCTGGCTGCGCTGCATTGGCTGCAGAAAAACTATTCACTGGAAGAAAATCCCGGCTTGGGAAAACAGGGATTATTTTACTATTACCATACGGCGGCAAAAGCGTTGACAGTTTTTGGCAGTGACACCTTCACCGACGCGGCCGGAAAGATTCACGACTGGCGGTATGAGTTGCTGAATAAATTGGTCAGCCTCCAGAAAGCGGATGGCTTTTGGATCAACGATAACAACCGCTGGTGGGAAAACGATCCGGTGCTGGTGACGAGTTACAGCCTGCTGGCGCTTGAAATCCTGCAAGCCCGGCACTACCCCTGATCGTGGTCAGGGAAAGGGGACGGCGGGCGGACTTGCGCTGGCTTCTTCCGCGTGAGCGCGGGCGGTGAGCTGTTTGAGTTTTTTCTCGACCAGCAAGTGGACCAGTTCGAGTGCTGCATTCTGCGCGTGGATGCGGGTGACATCCGGGAGGAATGAATTTTCCGCAATCAAGGAGGTCTCCGCCTTTAAAAATTCTTCCACGGCGTCTTCGAGCGCCGCGCGGGCTTGATGCTCTTCAATCATTAATTGGTGGAAACTGGCCGCCATATCAATCTTCGTAATTCAAAATATTGAGCATTGTCAATGGAAACCCAGTTGCGGCGACTGTCGATGGCCAACACTGAAACCGATTTCATCCCGAGGTACCGGTTACGGAATCGTTTCCCGCGTCAGCTTGATTAGTGTCTTCCACATTTGCTCCGGCTTTTCACAGTCGAGAAGTGTTTTCCGGGCTTCCGTGGCTTCGAAGGTCCGCACCAGGCCGGCGAGAAGTCGGAGATAGAACGCCGTGGCAGGGGTGGGGATCACAATAAAAAAGAAAATCTTACTGAGGTGTTCCCCGGCGGCGCCGAAGTTGATCCCCTTGGGTTTTAGCCCCAGCGCCAGGGTCAGGCCCCCGCCTTCGACATCGCGGACGTGCGGGAAAGCCAATCCGCGCTCCACGGCAGTGCTCACGACGGCTTCCCGACGCAAGGCGAGATCGCTCATGATTCCGGCGTTCTCAATAAACCCACTGGTCGCCAATTGCTGGGTTAATTCGCTGATTACTTCTGCCGGTGTTGATCCGTCCAAGCGGGGGATCATGAGGCTGACAGAGGAGAAACGGGCGATTCCGACCGGAATGGCCAAATCCGGATCGTTTTTTTTCTTCGGCTGCCGAGCGACGGTATCTGGGAAATAAAGGTAGCGGCCACAGTGGGGGCAGTTTTGCAGCTCTTCGCCGGTCTTGGTTGCGTTGACAATATTCGGCGGCACCGCCAAGCTGCACCGGGAACAACTTCCATGGGCCAGCGGCACCACCGCCAGCGGATAACGTTTTTGCAGCCGGTCATAGCGGTCCGCGACACCGTCCGGTAATTGGGCGCGCAGTTCGGTAATGGCTTTTTCCAATTGGGCGAGCGGCATCGGCATCCCGGAAGCGCGTTGTTCTTCCTTGGCAAAAGTGAGTTCTTGGAGTTGGATCAATTGATTGAGAAGGTTTTTCATCGGCGAAACTACAGTAGTCCTTTTTCACAGCAGCACAAACAAAAAAGCCACCCGTGCGAATCCGCAGCGGTCGGTCCCGGACGAATCCGAGTTCTCAGCAGCGGTAATTCATGCTACGGTTTAAGTCCATGGCTGACAAACGCGACATCAAAGGATTGTATCGGGACGAACTCGTCAAACTCTGTGCCCCCGCGTACCGGGCGGATCAGGTTTTACAATGGATCTACGAGAAACAAGCCGATTCGTTCGCGGCGATGACCAACTTGCCGGCTCCCCTGCGGGCCCAGCTCGACGCGGAGTTCGAATTGCACGCCGTTCAATCCGTTCGCACCCGGCATGCGACCGACACTACCGACAAATTTCTGTTTCAATTGCGGGACCAGGCGTTGATTGAAACCGTCCTGATCCCCGCCACACCCGGCCTCACCAGCCAGAGCGACCGGCATACCGTCTGTGTCTCCACGCAGGTCGGTTGCGCCTACGGCTGCCGGTTTTGCGCCAGCGGGCTGGCTGGGGTAAAACGCAATCTCACTGCCGCCGAAATTGTGGACCAGGTTCTCCAAGTGCAAAAACTGACCGGCGAACGCGTCAGTAACCTGGTCGTGATGGGGATGGGGGAACCGCTGGCGAATTATGACAATGTGCTGCGGGCCCTGCGGATTCTCAATGCTCCCTGGGCGCTCGGCCTCGGCGCGCGCAAAATTACTGTCTCGACGGTCGGGTTGGCGCCGCGAATTCGCCAATTGGCGGACGAGCCAATGCAGCTCCGCCTCGCGGTCTCGCTCCACGGCGCGACGGATGCCGTCCGGAGCCAGATTATGCCGGTGAGCAAAAAACATCCGTTGACCGAGTTGCTGGAAGCCTGCGATTACTACGTCAACACCAAGAAGCGGATGCTGACCTTTGAATACATCCTGATTGAGAATGTGAATGATGTTCTTGAGCAGGCTTACAAACTGGCCGCAATTGCCCGGCGGCTGCATGCGAAAGTGAATCTGATTCCCTACAACCCGGTGGAAGGTCTCGCGTGGAAACGGCCGGATCGTGAGCGGTGCAAAATGTTTCAGCACACACTGAAAACTGCCGGCATCACTGCCACGCTTCGCACCGAAAAGGGAATCGATATCGCCGCCGCCTGTGGCCAGTTGCGGTTGCAGCATGCGGCAATTGACAAAACAGATTCGCTGTCCTCCGACTGATCCGCGACTGCAGCAGTTGCGAATTCTTCGAGCATACCGCAAGCGGGTGGG
>Ga0209083_1001096_pt1 | contig 33167 bp, 49 predicted proteins | sample AM7aDNAmetaG_FD_184132 | JGI IMG/M metagenome (GOLD analysis project Ga0209083, IMG submission 184132) | Freshwater microbial communities from Finland to study Microbial Dark Matter (Phase II) - AM7a DNA metaG (SPAdes) (version 3) | ecosystem: Environmental > Aquatic > Freshwater > Lake ... | reverse complement strand
CACCATCAATTGGTTCAAGACCCATTTGTTCACGTGCTTCATTTGGTGTCATATAGTAATTTTGTATGCCACTAGCACGTTCAGCAACTTGCTGTTCTCTATTTTCTGGTACAGGGTCTAAAAGTCTAAATCTATAATCGTAATTAACCAAACCAAACATTGGCAGATAGAATTCGTTAAGGTTATCGACAATACGTTGCATTTTTGGTTTGCAAACAAACTTAGTGAATACATATTCAGTAACCTGTGCGGAAGCAAAGTTAACGTCCTCGGTTATGCCTAGTATAGTTTTAGGAACTCTAAAATATGCCAGTATTTCATCACGCAAGGCTTTTCTACTTTCAGAATACTGCATCTCCTTTTGTGTTGGCGACAGCGCTTGATATTCTGTACCACCCTCAAGTATCGCCATCTTTCCGGAATTCTGTACACCGCGAAACTTAGAGTCCCAACTGGCTTTGATTCTTTCGAACTGTTCCTGACTTAGATTGCCTTGAACTTTTAATAACGCACTCGGCATAGCAGAATTACCGAAAAAGTTTCTCTGCCATTCAGCACTAAAAGTATCGGTATCAATTGCAATTGCAGCCGCCTGTACACGACCTACACCACGCAACGCATCTTCGGGATTAAAATCTTTGAAGTGTATTACTTCATAAGTTTCAAGGCGTACAACCTCACCAGCACCATTCGTGAATTCGTAGTGGTCGATATAATCGGTCTTTGATTTTATTATTACCACTTTAGTAGGGTCTAATGGCCATATTTCTTTCGGAACTGTACCTGTAGAGTTAGACGGACAATACCAATAAGCGTTACCCGAAAGCTCTGAAAATGCCTGTGTACTGAATAATAATTGTGAAAAGGTATAGAAATTATTAACCGCATTTAAAACATCTGTTGATTGGTGTTTCTCGACTGTAGTCCAACCATCTTTTGTTTTTTTCTCCAAAACAATATCCATTTGGGATACAACTTCGGCTATTGCATTAACACATGCGTAAACCCAACCGTGGTACGCTTTTAGATATTCCTTTTCACCCATTCTAGGACGTGACGCATTGTTTAAATAACCGAACACTTGCGAGTTGAAAGACTTTTGAGCCGTGCTACCTATAAAGTTTTTAATATTTGATATAAACGACATACGTATACATCTATTTTAGTGTTAACGTATACATTTTTTATATAAATCGAATATCAGCATAAGGCGTACAACGTGCAAACGTAAGCATAAATGATTCAGCATGGTCTGGTGATTTGCCAGTACGTTTCTTCAATTCGTCTTTAGGTTCAATCTGTAAAACCTTATCGCTTGATATTTTGTATTTAATCCACGACAACTGCACCCACTTTTCGGAAGCTACAAGTTTTCCGCCTTGTTTAATCCATTGAATAGCGTTCCAGTAATATTCGGCTTTTGAATTCTTAAACTCCGGCTCTGTAGCTGTCATGCCTACATTTACAGCATTGACCTGATAACCAAGTTCAATAAGTCTATCCGTAACACCGCGCCCAATACCAATATCGTCAATAAATACATCGATTGGTTTTAGTAACTTGATAATATCTTTAGTTGAACCATTAAAGTTTGTGGTAATACACTCATCAAATAGTCTTACTACTTCGGTAACATTGGACATTGTGTCATTGCTTTTATTCCAGCTCCTAAAATACGCTTCTTTTGATGTACGCAAACAAAACACGTTAAAATCACCGCCACCGCCTACATCTAATCCTAATTTAAGTGGTGCGGTAATATCTGTGAATTCTGGTATCTGTGCCTGTTGTATAATGTCTTGTGATACTAACTGCCTGTAGCCGTGAGCATCTATATCATCTTCGTCTGGAAACTTACATTCATAAAACTGCTCAAAAAAAGGTAGACCTCGTTTTTCTTCAACACTTTCCGCATCTAAACGCTTTTCGGCAATTGCCTGTTCTAAACTTATATCGATTTTTAGATAACGAGGATTGTATTTTATATTTTGCAGAAAGTGATTACGATTAACAGCGTTGCCCAACTCTACAAGGAATGTTTTTTTATAGTCGCCCGTTCCCTCTAATATCTTTAAAATAGCCAAATACTGTAATGGTGTTAGTAATGGCGATTCGTCCAGTACAAGGTTTGGCACATGTTCGCCAATTGCTTTAGATACATTAGATTCAGAACCATGTACGGAAACAATCTTGATTGAGCCACCGCCTTTAAATGTTAAATGGTCTTTCTTCTTTTCACGTCTTAATCTGTCAAACGATTGGTCTTTATCAGCTTCGAGTTGCATTACAAAGCTAGGGTCGTCAAATATATGCCCGATTGTTTTGCTCATAATCAAATCAGATGTGTCCAATTTAACCGAACCGATGATGAAGTCCTCATGACAAAACACCACTCGTGCCAGTACACCCATCGATATAAATTCAGTCTTGCCATAGCCTGTAGGCGCTAGACAAGCAATACGCGGATTTAATTTAAAAAGAATGGCGCAAAATATATCAAACTCACCTGCCGACATTATGTCTAGGGCTGGTTTATTATTTACTCGAAATAGTCGGAGTACCTGTAAGGCGGCTAACAGTTGTTCCTGTGATAATTCCATCTGTCTTTCCTTTTGAAAGTTTATCAATAATGTCACCAAGTACGTTTATTTTAGAATCTTCGGTATCGACTGTGATTGTTTGTTTTGGCATACCGTCCAAATATGCCCAAATAAGTTTGATTGCGAATAAATCACCCTTATAGGCGATTGCAGCTATTTTCTGTACAAGTTCTTGTTTACGGGTAAGTTCGTGACCCACTTCCTTTTGGTCTAAATAAGCACGCATTAAATCTGTTAAAGTTTCACCTTTTCTCGGTCTGCCATCTGCGTTTAACTGCACGCCTTTTTTCAATCTTCCGTCTGGGTCACGTGCTACTTTCGTGCTAGTTTCTTTTGACATGTAAATATTGTACTCTAAACCGATTAACAGTTCTAGTTATTTAGTTCCTCTATTTGCTTATTGATATTCTGTTCCAGTTTATAACCTAGTACAAGTATTCCAAAAACTTGCGAAACTTCATCTGGTTTGCCAATAGGCAGTTTTTGTTAGTGTGATACGCCCAGCCAAGTTATTCTATAAGGCTTTTTTCCGTGCTTTTTAGCTATTTCAGCTATTTTGGCGTTGCAGATTTCGATATATGGTTCTGACCTTTTCTTTCCCTCGTCATAAGTCATCAAACCAAGTTTCACCTGTTGTGCCAGCATTTGAATTGTTGCGTATGCTTTGTTTGAGTCCATAGTTACATTATATAACTATTAACAGCCTATGTCAATCGGCTACGTCTTGGATATAGTCAATGATAAGGCTAAAGAAATTGCTAAAAAGTACGGCAAGAAGCCTATAAACATAGTTACATTTGGGGGTCTACGCCGCTAACCTCTATTTCCAAATAATTACTCTTTATTTCCTTTGGGTCACCCTTATAAAATACTAGTACGTTTTGATGACATTTACCTAGTTTCCTGCCACTTGTGAACTGCTTCCCTACTCTAATGGGAAGCGAACCAACGGAATTTACTAAGATTGCTTCATTATACAAAGTCATTCCTACGTCTTGAAAGGCGCTAATGGTTTCGGATATAAAGTTTCTATAAAAACCTTTCTTGTCCCTAATGTCACCTACAACAAAACAGGCAAATCTATTATCCTTTAACATGGAAACGCTGTCCTTAATTATAAGGCGGTATTGTTTTAGGAATTGGGCATAATCCATTGCGGACAGTTCCCCAGCGTCCTCACTATAAACTTCCAAATCAAAATAAGGTGGACAACTAAATATATAATCGTATTCGGCAGGACATAGTTCTTTTATGTTCGCACTATCGCCAACTGACCACGTTGGCTTGTTATCGGGTACAATTTCCTCTGCCTGTTTCCTATTTTCGGTTACCTGTTCCTCGGACAAATCGTTCCCAAAGTAGCTATAACCCAAGTAGTTAGCAACTACGCCTCTGACACTACCACCTGCAAACGGGTCAAGTATTTTTCCCTTATCAACACAAAACCATTTGTATGCTAGTTCACAAAGCACGGGGTCAAAAACACTTGTGTTGTCCTCTGCCCCACCCCCGCCAAATGTAGCGACCAAAGGGCTAAAACCAAGCAATGTCTTCTTCCTGCCCGCCTCGCTTTCTATACCCAACGCCAACCACGACCGTCTCCTATCTTGCCAATAACCCTGTCGTGTATCCAATACTGTAAATGGCGGAATTATAAATCTTTCCGCTAGTTTCTTTTTTGCTTCTTCGGGGGTTTGCTTATCTGACCAACCGCTTGTATCTATTCCCCATTCTTCCAAAGGCAAGTCACTCCATTCGTTTGCCAGCATGTCATCGTCCCATTCTCCAAATGGTACATTGTCCTTGATTATGAATTCTTTTTTACGTTCTTCTGACAAATCCTCTGCCTTTATAAAGTACCCGTCTAATACTTCAAAACCATCGTTTTTAAGCTCCTGTAATGCCCTAAGACGCATGTTTCCACCTAAAACGATATAACTATCATCGTAAACAATTGGGCGTAGTTTTAACATCTGCGGAAATTCTTTTATCGACTTCTTTAACTTTTCAAACTTATCGCCCTTAATTGTTCTAGGATTGTTTGGATTTATTTTTAATTTTTCAAATAGATTGTCCATACGAAATTGTATCTGCCTTTCGTTTAAGTTCGTCATACCAAGATTGTCCATTTCTTGCTATGAGCCACTCCCTAAATTTTATAATTGTTTTATGCGCCGAAAACCCCACACTTTCAGTATGACAGTTTTGACACAAAGTAATTCCATTATCAACATCATAACGCGTGTTTAAATATGCACGCTTAAAAATATGATGGCTATTTAGCATGTGCGGACTCCCACACTTAACGCAACACCAACCATCGCGCTTCTTAACAGCCAGCGACCAGTCAGCAAGCATTTTATAATCCCAAGTTAAGGCACGTTTGCTAGTCCTCATGTGATATTTTTTGTCTACGCCAACCTTTCATTGACACGCCAGCACGATTTGCCAAGCGATGTTTAATCCTAATTACAATTTGATGTACCGACTGTATGCAAACACCTCTGTTGTCGGCTATTTCCTGTCTGTCATACCCTTGCGCCAACAAGGTAGCCACGTCCCGTTGTCTTTTGGTAAGCAGTTTAAGTAGTGATTGTGCATTTTCTTCTGCTTCCATATCCTCTGCCTGTCTGCCACAATCGCTAATAGTTTCGCCAATATCATCTGCTAAGTCCTCAATTGATACGTCCTCGATTTGTGCAGCTAATATTTCATATAGTGTGGGCATTTAGTCTTTATAATATCGCCTGTATTCTTCGGCAGTATCTCTATCAAGTAAATACGCGGTATTCTCCCAATTTATATCTGTGGCGGAATTCTCAAAGCCAATAAACCATCTAGCCATACGCCAGTTATAATCAAAATCATTACGTTGTACGGGACAATGTAGTGTGTCCACATTGATTATACTTCCATCACTTCCAACTGTTGTTGGTTTTTGTTGTTGATACCCCGATAGTGTAGTTTCATTCCAGCCTAAATGTTCAACAAGCGATGGTGCTGTAGCCCTAACCTGAATATTTTTATAATATAAATACATTGACCATTTCCCATCGTCAAAATATAATTCTGGTTTTATGTGTTGGTCTGACCAAACTAAAAAATCCTTAATAATTGCAACGGGCATTACATACGCTTGTGCCATTAACCATTTTTGCAACATAACGTAGTGAACACCTTGTATACGTGCTTGATCTTGTGTCTTTTTGTTGCAGAAAAATGTTAGTGGTTCGGTTGGGAATAAATCAATTAATCGTTCAACTGTAGGTACAAAATCCATACAAGGTAAAATATCGTCCTGTAAGACAAGTAGGTGCGTAACATCTTCCGATATATTGGACAATGTTTTAACGCAAGAATTCCACAAATCATTCTTATCATCGGTTATTATCTCAACTCTGTCATCGTTTAACATGTGTACAAGTTCTTTAACGTATCTTTGTCTACGCGGTGTGTGCTGTATACGGATAGCCAATTTCATTTGAAAAGTCCTAAATCAATTACATCACGCCAATACGTCATGTCTTGACCTGATATTTTTTCATACTCAAAAGAATCGCTACGTTTTATCCAACTAACCACCGATGGTGTGAATGTTTTCTCTGCCGCCCTTGTACTTACCTCACCTAAATGATGGATAACAGCGTCTTTCGTGAAAACACATTTCTTCCCAAATCTTTCAGCTTCTAAACATAAATAAAAATCGCCAAACCAATGTACTAATTTTTTAGGTATTGGGAATAAATCGGGTATATTTTCGTGTCTAAATGCAAAACAAGCACCACGTAACGCGCAACCACCAGCCCTGACATGTTTTCCGTAAGGTTCTGCCATACCTGCGTCAGTCTGGTACGGGCTTGCAATATAAACGTCTTTATCCTGTAATGCGTCCACCAAAAACAAATCCCAATATTTAGAAAACGTTATATCGTTATTTATAACAACAACGTATTCATTTTTCGCCAAACCTACCCCAAAATTCCAAACTCCGTTTGTATAAGTGTGTTCGTTTAACAGGTATTTCTGTGCATTGGATTTACTCAATTCTTTCAAGTATTCACGTGTACGTAAATCGTTACTACAATCGTCTACAACGATTAATTCAAACGGATAGTATGTATTATCGTAAAGTGAATCAATTGTGGCTCTGGTAGCTTCTGGTGCGTTATAAGACCCCATCACGACTGTTAGTCTAGCTGGTTGGACTTTAACAATCTGTCCGTTAAACAAAGCGTCATAATAATACTGTTCAAAATTCTTACGTCTTTGGTCGTAAGTTTTCTTGTCACGTTCCAAATTAACTAAGCCACGTTTGTACGTTTCGTCCATTTCGGCTTGTTTATTGACCCAATGATGGTGTTTTATTTCGGTCTTAGCCTGTACCCAAGCGTTACGCATCATTGCTACTTGTTCTGTTTCAATATCAGCCATGTAATGAATATATTTTGTTGAATAGGGCGTATTAGGTTCATCAAATGTACCAGAAAATTCCTGTACATAAGCACGTTTTACAAGTGGGTGCGAGCCGTGCAAACCAGTCTGCGATACAGTCCAATCATCAAGTGAACCAACAATACCGATAGCCAAATTGTCGAAATATTTTAAAAGTTTCTTGTCCCAATTGGGTGTAAATTCAATGTCATCAGCACCGAACAACAAGTAAGGCTCGGTTGTTGATTTATAACCTTGATTTATACCAGCAACGTAAGTGCCAGCGTGATTTAAAATGATATTAAGACCAAGCCTAGTTGCTTCGCTAACTGTCTGTGTGTCTGTTGGGCTGCAAATTATATAGATATTTTGTTTGCATGTGGAATTTATATTGTCCCGTATACTTTCCAATTTGTGTGACCTGCCAAGCGTTGGAATTAGTATAGCGATTTCGCCCATTACCTTATTCTACGCCAATAACATTTACAGTCAAAAAACCTATTTTTCTTCGGCTAAGTAACCCTCAAACTTCTCACTCATTTGATTATTGTTAATTGGTGTCATAGAGAAGATTCCTTAATTAACTTGCTGTATTTTTCATTGGCTATCTTCACAGCGTCTTCAAGAGCAACTCCTGTGGCTATGGAAAATTCGGGTATTATTTGAAACTCCATGCCCTCTGTATTCGTACACTCCTTTTCACCGATTAAGTTTTGGTTGTTATCGTAGATGGCTACATCATATCCATTAAGACAACTTTCAAGACATACCTCGTACTTCTCATCTTTGTAACTAAAGTAATGTCCAAAACTACCCTGCAAAACTTCTCTCTTAAAACTTCCTATAGTTAGCTTTTTCATATTATTTACTCCTCTTGTCTGAACCACACCTGCCGCAGGTACAGTCTTTCAACTCATTGTTTTCATCGTAATAACTTTTACAGAAGCATTGTTCTTGTACCCTACTTGTACTGGTAGGTTTGTTAGATAGATACTTTTCGGCAAGTTTTACGACGTGTGTGTCAGGATCAGCTGATGCCCATACCGCAAAGTCCATTACATCAACCGTTGTACTGGTAGTTAGATAGGGTTTAAAGAAATCAAATACAGCGTTTATACTGATATTATCGGTTTTCCCGCTGGGCATCATCTCCCCGCCAAGATAAGCATTGAGTCCAAACTTCTTTGTGAAATCATATTTTAGTTTTTCTATATCCACAGTTTGGTTATCTGTCATATAAGTTTTAAACCTTTCAAAATCAAAATTGATACATAAACTGCCACAATAAAAAACAAACAACCACAACAGCCACCAGACTCGTTTTCGTTTGTCATAAAATCCACCTTACAATCTGTGCTACCAGCATGAAAACAAAGTCCAAAAACAAGCAAACAATTATAATTTCGTTTGTTGAAGCTGGCGCATCTTCAAAAAGCCAGTAAAGTATTAAAAACATTGCTATACCTGTTATGAATATGTCCATTTTTAAAATCCTTTAACAGACCCGCCCTTTCGAACGGGCATGTTTTAACTGCTACGATTGTACAATCACGTCAGCGTTTTCGAACTCTGGTAATAACTTATTTTCCTTAATTATTCGCTTGTATATTGCTGTTCCCTCTTGCCCTAACTTTAACAATTCGGTTAACACTTTGTGAATTTCGGTTAACTCGAAATGCAAGTCAGCATATTCACTTCCAACAACATGCTTGATTGGCAAAACCATCTGTTCTGCCTTTTTTATGTTTTTGGTTTTCTTTGAATCTTTAAGTACCGACAGTTCGTGATACTTTTCAAAGTTGTAATCTGCTTTGATACATATTCCAACTGTACAAGTCGAGTAGCCTAATGCCCTTGCGATTGCACCAGCCGATAAACCACTTGTCTTTAACACTTTCATGGAATCAATATCAGCTTGTGTTACATGTTTGTTCTTTTTTCTCATAATCTAAATCACCACCTTTCAACGTGAATTAAATAAACTTTAGGTTATACCCTAAACGCCATGCACCAGTTGAAAGATTAAGGGCTATGAAACCCGAAAGCCTGATACATGGCGTTTAGGGTATAAACCCCAGACAACCAAACACGGTTTGTTACTTAACTGTATCGAGGTCAGACAAGTCAATATCATCAATATTTATTTTGTCATCAACAGGCTCAAAAGCTACTTTGCGGTGCAATACTTCAAAGTCGTGATATTGTTTCCCTTTACGCTTCAAACTGTCTTTTGTTCCCAAATATGTTATTTGTATTTCCTCTCCAATTTCCGTTCTTGATAAACGTATATCAATCAAGGTTGAACCCCAAACGTCAATCATATCTTCCCCAACAAGTAACGTATAAACCGTGCTGTCATTCTCGCCCACGTGTTCTTTTTTAGCTGTGTATATGCCTTTAATTACTGCACCTTTTCCAAGTTCCTTAAAATCCCAGCTTGTAAAATCTCCTGCATTTTTCCACGGTAATTCGTTTGTTTTTGCCATAATAAAATCCTTTCAAACAATTAAATAAATATTACTTGTCGCCACCAAACGTGAGCATTTGCAATTCGGCACGTCTGTCCTTTAAACATTCCTCATAAAACCTGTAATTCCTGTAAGTGCTTTTGGCTTTGTTTTTCAACTCCAAATATGTTCTATGTTTTTCAGCATATTCGGGTCGGTTTAAAATATAATCCTCTAAAGCGTTATCACGTTGTGTTTGATTACCTAGCTTAGCAACCACGTCCATGTTCATTACTTCGGTTATCATCTGTCTGTGTGCTGGCTCGCTGTCAAGTTCTTCCTTGTCGGTAGCGTCAAGCTGTGTGATGAAGTCAAATATTTTTGTTTCAAGCGTCATAATATCCTGCAACACAAGTTCCGGTGTTCTTAGTTTAGTCATTCTTATAACTCCTTTACGAAACAATTACTTGTAGTAGCAACCCAAGCTGTGTAATTTCCCTTGCCGTTTCCCTCAATGCCATCACCTCTGTCCCAAATCCAATGGGCAACTTCTGCGTTCTTTTTTGGGTCAAATAAATCCTTTAACGTGTATCCGAATTTTTCCTTAATTGGTTTTTCCCATATAGGCATATTTATTTGCATTAAACCTACGTCGTGTGTTTCCCAATTAACTGCATCTGCTCTTAAACCTGATTCACATTTAGCAACAGCGTGAGCAACTCTGTATTCATCTTTTCCAAATGTGTCCATTATTGCTTGTTCTCCAACCGTTAGAGTACTGGCTGGTTCGGTACTTGATAAAATCTCTTGTGCAAGCGGTGTTAGTATCTTCTGTGGTTCACGTTCAATAATTATGGGTCTAGTGGTTACGACAACAGGAAACTGTACAACATGTCTTGCTGACCAATCGTTAAAGGTTACAAGTAATGAAGTTACGGCAAAAGTTCCAGCACTTAACATTACAAACCAAAACAACATTTTTAATAAATAAACTCTGGTTGAAATAAATCTTCCGTTTATATCTCTTAATTCGTGGATATTTAACATGATTGCACCTCACTTTTCACATGGTCACATGATAAGCAGTAACCAAACTCCAACAGCCATTCAACTTCGTCTAGGTCTGTAACTTTTTTACCACAAGAGCATACACATTCTTTTTTGAGCATGTTTTTATAAAGTTCCTTTTCTGTTTTGACCTGAAAACCTGCAAAATCCCATGCGGATTTGCTCATACCATTGGAAATAAATATATAGTAAATACGACTGGCAAAATCATTAAAATCTAATAGTTCTTTCATAAATTTAACCTTTCAAGTTTGTACTAAATAAAATATAACATACTTAACAAGTCTTGTCAATAGGCAATACTTGCTTTAGATACAAGGATTACTGATTAACGTCTAAAATCTTAGCACGATATTTCTTGTAAGTTTCTTCGCGGACAATACGTTTTTCGTTTCGTATATCGGACAGAATATTTGTTGATATGCCCGTTCGTTTAGACATAGCATTTAAGGTTTCAGCTGTGTCAAATAATTCATCATCGTGTATAAGTTGTTCTGTTACTTTTTTATAGATCATAAGTTCATATTGATGTCGATGTACTCATAAGGCAAGTACAACGAAACACCTTTTTTTCCTTGTGTTAAATTATCAATCAAAAAATCCAAATTACGTTCAATTACATCTTTTAAATACGCTTTGTCAGGTAACGCTGGCAACGCTTGTTCTTTTGGTGGGTTTAATAATTTTATAACCTTTGTCCACGTAATATTTTTCCCGAGTGGTAATAAATCCAATGTCGGATACTCCCTCGCAAACTTCACGCATGTGTACAAAGTCGTTTTGCCAATATGCAAGGATTTTCCAATACGTTGCATAATCTGTTGCCCGTACATCTTTTCTCTGTCATCAACGTCAATGTCTTTTACTATCCTGCAACCGATGGTGTGGTACGTTTCTACAAGCCCCATATTTGCCCCAAAAATGCCCTCTGTGAAGATTTCGGACACTTCAACGAGTAATTCATCAATCCATTCATTTTTCAATAGGTTTTGATCCATTATGTTTTCCTAAATGTTCAACTAAACAACTATCGCACAAGACTAATTCTTTTCCATGTCGCGTGATAACGTAGTGTGGCATTTTGTTTACGTGTTCAACCCTAACCATAACCCCGTCAATTCGCTGTAGTGATACCCCAATGCCAATTTTACACAATGAGCAATGCATCATTCCGTTTGTTCTTACTGTGTTTGACAGCAAGTGTGTTTTGGCAGTTTTAGTCAACAATGTTTTTATTTTCATTGTTCAAACTGACCTACCACATACCGCTTCGTGTGGGGTGGAACTTAAATAAATAAATTCCGCAAAACGATATGTGGCGTGTCAATGCTCCTTGTAAAACAAATTTATTAAGATTCATCCTGCAAGAAAACATTGGCTAGGCAAGTTAAGAATTTACGCACTAACAATATAACACCTATTACAAAACTTGTAAATAATTAGACTGTTTTGCCGTCTTTAATCCAAAAACGCTGGTAACAGTCGTTTGTTTCATAATTAAAAATTGCAGCACGTTGCCATCTAACCTCGTTACATTCAGGGCATTTTGCATACTCTAAATCAGCTAAAAAACCTAGAATGTGTTTGTCTTTTAGGCTGTAATGGTTTAGCTGGTGGTGGCTTTTCCCAGACAAGTGAAACTCATCGGTCTTTTCCAATTCAAACAACTTAAAGTCTGGATATTCCATTTTGTCTACGTATTGCTTTGCTTGTTCCCATGTCATATTTTCTTTTTTAAAATACCTTTCTCCGTTAAAATTCTACGACACTTTTCACGGGCTTTATCGCGTCTTGCTTGTTCTTCGTCTGTAATTTCTGGTTCGTTTTCGTGTCTAAACGGAATTCGGGCATCTTTCCAATCCTCGTGTTCGACTTCAACTTTCGTTATGTGCGAAAACCTGTCAGTCAGGATATTGCCTTTAATTTGTACAAACTTCGCACCGCCCTCAATACTGTCCAGAAAATACTGGCGTTCATCATCAGTTAAATAAAACTTATCCAAACCATATACGATTAACCACGATACGCCTTTTCTTTCTTCGGATAGCGCAACGAATTCTTTGTTGTCACATTTTTGCAATTCTTGTAACATTTTTGTTCCTTTCCTGTTCAATAAATACAACCAATTCGCCCATTTTAGCTTCAAGCTGTATAGGTGTAGTAATTCTAGGCGCATAAGGACGAGATATAACTTCGGGTAGCCTTTTAAGCAAAGACTCCATCTTTTCAACTGTGTGTGTATCAATCATTCTTTGCAACGCGCTACGTTGTGTAGTGTTTGAATACAATCGCTTATAAGATGGATTGATTGGTTCAAATAGTTGTATAAGTTTGTTTAATTCTGGTGATGCTTTAGCATCGCTATAGATATTATCTTTTCTTACCTTACCTAACCTTACCTTACCTAACCTTACCTGTGTAAACATTTTGTTAACATTTTGTTTACATTTTGTTAACATTGCTACAGGATATAAATCAATGTAAATACCCTTATTGTATCTATCTGGTTGAATTTTATTGTGTTCTTTCCAGTCGATAATTAATGCTACTAAATTGTCGAATATTTTGATAAATAAATTGGACTCTAAAACTTTTAAATCTTGTTCGTTAGCATTTATCATGCGCATAAGTGGTAACGCTTCGGCATACCCATCATCGTCCGCATACATTCCCAAGTGAAAATACAGAAGTTGTGCTGTAGCTGGCATAGATACAAACCTGCCAGACTGTACAATGCTTTTGTTAAACATTCTCTTATTCGCCATAAATTCTCCAAAGCCTTAAAGTCCGCCATCTGTGTATAAAAAGTAACTACACCTCTTGCACAAGATGGCAGACTACAAGGTTTTAATTTTTTAAGGATTAAGAGATGTAGTTAAAAACTACTATAAACTACTTTCCAGTTTTTGTAAACACGAAAAATAACCCCACGGGACAACAAAATCCGATGGGGTTTTTATTTCCACTTTCCATGTGTTCGCTTAAATCTTGCTCCCACAATATTAGCGGATTTATGACCTACGTTGCGTCTTTCAAGTTCAATATGAGCTATCCAATGGTGGAAAATACATAACAGTTCTATGTTTTCCAATTCATCAGTTCCACCTGCACTTGTAGGTCTGCGATGGTGAAATTCGAGCAGGAAGCCATCTTTCCATTTTCTGCCACAAATTTCACATTGCCATTTCTTTTCCTTACCCCAAATCCGTGCAAGGTTTTTTGGAATCAAAGCGAATACCTACCCTCAAACGTCATTCTTTTAACGGATATTTCCCTGACAAATGTGTGACCCGAATACTTCATATAGCTTTTGAACTCTGCTAACAACTTAGCATTGTCCTTATCGGGATTAAGCCATAAACACACTTGCCGTTCTTCACCTGAATACGAGAAAACACCAATCCACTTAATAACGGGCATGTTTGGTTTCATCAGTTCCTTTCGTCTATCACGTCCTCGATTTGCGTAAAAAACAAACACAAATCCTGCTTGTCTTTTTTCTCGGCTACAAAGTCCAAAACCTCGACATGAATTGCGTCAAGACTTACACCAAAAAACCATTTATGGACTTCGTGTATCTTTCCGTCACAATCCTCGAACTTTCCAAACCAAAGTAAACGCAACATGATACACTCTCCTTTTTGTACGTTATTTGCGTCAAAACACTAGCTAGAATCGATTTTAATCTAAAAGGCGGTACTATTTACCACTAACGAATTTTAGACCAGCATTGACCAATATAGACGCTAAGGCAACTATGACTGGCGTATATTCCCCAAAATTCATATTCGTTAGGTTTTGACCTATATAAGTTAACAAAGCACCAGCGCAAGCAATACCAGCACCTTTAGCGATTTTCTTTAAATCCTCTTTATTCAAATTGTATTTTTCACTTTGCATGAAATATCACCGCCTTTATATCTTCCAACACACTAGCCAATTTATCCGATGTAGAATATTCAGATAGCGGTGTCTTATTTGTTGAAACTGATAGCTGCAAAGTTTCTATTTTCGCCTTTAAATCGGTTATAGTTTGATTAAGTGTTGTTATAGCACCCTCGTACTCATTACACTTGTCTTTCCAAGCATTACGACTCGTTCGCATATCATCTAGTTGCTGTTGCAACGTATTGTCGCTAGTAGCACTCGATGGGTTGGTAGTGCTAATTTGATCTAAAACATAGGGGTGTAACCAGCCTATAACACCACTCCAAGATGTGTAAGTATGTACACGTGGCGGGTTATGCAACGGATTATTCTGTTCAAGTACAGTAAATGTATTTGCAACCTTATCTACCGAATCAATAATTGCAATATGACCAAAGCCACCGCCCCATGTTTTGTTCCAAGTAATGATATCTCCCGTAACGGGAAATACACCTTTTTTGTATACTGTCTTTAGATAATCTGTTGCTGGTGCGACGTCGAAAATATCCTTAGCATTTCCCCAAACATGACCTAAATTTAAGTTATCAATCCACAATTCTGCTAAACCGACACACTCGCCAAAATTTGCATCTGTATCACCGCAACGAACACCCAAATATTTAACCTTAAAATCTGCATAATTAAGCATTTTTATCTCCTTTTGAAATTGGTACGTTTTTCTTCTGGTCTTTCATGCTTTCGGTTCTGAAAATGTCTAAAAATATGACCATAAATACGCCCATAATTAAAACTGAAATAGATACCAACGTATATAAGTCACCTCTAAACGAGTTAGCAAGTGGTAGTAATGAAGCTACAACAAAAAATATTCCAGAAAACAAAAATATATTGGATAAAGCCTTTATAATTGGGCTAGGTGCGTGGCGTTGATAACCATATTTGTACAAAATAAAAATAGACATACATTCAACAGCTATAAATATATATAACCCAAACCTTAAAACGCTAATTGCTTCGGTCAAAAATTCGACCATAGCACCCTAAAATATGTGCGGTAAGAGTTGGGCAATATCCAAACCATTAGACCGCGCAAGTATAAACAGCATTGTAGTTATTGACGCAACGACAACCCACTTGATTAAATCTAATAATCTTATAGAAAAATCCTTAGTGGAATTTACCTGCGTAGCGATGTCTTGTGTTAGTTGCAAATGCAAAATATTAGAATCATTTATTTTAGTTAAGGCTTCACCGATATTATCTAAACTTTTTGACGTGCTTTGTTGTGCTTCTGAAATTTTAGTTAACGCTTCAACAGTCGAACATTGATTATCCATTAACATCTTTATTACATCGGGTTCTCTTACATTAGCCATAATAGACTCCCACCAGTTCGGGTTGCTAAAAACTCAACCGCTGTCTGTGCGCATTGTCCCGCACCTGTCCAAGACATTACTGTGCTATTTGTAGTGGCTATCTTATAGGAAGAAGCACTTGAGTCACTATTAATATTAGCTTGTTGTATTTGAGTTTGACCGCAAGTAATAGGTTGTTGAGCATTGAATATTGAGTCCACAACTAAGGAACCGGTAGTGGTGGTAACAGTTATGGAGGGTGTACCCGATAAGAAATATGTACCCGTGTTTCCAGTAGTTCCAAGACCTCCAAAGAAAGAAACTGCACCTCCGGATGTCCAGTCATATCCGGATGCGGAGAACGTTACAACAATAGCATGAGTTCCAGTTGCAGGGGTATTTAATTTCCAGATGGATGTAGTTATTTGATTACTGTTTGTTAGAGAATCTAATTGTTTTGTTAGTGCAACTCCGTTGTAGGTAACTCCGCTAACGCTAGTGCCTCCAGCAGCATCATATCCAGAAGCAGTTACTACTAAGATGGTATTAGCGGCACATGTATGATTCCATGTAAAGCTGGAAACGTTACTTTTTGCACCAGATCCCGATATTGCATCGATTGTGATTGCCATTAGATAGCTTGGTCGACCACGTGTCCCTCGTAATTACCAGCCGATGTCATAATAAAGCAGAATAAATCTGACTTATTGCCACCAGTCGAAAGTACGGGTGCGGAGCCGCCATTTCCCCATTTAATTGTAGTGAACCAAGTAACTGTATGGTTTCCACTTCCGTCTTGAATTAAACGAATAAAAAATGGCTGGTTTAAGGTAACGTTAGAAACTGCAAGTGTTGGTGAGCCTGTCAAAACAAGATTATGAACATTGTAAGTAGACACATCAAAAGTCGTTGTTGAAGCATAAGTATCTGTTAACACATTAGGTACTGTTGGTCTTAAAAGTGGTGTTGTTCTTGTATCAGTAATTGTATTAGGAACTGACGAACCCGAATTGACAGTCACATTTGCCAAAATCGTGTAAGGATTAGACGCACCAATTGCAGACTGAATAGTTGCAGATGATGGCGCTGTTGGTGAACCTGCTGGCGTTCCATCTACGGAAACAATACTACAAACATTAGTTGCAGCAGTATTAGCAGACGTTGCCAAATTCGCATATAAGACGATTGACGATATACGTGGGTTTCCAGAAGAATTTGAAGTTATAGCCAGATTAGATTGTGTAGCGTCCATTATTACTGGATAAGTGCTACCACTTGTAGCGGTTAAAAAAGCAGTTCCAGCCGCAATATTTACAGCTAAGCCAGAACCTGCGGAAACAGAAAAGTCACCGCTAGCGGAGTAAATATCCATCACGCCTGAACCTCTTATAAGTTTTGTTGCCAATGATAAAAAGGCAGACTCTACCATTGCTGTTGCACCCGTTCTTATAGTGTATATCGACATATAAAGTAAGTTTAACGAAAAACCCTAATAATTTTATACATTAAGAAAAAGCGACATATTGCGTTGTAGCACCGTTACGCCACTTTAATTGTTTAGAAGTAGTATTAATCCACATCTCGCCATCGATAGGCGCAACTGGGTCGGTTGTGACGCGTTTAATGATAAGAAAACCAGACGTGTCAGACGGAATTGTAATCTTCTTGATAACAAGTCCGCGTTCTAACACCTCAAGTCTATAAAATATATTTTTGAAAAGTTTTTTTATTTCTTCCATATTTAAAAAATCAGCATGTACAATTCGGCTGTTATTGTTCCAGCAGAATCGATACTAACTGTTCTTCGCCTAACTCTGTACTGACCATTTGAGATATTTTCCTCTGGGATATTTATAATTAAAAAATCGCCCACGTCATAATTTGTAATCTTTAACGTGTCACTAAAATGCGAAAGTGTGACCTGTAATAATGGCGCTTGATTATTCATTAGGTAACGTAACGCAAGTGAAGCCAGTAAAGTAGAATCAGAAACTGTCGAATTACTTACAACATCTTCCAACAATTTGTATGCACTCATTACCGAATTGGGTGACTGCGCTGTAGCAATAGCAATGTCGTTATTAATCCCTTGACCTGTGTAAAATACCGAGTTAGTCATATTAAGAACAAGCGGTATATCAACGGATTGAGTAATAATATTGCTCACGTCTAAAATTATTTCAGGTCTTAGAGTTCCTTTGTATGGCACGTACACGTTTAGTTTCTTAGTGTTATCAATGTCAATGTCAAAAGAATTATTTGCATTGGCGTTTGAAAGATTAACAATTTCTTGTTTTATTTCAGCATTTTTGTAATCAATGGTTACAGTTGTGGCAGTAGTTTGTGCCACGCCTTGTGTAATACCCAAATCAGAGTAAGCATTTAATATTTGTGACGCATGAATAAGTGACCACGGAATTGTTGCAGGGTCAGTTGCAGTAAACGTAATAGTTGTCGATCCAGTTCTACGCTTTTGAAGTAACGCAAAATAATCAACAACCGCGACGGTTAGTGAGTAATTACCAGAAGCATCAAGGCTACGTCTGTATTCAGAAACTACACCGACAAAAATAATAGTGCCATCAAGTAATATAGATATTTCAGTCAATACTGCCGTAAATAAATCTGTGACAGTTTTCTTGTAAATACTAGCAATAGCTTTAATTGCCATGTAGTCAAAATCAATCGTACCAGACCTGCCATTATTTAATTCTTCAACATAATTAATTGAAGTAAAAGGCACTTCGTAAATATCACCAGTCAATGTATTTTTAATTAATACCTGTATCATTTTAAATGTTTAAAAATGTATCTCTATACACTACGGTGCAGTTTCCACTATCAGTACCATTTGAATTTCCAAGTGTAACTGTAGACGTACCAAAAGGAATTGTCCAAAAATCACCAGAAACATATTGTCGGGCATTATTTCCATCTTGAAATACAGCGGTTCGGTTATAACAATCAACTGTTAGTGTTTTAGACAAGTCGGTTAACGTGTACGCAACAGATAAAGTTTTTCCAGTAGTGTTATTGCCGATACTAGGATTAGTTAGCGGACCTGTAAATGTAAAAATAGGAAATGCAGAATAATTACCTAAATTCGTAACTGTTACAGCTTGCGATTGGTTGACGTTCATTGCAAAAGGTATAGCAAAAGGTATAGCAAAACCACCACCATTATTGATTAATACTTGATCTGAATAAGCCGATGTGCCAACTAAAAACGGATATTCAGTTTCCAATGTCACTTGCACGTTGCAAGACAGTCCATCATCTTTGGTTAAGTCGCCAGTAACGGACACCGCTTTGATATCTGTCTGTACTCCAACACCATTTGACCTTGTAATAATTAAAGTTTCAGAACCTACCGAATGGATAAGACCTAATATTTCAAAAAAGTTAAATCGCTGCGTGGTTAAATCAGAAAAAGATTGTCCAACAATTGTAAATTCCATAACAAGCGAATAACTAGCAAACGTAGGCGTTACAAGTTTTGAACCTTGATAACCACCACGTTTTGATTTTGTGTAAACTGTGGCAGGGAACGAGCCATTGCGGATAGCGTTTAAAAATACTTGATTTGTTGTTAAGGCGTAACCGCCTAAAGTAATTTGGGTAATCATTAATTAGCGTTCCTTACTGCAAAACCAATTTTGTACCCAAGATTTGTTAAATCCATATCCGAAGTAACTTTATCGACGTAAACATTGACTGGCGTACTTGTTGCCGAAGTTGTTGGGTTGTAATTAGTAGATACAGATGACGTGTTTTTCTTTACGGCGTTATTGTCGGAAACTTTAGACATGTTCGCACTAGAAGAAACACCAAACGAATCCATAGTGGCACGTGGAATTGAAATGTTGCCTATCTGAAATTTATTTGCCTTTTGACCTAACGCTTGTGCAGCTTTATCAACTTCCGAAAGTAGTGCATTAATCATGCCAATAATTCCATTTAAAAACCCCTCGATTATTCCTGTTATTGCATTAGTCATGCCTATTACAACATTAGCAATGCCCGTCCAAACAATAGCCAAGCCATCTGACATACCTTTCCACGCTGTATCCCAATCACCAGTCAACACACCTAAAAAGAAATTGGTGACAACTGTAACAGCACCCCAACCAATAGTGATTAAACCTTTTATCGTTTCCCATACACCTTTTAACACATCAACAATGCCTGTCCACATACCTTTCCAAACGGAAGTGATTATTGGTGCGAATATGTTAAACACGAACACTATGTTATTCCAAAATTGTTTTGCTGTAGCAACGAGATAATCAAATGTTATTTTTAAAACTATAGCCATAGCATCAAAAGTTGCTTTGTTGTTATCGTAGAATTCTTTAAATTTAGCAACCATGTTTTTTACAAATAAAGATAACGCGTTAAACACACCAACGGCTTGCATTTTAATATTGTCCCAAAGACTAATAAGTGTAGGAATAAATGCAATAACAGCGTCTTTTACTTGATTAAATATTGGCGATATTTTGTCCCAATTTGTATATATTTCATAACCAGCAAGAGCAACCAATGCAAGTATCGCAACAACAGGCAATGCAACGCCAGATATCGCGGTAAATCCAGCAGTTAAAGCGGGTATCATGCTAATAAAAATAAGTAATGGACCAACAACAAGTGAAAATGCAGTCCCAAATAACAACACTTTAACAATCGTATCGTATGTTGCTGGTGATAATTTATTTAACTTGTCAGTAAAATCTGCAACTTTAGTTATAATATCTGTAATTGTTGGCAACAATCTAGCACCTAAAGTTTCCTTAAACTTGCCAACCTCAGCATTAACAGTTTCCATAGCACCAGCAAACGTATGTGAATAAGCGTCAGCCTGTCCTGCTGTAGCTTCCCCAATTGCAATTATCGCTTGCATACCCTTAGCACCTTTAGGCAATTCAATACCCAAGTCTTTTGTTGATTTAAGCATACCCGTATATGCTTTCGACATCGTTTCGACAGAATCCGACAGCGATATACCTTTCTTACGTGCATAATCGCTAGATGCAGCCAACATAGCCTGCGCATCTGTAACATTATTAGTCATTCTTAATGCTTGCGCCATTGCCAAACTTGTTTCGGTATTATCAAAGCCTAATTTCAAATAAGAATCGGAAGCCTTATCAACGGAATCCCTTAATTTATCAATTGAAATTTTTGACTTACTAGCAACAACGTCTAAAGTAGCACCGATATTTGCCTGTGCTTTTTGTTCTTCTGCTGCACTTTTAGCAAGCATACCCAACACGCCAATACCAGCCACACCAATTCCCGTAATGATACCGCCAGCGATTTTGAATGATTCCGACAGATTGGTTACGTTGGTTTTTGCTTTTTCCAAACTACCAGAAACGCCCTCAATAGTTTTACTGGCTTCGTCTTTTGCTTTTAGGATAATATTTAAAACGCTATCTTCGCCCATACATTAATATTATGGCAACCACGCCATTTTTTTATATAATAATCTACTTGTTTTTGGACTTCTCGGCTTTAGTTTTGCCTGAAAGATATGACATGTAATACGCAACCCACCATGCAGGTTGTTGCATCAACTCGGTATAAGTAATGTTTAATGAAGCGCAAACGTGGACTGTAGATAGGTTCGAGTCAGTAGAACGGATAGAAATTTCGTCGTGAAATGCTCTAAATATTTCAAATTCGATTAAATCCCCTTTTTTTTTGTAAATGCTTCGGAAGCTTCGTTTGTTATCTTACTAACTTCGGCCATAATGTCAGCACCATCAACAGCAGGTATTGGCAACGAATCGGCTTCGCGTACCACTTCAACATCACTAGAATCTTTTAAGGATAAGAGTAGAAAAGTCAAAACTAGTTTATTGACTGCAAGTGCCTTAGAACCTGTAATCTGTACGTCTTGACCTGCTATTTGGTCACGTGTAACGAGTTCTTGCATAGCCATGAACTGGTCATACGTCAGATAATTAGCCAAACAATATTTATAACCATTCGTAGTTGTGAATTCTTTAAAATTAATCATATTTACATTATACCGCTAGTGTAAAATATTAATATGCGGTTACAAGATTTGTTAATGTAACACCAATCATTTTAGATGTGGACACGTCGTAAATGCCTTCAAAATCTACTTCTAAAAGATTATGATCATCGGTTATCTTAGTTACACCAGTTGTGTAAACCGCTACTGGTACTGTTATATCTAATTTATATGTAGACGCACTACCAATCGAACCACCTGTTGCGATAATTTCCAATGCTTCGGTTGTATTGGCTAGATAGTTTGTAAATCTAGTAAGTGCTGTTGCATCAAGATACATTACAAGTTTTCCAGATACTTCTGAACCACTTTTAATTGTTGTATATGATGGTGTTAAGACCCCGTTTAATGAGCCAACCATTTCAGCACCATTCTTATAATTCAATTCGAAAGACTCAACTTCACCAATTGAAGCACCACCAATTTTGACCGCTAACTGTGACCAATTAAACGCTGGTACTGTTGAAAATGCTGGGGTTATTGCTGTAGCTGTTGCGTATGTTTTGGCTACACAATTTGCCGTCACTTCTAACATTTCATCAACCTTGCCAACAAATTTTAATTCGTTGCAGATTGTTCCAGCATATCTCTGAACATTCTCGCCCTGTGCTTGCTCAACTGTTAACGATGTCTTTGGTGCTGTTTCTGTAAATACATGGTCATATACGATAGTTTCTCCACCTTTTAAAGCAGGTGTATCAGTTCCTAAAGCAGATAATAAAAAATAACCCAAGTAATCGGCGAAAGCGTCAAAAGTGTAAGAACCATCTAAAGTCGTAAGACCAGCAATTTGTGCGTAATTCTTTTGCAACTGACCTTTTATAGCCGACTGCATTTTTACATTTTTCTTGACTTCAATTCCACCACCTGATTTAACTGGTAATGATTTAGTTGGTGTTAACGCTACACCCCAAGATGCTTCTTTTATAAAAGATACTACTGACTGAATTCCTGCCGACATGTTTATTCCTCGACTTTCAATTTTTTACTGGGTTTTACTTCCTCAACTAACTCAAATTCCATATTAAATATAGGTTCTGTTACCTCAACAACATCGTTTGGCTCAACCAACACTTTTTGTACTGGTAAATAGACTTCTGTTTGTCCTGTGTATCTGTATTTCATATCTGAATAAAGTATAACGAACAAAAATACCTTATTTATACATTTTCTAAATCAATTCACCTGTGTCGCGTCTTAAATGCAATGTAGAAGTCTGAACGATATCGAATATTCTTACTGGCGTTTCTTTTTGTCCATAAGACCAATTGCCTGTTGTCGGTAGAGAATATTCACAACTGCCATTTAAAGTTACGTTAGCTTCCAATGCCTTTAAAACGTCATCGGCTACAGTTTCCAACACATCTTCGTAGTCAGGGTCATTTGTTTCATCGGTTCTAAAATACAGGCGTATAACGTGCTGTACGACACGTTCATTTGTTCCACTTAAACCCATCGAATCAAATCTACCAGTATGACCCATTGCAAATACACCAGCGGACGGATACTGTTCAACTGATTTTGGGTCTTTTGAATACACATGTTTAAGTGATGTGACACCAGATAAAACTGCAACTATTTGATCTTTAATGCTTTTATATCCGTAACTCATTTAGCAAGTCCTTTCACAATATTCCTACCAGCCTGTGTAACGCGTGCTTTAATAATGGGTTGGACTTTTATTTTAGCGTCACGCATATACCATTTCGGTCTAATATTCCCAATATAAGTAAATTGTTTGCCCTTAGAACTGTGACTGTGTATAACCATTCCCTGCGTTCCGAACTCTTGCGCCCTAGCATATTTAATTGCTCTGTTAACACCAACCTTTGAAATAACATTATTAGAGGTCACAACTGCTGGTTCGTAGTGTATGGCGGAACGTAGTGCGCCAGTATCGTGAGGTGCTTGCGCCCTTGCAAATCTTTCAGCATCAACTGCACACGCTGTCATGGCTTTTTTCATTTCATCACGAATAATGTTAGAAACATTAGCAATGTTACTTATCAACTTATCTGCGCCCTCTAAAGTAATATCAAACATTTAAAAAATCTGATGTGCCAACAATCTTATATAGCGCATATAAGTATTATTAACCACATACGGAATTCCACTAACTAAATACTTCGTACCCTTATAAGTAATAAGTTTGTCACCGCTAGCAATATTCAAAGTCACATCATATAAATAAATTTCAAAAGCCTGAAAGGCTGGTACATCACCAGAAGTCTGTATATCCGTTCCAGTAGGTGAAATACAAGCATTAATATTGGAATACGTTGGTATCACCTCATACGCTTCTGTATTTACAGTACGTTTTTGATGGTAAATGTCTACTGTGTCTGTTATTGGTAATCGCATTTTAAAATTTATCGATTGGCGCAAGCCTATATGGGTCAAGTGCTAATCGAACAAAATCAGGTACAGCGTCCATGCTGTCTTGTTTAAATCGTGTTGCAACTGTTCCCACATTAGCGGACAGTAATTCTTTCCCACTATCAGCGGAGTTTTGTATTTGTCTACCGACCCATTGTACTAAGGCGTATTTAACAAGTGCCGGTAAGTTCTGCGCATCGTCGGAAACATATTTAATAGTGACAGACTTATAGCCTAACGGGTTCGGTAAAATTATTGTATTCGCTCTCGCCCAAATCCTTGCAAAGTACCCGTAAGTGTAGACGTAGTTTAAATCCCAAATTGAACCATTAACAGATACTTCGGTAATACCGCCAGCAAGTGGGTAAAGTGGGTTTACTGGTGTATCCGATATATGAGCTTTTGTATAAAACGTATCGTTTGCAAAAGGTGTTAACGTATTAGCCAAAGCGTCAAATTTTTCTGTTACTGTTCCACTAAAGTTCCAAGTTCTGTTGCAATACTGGTCAACTGCCATAGACATTGCTGGCAACAATAAGTTAAACAAAGCAATTCCGTTTGCTGTCATCGTGATACCTAAATATGCTTCAACATCTGATTGTGTGCAATATGCGTATGCCATATATATTTATATTAGTGAAAATCAGTCCGTATTTTATACATTAAGACACATAATAGGGTTCACCGTTGCTGTTGCCAGTTGTACCGCCTGATTCAGTAAGTCCAGACAAAGCGTCATTTGTATCCCCTGTTGATGTTGTAGGTTCTGACTTAATAAAAGACATTCCATACGCCGCCCTGATTTTAGCCTTACCTGATATACATTTTTCGGTAGGTACATACACACGGGAAACACCAACGATATTTTGTATTCCAAAAATATACAAATTGGCTTTTCCCGTGATCGTTTGAAGTGTTTTTGCAGTAACTTTTGAAATTCCGTGTAATGTCTTAGCTACGATTTGTTGTACTCTGGAACGTCCTAGAATGGTCGCTGTTGCACTTTTCTGTATCTTAGCGATACCTAGTATATCTTGTGTATTTCTTAAAATTAAAGTAGCTTTTCCAGATATATTTTTTAAATTAACAGCAGTTATTTTTGCCCTACCCTGTAAGAACTGGAATTGAACTTTTAAGATGTTAGATTTTCCAAATATTGAACTATTATTGGATACAGTTATCTTTGCACTACCAACAATAGACTGGATACTCGATACAGTAATTCGTGCTAAACCTTGTATGGTTTTTGCAGTAGAAACCACCGCATTTTGTACTTTTGCCACACCCATTATCGTTTTGACAGAAACTTCTTGAACCCGTGATATTCCAGATATATTCTTTAATGTTAAAATTGTAACGCGTGCTTTTCCTTGTAACGTAGCCACATTCGATACCGTCAATTTTGCCACACCTTGCAACGCTTGTTGTGTTATTATTTGAATTCGTGAAATTCCACCAATACCCTTACTTGATAGGACTTGAACTCTCGCTAAACCAGTTATTGTTTTAGTTGTTGCAACAGTTAATTTAGATTCACCAGTTATAGTTTTTAGAGTTGCGACTGTAACTTTCGCTTTACCTGTTACTGCCTTAGCAGCATTTGCAGTTATACGCGATAGACCCGTCAAGGTTCTAGATGTTGATACTTGAACTCTCGCCAAACCAGTTATTGTTTTAGTTGTTGACGCTTGTGTGTTTATTTTTGCTATACCTGTAATTGTTTTAAGTGTCGATATTGTGATGCGAGATAAACCAGTCAGAGTTTTTGTAGTAACAGCGACCAACTTACCCTTACCTGTTATCGTTTGTTGTGTTGGTGGGTAATTCAGATTGTCGAATGATGATGTATCTACAGTCTGACTAACAGCGTCACACCCTGCGTATAGTTCAACCTGTAATGCGGAAACGACAAAAGGTGCGGCAACAGAAGCCAAGTTATTCCAATTAATTCCATCTGCCGAATAATCAAAATAGACTGTTCCAGCAGTTTCTCTAATTCTTAACCATTGATGTGTAGCAGGAACGTAAGACTGCGAAGAACCTACCATCGCCCAAGTGCTAGCAACAATCTTAGTTGCCATTATTGCACCACCCTCAACAGATATTGCTATCGAATTTGAAGCGTCCTTAACTAATTGAAAAACTGTATTTCTGCTTGCAATAGTTTGATCACCTGCGTCAGTCAATTGCACCAATATATTAGATTCAGTTAGGTCGAAATAATTTACAGATACAGCACCATAATAAGTAGCCGTAGCGTCGGTCGTTACTACAAGTTGTCCACCCGTTTCAGCAGTATTTGCAGATGTCCAAAGTTTAGAATCAATTGAATTATCGTCGAAATTATCTTTTAAAGCACTTATTGTTGGTGTTGTAAAAATAAGTTCCGATCTACCAATAGCACCGGTACCACCTGTGGTAGACGTGACTGTTGTACATAACGCACCACCACCAGCACCGCCACAACCTGTACCTGCGTTGCCAGCACTCGTTGTTGTACGTCCAGCACCACCAGCACCGCCTGACTTTGTACCAGCAATTCCTGCCACATTGTTTGTAGTATCACCGCCCTGTGTTGCAGAACCAGCACCACCACCGCCACCACCAGAACTTGTGCTTCCTGTAGAACTTCCACCGTTTCCACCTCGTATAACTAAATCTGCTACAGCGTTTGCAGTTGAACCAGCACCGCCAGTTCCACCATTAGCAAAAGACAAACCGCCAGCACCACCCTTTGCAACAACGCTTGTAGAGTTAAAAGTCGAGTCATTACCTGCACCGCCATTAGCACCAGCAGTTCCAGCCTTAGTTGCAGCGACTACATAACTGTAGGAAGTTCCAGCAGTTACAGCGATTGTCTTTTTTACAAACTGTCCACCAGCACCGCCACCGCCACCGCCAATCGCAGAAGCTACAGAACCACCAGCACCGCCACCTGCCCAAAGTTTAACCAGTAATGTCGTGACACCAACAGGACAAACCCAAGATGCCGAACCCGCTGTCGCTTTAGCTACTGTAGTCATTTCATCGACAGTTGTTGCGAATGTTGTTGGTCCATTTTGATTATTGTATTGTGTTGTTCCCCAACCTACCCCAAGATTGTTATAGGAAATACGCAACTCGTCCATCGAGCCACTAAAAAAATTTCCATTAACATAACTATTAGAACCAGAACCGCCATAATATCCTATATGGATACCGCGAGTCGTTAGTTGTGAACTTATTGAATTTTCTGCTGGTGTACCGTTTGCAGCACCACTTTTTAGAAATGAGATTGTAGATGAACCGTTAAAAGCACCCACCACATGTGTCCACGTATTAGACGTTACCGCATTAGTAGAACTTATCCATGCGTCATTACGGGTATTAGATACAACCTTTAGGGCATTAATAGCCTGACAAACATATTGTCCGTCCATGTTTGGGTTTGTACCCTCATATCCAGTTTCCCAGATAGTTGAATACGAGCCTGTTAAATTCTTGACCCAACATTCCCAAAAAAACGGACTGTTAACGTCAGGTCGCATTATATTAGCGGTTTCGTTTTCAAATCCTTGTGTAGAACCATCTAAAACTGCACAATTGCCTAACTGACCCGCTGCATAAGTAGGCGAGTTCGTGCCAGTAACATCACAATAACCAGTAGAATCTGTACCAGATGACTGAAAGTGATAAACCGCCTTGTATTGTGTCCAAACGGCGTTACGCCCATACGTGTCTGTTACCGACGGTTGCGTAGTACCACCAGCACCGCCCCAAACATAGATAATAGTGTTTGTAGTATATGAAAGCGTTGGTATTTTAACGTAAACCTCTGCTTTTGAATTTACTGTGTCAAACGAAACCACCTCACACGCTAACTGTGTTGTACCAGCAATATCAGACGAAAAACGTAAGTCACCGCCGCCATTATCCATTGACAGATACATGTTAGCGGAGAAATTAGCGTCTTTTAGTAGAACTGGAAAATTAGTTAAGTTAGCACCGCCCGATACTTTACTGGCAAGTAGTGTAATTTTTCCAAGTCGTATAAATCCAGTAGGAAATGCCATCTGCTATCCTAACTTTGTAAATACATCATCGTAAATTGTAGTAAACAACTTACTATTCTTAATTACTGTATACGCAACTGGATTATTCACCTTAAGTTTTGTAAGTAAGTCCGTTCCCTCTTGTTTTGTTAGTGTTTGAATATAACTAAAATATTCACCCCAGAACTGTGAATACATATCTCCAAGACTTGTAATATCAATACCATATTTTGCAAATAACGCTGTTGTACCTGTAACAATGTCTTGCTGTGATTGCTGTGTCATTATAGGCATTACTCAACCCCAATCTGCCACTCGTAATTGTGACCTCTAAATAGATACTGGAAACCTATAAAATACCTTACTAGAGGTTCAAGGTCGTAACGCTTACCAAATACACCACTATTTACGTTAAAACTGGTCCTCTGTTGCACTTTTCTGTAATAGATGAGTCGTAACTGTGTTTGTGGTGGAATGTCGTATGGTGACAAAACTGTGACCCCGTTTATTTCAATATCGCCATCGGTCAAATCAATTGAAATTACCTTACCTTTTCCAGATAAAGTTGCTTTAGTAATAACTAAATCTTTAATATCGTAATAAAAAGAACCGCCACCAGTTGTTGAAATGTCGTCGGAAGTTTGTTTAATAACCTTGTCGGCAGTTTCTACTGTGAGTAGGTATTTGAGTTTATACTGCATTGTATTGCCTTTCTGCTATTGAATTAGCAATTAATCACCAAGTTCGGACAAATTCTTTTCCATTTCCTCAACGGAAACTTGCCCCTCGTTTGATGTTTTATGTTCAGCAACCTGCATATCAAATTCGGCTCTAGTAACGCCAGCTGGGAATTTTAAGAATCTACCGCATACAGAACATGTGGCTATTATCTCGCCACTAGGTGAAACACTTAAAACGTGTTCTGTTTCTACTTGTTCATTTGCACAAAATATAATTTTTTTAATATCTGCCATATTTAGTTCTCCGAATACTGTAAGGTCAAAGTGACATTAGCAGTATCACCTGCCGCAGCACCAACCGCAGTTTGTAATTGAGTAGTTAAATAATTTGTATATTGGTCTGCACCTGTTGCTTGTGTCGCCGCTTTGCCAGTAGCTTCTGGACCAGTCGGACCAAACCACACCGCTACACCAGAACCAATTGCAATTGCAGATGTCATGTCCGTAGTTAAGTTAGAATCAGCAGTTGTTGCTGGTGTTACATATAACCATCTATCACCGTCAGCTGTCATTGCCTTAACACCTTTTAAAGTCAAATTAGAAGCGAATGAAGTTGAAGTATGAGCAAACAACCCAGATAAAATGTTTGTAAATGTTCCAGTTGTAAACTTTCCAAATAATGCTTTTTGATAAGAATTCTGCCCTGCTGTAATAGGATAAGTAGAATAAGCGTCTGTTACGACACCGCTATTTTTCCAATTTGCGTCTGTTGCAGGATTAGTCCTAGTTGTTCCCTTTGCTGGTGAACCTGTTGCTGTTCCTGTATCTTCAAGCCATGCGAACGTTGCTGCCATTTTATAAATTCCTCTAATTAACTACTAAATAAAGTTTAATGTATTAGCGAATCAATTTTATACATTATTTACGAACAGACCTACGAATCATCTTATCTTTTGGTGCTTCGTCTATCATCTCGTTAACAGGTGCTTCCAGCATTTTCACATTATGAACACCTATAGCGTGTATAACTTCAATCGGTAAATCAGTTTCAACGCCCATCTTAAAAGCGTATCCGCTACATATTCCATTATGATTAACAACACATTTCATAACTTATACCTAACCACTAGTCGACTAATGGTTAGAGTAAGTCAGCAAATATTAACTATTTGCGGCTGCTAGAATCGCATGTGCCTTTGTTGGGTTAGCGACTTCGATATCAACTAATCCCCAAACCTTTAAAGCAACCATATTCTGTTGGAATAAGTTGATTAAGGTATGTCCATCTGTGTCAGTTATTGTTGCTTGATCACTTATCTCCATTGTGTATTGCATTGCATCACCATGAACTAAGTTATCGTAGTCAACAAGTGCCATAAATGGTTTACCAGCTTGTGAATTATCTGAATTCTTTGGCATTACTGCCGAAGTATCGAATGGTATATCCCACATTGTTCCGGGCATTGTTCCACCAAAGTTTTCGAACAAAAATCCCTGTTTATCTGTACTGACGTTAGCTCTCAATTTTCTAAAGTTGTTCAAAATTGATCTGGACATAATCCATCTCATTCTGTCACCGAAGAAATTCTCGTCTACTGCGTCCTGTAATGACAATAGATCTTCTGCTGTTACCTTAGCGTAAGTTGTGTTACCAGAACCAAGATTGACAGTTGGAACTCCAACAGTCTGGAAAATACCCTCACCTGCGCCCAAACCTAAGAAACCCCATTGATCTTCTAATTTTGCTATAGCTTTACCAGCTAACATGGTGATTGCGTCCACCAATGCGATAGAACTATTTTGTAGCAAAACTTTGGAAACTGGGATAATTACACCAACAGTTTTGGCTCTCAATTGTAAAGCACCAGTCGTTGGCTCGGAAGCTGTGACGGCTGCTGTGTCGGAAGCTAAACGATACGAAGTAATGTTACTAATGGTTGGTATATTTTCGTTTATACCTTGCATAGGCCATTTGTTTGCATATTGTCTAACTAAACCATATTTTTGAGCTACTGTGATGAATTGGTCGGAAACGTAGGTTGGCACTAATTCAGCACCACTTGTAGAACCACCAGATGATAGTGCTTTAGTAGTTGCCTTATCGTTATTAGCGAGTGCCTTCAAGTATTCCGCTGCATCTTTTTTCTTAGCTTCAATTTCGGACTTGATGTCCTTATCTTCGCCACCAAAAATGTTTTTGCGGACAGCCTTTTCGGCTTCAAAATGCTTAATAACTTCCTCGGTTACCGCATTTGTTATTGTTTCTAATTCTTTTTTATCTTCTTGCATATATTTGTATTTATTCACCTACTTTCAAAAAAATTATTACTTGTTTCGTTGTTCAATCTCTTTTAATAAACGTAATGTAAGTCCTACTGATTTATCAGTACCTTTTAATTGTTTGGATAGTCTTTCAAGTAACGATGGTGTCATTTCAGCACTTTTTGTTGGTTCAGCAGTTTCGGCAACAGTATCCAACACCCCTTTGATACAACCAATAGCACCACCCATTTGGTCACATGCATTTTTTAATAAATCCTCATGCTTAGCAGATATTGTCCTGCCTGATTTAGCTTCAATAAGTTCTTGTTTCAATTCTAAATATTGTGCAACTGACATCTCAACTTTTCCATCAAGGTTTAAATCTTTTTCCTCTGTTTCGTTCACTTCGTCGACTGTATAAGGTTCTTTTTTGACTTCTTCAACTTCTTTTACTTCAAGCAAAGCGGTATCAATTCCTTTACTACGCATAATTGTTAACGCTTCTTGATTGGCTGGTACTGGTACGGCACTAAATTCATATATCTCCCATGTATTGTATATATAACCTGTTTCGTTTTCAGTCCATGTCTTTGGCATAAACCCAATTGACCATGCGTTCATAAAACCCAACTTAATCATGTTATAAACCAAATCGGATTTGTCGTATGTACCCTCTGGCATAAATTCAACAGTAGCCAGTACACCAGTATCGTCCGCTTGTAGGTCAATGCATCTGGCAATAGGTAATTCAGAATAATCGTGTGCAAATAAAACAACAGGGTTCTTCATAAAGTTTGTAGCGTCCATGCCCAAAGGCATTACTACATCACCCGACCTGTCTACTGCTGGTGTTGAAATACGAACAATAAATGTTCTTTTACTTGTGTCATCTACAGCCTTTGTTTCAGCATCGAAGTTTTTGTATATTTTTGTTTCTTTGGTTATATCCATTTAAGTAATTATAAGTAACGTGCTAGACAATTTTATACGTTTTTAATAGTCATCTGCTGTTACAGGTTGCAATGAACACTCACAATTCGGGTGTGCAGTAGGTGCATCATCGCCGCTTTGAAAGTCCTCATCAAGTCCAATCATTCCCTCGTCTTCGTTTCCCTGACAGTCATCGCAAGCATCGCCACCTGTTAACCACTCTTTGCCAACAACCACATCGGATTGTATATAGCCCTCGAGTGAACCCTGATTGTATGCGTCAATTGTTTCTGTACGTGCCAGTCTTTCAGCTTTGTATTCAGAACTGTCATCAAAATATTGTGATAAATCTGCTGTAATCTCGTCAACCGACCTATCGTCTGCAATACTTGATTCAACTATAGCTGTAATTTCATCACGTACTGTACCCGTATAAGATGTTGAATTCATCAACGCGTTATCTTTTAGCCAGTTAGCCGCCCTTGTATTAGCTAAATCAAATTCAGTTTCTACACCAACCTGTACAAGTGCTTCCGTTCCAGCATGTGCCATTACTTCTGACTGGTTGACTTTTATAATTGCGCCAAGCGACACGGTGAGTGCTTTCCAACCTTTAAATAAGTTATCAATAAAACTTGACTTAGCGATTACGTCGTCGGTTCTTGCCTTAACTAAATTAGCACGCCCACTTTTGGATTTTAAATTCTTTAGAACTGTCTTTTTAAGTTGTCCATTAAATTCAACAAACTTATCATGCATTGCTACACGTTGTTTATTTAGGTATACAGCGCGTCTTGCCTGTTGTTTGCTTTTGTTTACAGGGAATTTGTAGTGCTTAAATGTCTTTTTTTTTACCGATTTTGTTGGTTCGGTTGGTTGCTCATAACTAGAACCAAAAGGCATAACTGTAGTTGGGATATATAACACATCACCACCATCAATTGGTTCAAGACCCATTTGTTCACGTGCTTCATTTGGTGTCATATAGTAATTTTGTATGCCACTAGCACGTTCAGCAACTTGCTGTTCTCTATTTTCTGGTACAGGGTCTAAAAGTCT
>Ga0209083_1001091_pt1 | contig 33376 bp, 30 predicted proteins | sample AM7aDNAmetaG_FD_184132 | JGI IMG/M metagenome (GOLD analysis project Ga0209083, IMG submission 184132) | Freshwater microbial communities from Finland to study Microbial Dark Matter (Phase II) - AM7a DNA metaG (SPAdes) (version 3) | ecosystem: Environmental > Aquatic > Freshwater > Lake ... | reverse complement strand
ACCTGCTGGGCCGGCTCTGAATGAACGGAATTTTCCCGGTCCTTAAAACATAAATAACCAGTGTCTGGCTCACTAGCGATTCTATGAACCATCCCGTCTGGAAAAGACTGACTTTGGCCGCATCCTGTGCGTTGTTGCAGCCGAAAACAAACCACATCAACCCGAAAGTCAGGTAGTCGAAGATGGAGGAGATGGGCCCTATCCTCACCATGAACCTCTGTATGGATTGCACGTTCCATTTCCTGGGTTTCTTAATGTAATCCGTATCAACTTCGTCCGTGGGAATGGCTGTCTGGGACATGTCGTACAGGAAGTTGTTCAGCAAAACCTGGATTGGCGCCATTGGCAGGAAGGGCAGCAACAGGCTTGAACCTGTCATTGAGAACATATTTCCGAAATTTGAGGAGGAGCCCATCTTGATATACTTGACTATATTGCCGAATGTCCGCCTTCCTTCGATGACCCCGTCTTCAAGCACGCCCAGGTCCTTCTGGAGAAGGATTATATCCGCCGATTCCTTCGCTATATCAGCCGCGTTATTCACGGAAATACCTACGTCGGCGGCTTTTAGGGCAAGCGCGTCATTTATGCCGTCGCCCATGAAGCCGACTATCCTCCCGTTATCGTGAAGCGCTCGCACTATGCGCTCTTTCTGCAAAGGAGAAAGCCGCGCGAATACCGTCGTTACCTTTACGACTTCCCTCAATTCTGCGTCCGTGAGAGTTTCAACCTGCTCGCCGGTAGCAAGACCGAAGATATCCAGACCGACCTGCGCGCAGATTTTGCGCGTAACCAGTTCATTGTCGCCTGTAAGGACTTTTACTTCTATGCCCAGTTTTTTTATTTCGTTAAGCGTAGGCTTGGTAGAGTCCTTCGGTGGGTCCAGGAACGCGACATATCCTTTCAGAACAAGCCCGCTTTCGTCTTCCTTTGAAAATTTATTCTGCGCGTAGTCAATGTGCTTGTAGGCCAGGGCAATGACCCTGAACCCGTCTTTTGAAAGGTGGTCATATTCTTCTTTCAGGTCCGCGACTATAAGCGGCTCGAGATCAAAAATGTCTCCGTCAAGCTCGTACCTGGAACATCTTTTGAATATTTCTTCGGGCGCGCCTTTGGAAATTATGGTAAACTTGCCTGCGGCTCCGACCACAACCGACATTATCCTGCGCTGAAAATCGAAAGGGATCTCGTCAACTTTGCTGTATTGCTTTTCAAGTTCCTCTTTAAGCCCGCGCGCCTTGTTCAAGACCGCCTTATCAAGCAGGTTCTTGAGGCCGGTCTGGTAGAAACTGTTTAGAAACGCGAATTTTAGGACTTCCTCGTCAGGCTCCTTTACCACATCGCAGTACTTTTCAAGGATAATCTGGTCCATAGTAAGAGTTCCGGTCTTGTCCGTGCAGAGCACATCCATGGCCCCGAAATTCTGGATTGAATTGAGGCGTTTTACGATGACCTGTTTACGCGACATCGCAATCGCGCCTTTCGAAAGGTTAAGCGTCACAATAAGCGGCAGCATCTCCGGGGCGAGTCCGACAGCCACGGCAATCGCAAAAAGGAAGGCCTCGACAAGGTTACCCTTAAATATAGCGTTTATGGCAAATATTGATATCACGAGCGCTATCATGGCCCGGATCATTATAATGACGAAATGGTTCACGCCTTTCTCAAAACTGGTCTGCACGGTCATCGTCGCAAGTCTTGCCGCAAGGCCGCCGAACTGGGTGTAGGAACCTGTTTTTACAACTACTCCGAGGGCTGTACCGCTGACAACGGAAGAACCCATAAAAGCGATATTTTCCGCGTCCGAGACTGCGCCTGTTTTTTTCCTATTCTCGCTTGTTTTCTCCACAGGCATTGATTCGCCTGTCAGCGTTGCCTGGTTGACAAAAAGGTCTTTGGCGGAAATTATCCGCAGGTCCGCCGGTATCATGTCCCCGGCGAAAAGATCCACAACATCTCCCGGCACCAGTTCTTTGATAGGCAATTCAATGCCGCTGCCGTCGCGGTAAACGGTAACATTTGTGCGGACTAGCTCGGATAGTTTTTCGGCTTCCTTATTTGATTTCCTCTCCTGGAAGAAAGTTATACCGACGCTGATCATCACCAGAATAAATACTATCAGGGCGCTGGCCTTCTCGCCGAAGAAAAAAGAAAAAGATCCGATTACAAGCAGAACTATTACGAGAGGGTTAAGGAATTTTGAGAGAGCTTCAAGAACAAAAGCCCTCTTTTTCTTTTTCGCGGGTTCATTGTAGCCGTATTCTTCCGCGCGCGTCAGCGCTTCTTCAGAAGAGAGTCCGGAAGAAGAAGTTGAAAACCTTTTTAACAATTCATCCAACGCGCAATTCACAATATCAAAATCATAAACTTGCGGCTTTATCTTGTTATTTACACGCGGAATATTCTTCTCGCTCATGAGTTCACCTTAAATATTTTTTTATCCGGCTAATCATCAAATGTCCGGAAAATCGCCGGGCGCTTGCCCTTGGTGTTTCATATTATCAGAATAGTACGAAAAACCTCAATAGTAATAATGACTAAAAGCCGGGATATTTTCGGCAAACGCAACCCGGCTCAGCCGCGCAAAAATAAAAAAGCAGGACAAACCTTTCGGGCCGCCCTGCTTTTGAATTACCTTCCTGTCTAAAACTACTTCGCTTCGGCTTTCTTTTCGGATTTCTCGGATTTCTTGGTGTCTTTTTCTATTTTTTCCACTTTCCCTTTGCCGGAAACGCTTACTTTGTCGCCGACTTTGAGTATTTCAAGCAATTTTGCTTCAACTTTTACGGTCTTCTCTTCTTTCTTGCCCTTTACTGTTATTTCCAGTTTTTCTTTGTCTATGTTGATTATCTCGCCTTTGAATCCCTTCTTGGCTGAAACTTCCTTGGTGGTATCGGATTTAGGCGCTGCTACTTTCTTATCTTCCGCGACCGCCGCTCCCGCAAAAAGGATCGCCGCCGCGAATACTGCAAGAACTAGTTTCTTCATTTGATGCCTCCTTTGCCGCAATTTTGTAAGAGAAAGTTAATAGCAGAATTCCCTTAATACGATTTTAGTATAACAGGATAGCATTAGAGGGAAGTTAGAGCAAAATTATTTATTTTTAATGTTAAGCGGCATGGAGAATACAAATTCAGAGCCTTTTCCCGCTTGGCTTTTGACGGATACCGTTCCGCCGTGAGCCTCGGCGACAGATCTTACAATGCTCAATCCAAGTCCGTAGCCTTCCGCCGACCTTGATTTATCGGCACGGTAGAATCTGTCAAAAATATGCGCTTTGTCAGACTTATCTATACCTATGCCGTTGTCCTTGACTGAAAGCACGCCAAACCGGCCTCTCTTTACCGTTTTTACTTCAACTGTGCCGCCCGATTTTGTATATTTCAAGGCGTTCTCAATCATGTTGACCGCAAGGCTTTCAAGATACATTTCATCCCCGCAGACCAGCAGGCTCTCTCCCGACAAGGATAGGCGGATGCCAAGTTTTTTTGCCAGCACTCTAAGATTCTTAACCGTCTTGGCGGCAATGAAATAGAGGTCAACTTCTTCCTTTGCAAGCTTGATCTCCATGCTTTCGAAGCGCGCCAGCATAAGCAAATTCTCAACAATCTTGCCCAGCCGTCCCATTTCATCGCGGGTACTGCTGAGAATTTTGCGGTATTCACTGCCGCTCCGTTCCCGGCGCGAGGAAACTTCTATCTGGCCGCGGATTACCGTAATCGGAGTTTTTAACTCGTGCGTAATATCCTGGATCAGCCGCCTCTGGGCGCCGACAGTGGTATCAAGCCTCCCGAGAAGTTCGTTGAACACCTCCGCGAGGTGCTGCAGTTCATCGTTGGTTTTGGGCACGTGTATGCGCTGTTTAAGATCCATCCCGGTCATCCCTCTCGCGCTGTTTATCATCAGGTCAACTGGCCTGAGCACAAAACTTGTGAGAAAAATTCCTATCAGCCCCGCCGCCAAAAGGCTCAACGGCAACAAAACAAAGAGCGCTATTCTCAGACGGTTCAGGGAAGTGTAAAGGTTGCTCAACGAAGTGGAAATCTGGACCAGATAAACAACGCGGCCATCCTCCGTAACAGGCCGCAGGAAGACCCGCATATCGTTCTTTTTCCTGTCATTAACTTCTATGACGTAGTCATGAAAAGAGATATTTCCGAGTATTGCTTCGGCCTTATCCTGCACCGGTATATTTATTTGATAAGGAAGGGCGTTCGAATGGGCAATGCTGGCGCCGTCCCGGTCAAAAAGTTCAATATCAAACTTTACTAACCTGGGGTCATATTTCTCGTCTTCTTCCAGCAATTTTACGGCCATTGAGACAAACTCAGACATGTCGAGCTCATTAATTGGGAGGAAGGGCCTGCCGTCTTTCTGGTATTCAAGCTTTTCCGCTTCCCTGTAGGCGTCTATTGAACCCTTTATGCCTTCGGCGCGCGAAATAAGCATTTCATCCATATTTGAATACATGTCCGTCTTGAGCTGTTCGAAGATCGCAATAGAGAAAACCAGGAGGACTGCGGTGAAGAGCACCATGTAGAAAAGAAAGATGCGGACCCTGATAGAAGTGAACACTTTACAGGCCGAACCTGTAGCCGCGGCCCCTCATAGTCTGAATGAGTTTTTTTGAATGGCCGCTGTCTATCTTCTTGCGGAGATAATTAATGTAAACATCTATTATGTTCGTACCCGTGTCAAAATCAATGTCCCAGACATGCTCGGAGATCATGGTCCTCGTGATAACCTTGCCGTTATTTCTTGCCAGGTATTCAAGGAGCGCGTATTCTTTGGAGGTAAGGTCAATATTTTCCCCGCCGCGTTTTACCTTATGGGTTACCGGATCTATCTCAAGATTATCCGCCTTTATCAATGCGGCCCTGCTTGAGCCTGCTTTCCTTACTACCGCCCGCACGCGGGCGAGCAATTCTTCGAAAGCAAACGGTTTTGTTACATAATCATCAGCGCCCGCGTCAAGCCCTTCAACCTTATTCTTAAGCTGATCCTTGGCAGTCAGCATAATAATGGGAACAGCATTGCCCTTTTCTCTCAGATTTCTGCAAACGGCTAGCCCGTCCTGCCCGGGTATCATCAGGTCCAATATTATGAGGTCATACTCATTTGCTTCCGCGAGGCTCTGGGCTTTCAAGCCGTCTTCAGCCACTTCAACAACATAACCCTCTTCTTTGAAGCCTCTCTTCAGAAAAGCGGCTATTTTTTTCTCGTCTTCAACTATCAGTATGCGCATAAGTTTCACCTCATGTAATATTTCTATACCTCATTTTACACCTTTAACCCGACGGAAACAAGAAAACTTGAGCCTCCCGGTCTCCCGAAAGGCCCAAACGTTATAGACGTTATAGACCTTATGAACCTTACAAACCTTACAAACTTTATAAACTTTTCATGTTTTCGTTATACACCTTACAAACCTTATAAACTTTACAAACCTTACAAACTTTTGATGTTTTACTTTTTATTATCAATAATTACTTTCGCCTTCTCAAACAGCTCCCTTATTTCTTTCCCAATTGCCTGTTTTTTGAGCATCAATTCATAAAGCTCCGGATTATTCTTTTTCATCATTTCCATCCTCTTTTCCCCGTCCGGCCCGCCCGGCCCAACTTGCGCGTGATTCCTGTGCCCCTGGGGAGGAGCCTGCTGGTCTCCGCCGTTTTCAGCCGGAGCCTTGCCGCCCTGTCCGGCTTCTTCCACAGCTTTTTTCTTGTGTTCTTCCATCTTCGCCTGAAGCTCGGCATATTTCGCGGGATCAGTTTCTTTCAACTTTGCCAGTTCTGCTTCGCGTTTTTCCTTTGCGGCATCCATGAGAGGCTTAATTTGGTCATCAAGCGTCTTCATCTCTGCGAGTTTTGCTTTGATTTGAGTCACAAGATCCGCGCACTCAGGGCATTTAGCGAGCAGCTGATCGGGATCGATTCTTTTTCCGGGACGGCCTTCACGCGCAGGTTTCGAGCCCTGTCCCTGGTCCGCGCCGGGAGCCGGCTTATCCCCTTCCGCGGCCGCGAAACCGCCCAAAAGAACGGCGCAGAGCAAAGCAAACAATATTTTTTTCATATAGCCTCCGTAAAGCCTGTTTTTGTTCTTCGCTATTTAGACCCTTGACGGAGGGAAAAAGTTTCAGCAGGTATTTAACGATTATTTCTTTTTGATGAATGTTCCGTTCTCATACTCGGTAAAGGCTTTTTCAAGTTCTTCTTCGGTATTCATAACTATCGGGCCGTACCAGGCCACAGGTTCTTTAAGCGGCTTGCCGGAAATTAAAATGAAACTCGCGCCTTCCTTTCCGGCGGCGGCTGAAACTTTCCCCGTCTCCTCAAGATATACCAGCGACCTGTTCCCCGCGTATTTCCCGCCGAAAGCCGCTTCTCCTTTATAAATGTACGCAAGGCAGTTATGTCCGTCTTTCACGGGGTGTTCAAACCGGCCGTCAGGACTTAACCCTACGTCAAAATACTCCGGTTCTATTACCACGTCTTTGACCTGTCCTTTGACGCCGCCGTATTCCCCGCAGATCACTTTAACCTCTCCTCCGCCAAATTTTACCGAAGGGATGTTTTTTGACTCAAGCCCTCTGTATTTCGGGGCGGTCATTTTGCTTTTTGCCGGAAGGTTTGCCCACAGCTGGAAACCGCCCATCCTGCCGCTCTTGCTCTCCCTGGGCATCTCCTGGTGGATTATCCCGCTCCCTGCCGTCATCCACTGGACGTCGCCGGCTCCGATAACCCCTGAATTACCTATGCTGTCGCCGTGCTCGACTTCTCCTTCAAGCATGTAGGTAATAGTTTCGATTCCCCGATGCGGATGCCAGGGAAATCCTGCCATATAATCCTCAGGCTTATCGCCCCTGAAATCATCCAGCAGGAGAAATGGGTCTGTCGCTTTGGTGTCGCCAAACCCGAACGCGCGGTGAAGTTTAACCCCCGCGCCTTCCATCGTAGGCCTGCTTTCGGTTATATTTTTGACTTTGCGGATTTTCATGGTTTAATAGAAGCCTCATATTTAGCAGGTTGCAGTGCGGCTTTCAAACGTTATTCTGCTATGCCGACGTAGTCCGGCATGAATAATATCCTACCTCACAGAACAAGACGCACGCAGTGCGGCTTATTCTGCTATGCCGACGTAGTCCGGCATGAAAAATATCCTACCTCACAGAACAAGACGCACGCAGTGCGGCTTATTCTGCTATGCCGGACGTAGTCCGGCATGAATAATATCCTACCTGTCAGAACAAGACACAGCGTAGCTGTGGCTTACAAACCTTATAAACTTTTTCCTTTATAACTTTTTAATTATCAATTCCCAATACCCCACATCTATCCACTTCCCGAACTTATATCCCACCTTTTCAAAATTGGCCACCTTTTTGAACCCGTATTTGCGGTGAAGTTTGATACTTGCATCATTGGGGAGGGCTATGCCGCCTACCAGCACCTTGTACTTTGACTTTTTGAGCCTGTCAAAGAGCGCCTCATATAAAATCATCCCGTACCCCCTCCCTGTCCATTCGCTGTCGAGATATATTGAAAGCTCTCTGGTATATTCATACGCCGCCCGTTCCTGAAATTGATCGGCGTAGGCATATCCGATAATGCGCCCCTCGACTTCGCCCACTATGAAAAGCCCGTCTCTGTGGGAGGCGATGCGTTTCTTCATCTCCGCCGCGGTGATTTTTTCCGTCTCAAATGTTATTATCGTGTTTTCAATGTAGTAATTATATATTTCAGCAATCCGTCCCGCGTCAAGCGGCTTCACATTCCTTATTTTCATTTACCCTCCATGAGATTTACTTGTCATAGATAACTATTCGCTTCCTGCCGGAAAGTTTCGCTGTATAAAGCCTATCATCCGCTTTCTTTATTATTCTTTCAACCGAAATCAGTTCCCTGTCAAAATCGAAGCAGTCGGTCAACCCGCAGCTGAAGGTCAGGCATATTTCCCTGTCTTTGCAGATGCACGCCCGGTTTGCTACCGATTCAAGAATACGCTCAATGATTAACTTTGACTGCTCTTTTTTCGAGTTGAGAGACACGACAAGAAACTCTTCCCCTCCGTAACGGCCCAGAAGATCATAGGGCCTGAGGTTGGTCCTGATTATTCTGGTAAAGTCTTTAAGGACCTCGTCGCCGACCATATGCCCGTATTCATCGTTTATTCTCTTAAAATAATCTATGTCAAGCAGTGAGACCGAGAAATGGCCGTGGTTTCTGCGAAATTCGGCAAGCAAGGTGTACAGCCTTTCAAAAATATATCTTCTGTTGAATATATTTGTCAGCGGGTCTCTGATGGAAAGCTGCTCAATGCGCCTCTGCATTACTTTGCTTTCCGTGATATCGGTATGCGTCCCAAACATCAGAAGCGGCTTGCCTTCCTTGTCCCATTCCGTCACCTTCCCCTTGTCCAGCACCCAAATCCAGCGCCCTGACTTATGTTTCATCCTGGTCTCGCACTCATAATACTCGCTTTCTCTCTTAAAATGCTTTTGCAGAAGTGAATTTGATTTTTCCATGTCCTCGGGATGGGCCAGTTTAAGCCACGTCCTGATGCTTATGGGCTGCAGCTCCTCGATCGTGTATCCCGCCATTTCCGCCCATCTCTCATTAATAATCGTAGCCCCTGTCTTTACGTTCCATTCCCAGGTTCCGAGCCTGGTTCCCATGATTATATTTTTCAGCCTTTCCTTCTGGCTTTCAAGGCTTCTGCGCAGGCGTATCTCCTCTGAAATATCCGCCATCACCGTCAAATAATACTTGTCGCCGTTATTCTCTATAGTCTCCCTCGCGAAAAGCACGTTAAGAATCGAACCATCCTTGCATCTTACCTCAAGTTCCAGGTCCGAGATCCTTCCTTTTTCCCTGAGGATATCGGCAATATGGCGGTGATTATCTTCATCAACCAGCAGGCCCAGCTCGGTCCCGGTCTTCCTGATTATCTCTTCTTTTGAATATCCGAGCTTGCTGAGGTAGGCCTTATTCACATCAAGTATTTTCCTGTCAGGCACGCTGCTTAAGGCCATCAGGGCGGGATTGTTCTCAAACAGTTTTGTGAATTTCTGAAGGCTCTCCTGCTCGACGCTTATGTCTTTTGACAGGCAGAAAACACAGCCCATGCCGTTCCAGTGCCCGGCCCAGACAGAGCACTCGGCGGGAAAAAGGCTGCCGTCTTTTCTTTTAAACTCGCTGCCGCAAATCTCGCAGCGGACGCCGTCAAGGCTTTCTATGACTTTAAGATATTTGGCCCCGGCCGCCTCCGGATGCAAATCCACTATGTTCATTTTTAACAGTTCCATAAGGGAATAGCCGAGCGCGGACTCCACGCTCTTATTGGCAAAAATAATCCTTCCCTGCCGGTCAACAATGAGAACAAGTTCGCTGAGGGCGTTGAAGAACTCGTGAAAGTTCTCCTCAGATGCCCTAAGCCTTTCCTGTGAAAGATTCTTCTGAAAACTCCCTGAAATAACCGCTGAAATGGTTTTAAGCAGGCCGAGTTCTTCCGGGGACCACTCCCTGCATTTTCTCGCTTCATCAAAACAGATAAAACCTCTGACCGAGTCATCTATCACGAGAGGAAAGACAACAATTGAATTTGCCCCTCGGGCCTCCAGGGCGGCCTTGAGCGAGTCCGGAAGGCCTGAAATATTTTCCGAACAAAAACTCCCGCTCTTTTGGAGCTCTTCTTTCCACGAGGCAAGGACTTCAAAAGGAACGCTCTGGAGCACGCTTCTTTCCGGCAGGACGCCGCGGCCGCGCCATTCAAACTCTTTTTCGGAAGACGTACGGGAAACATTCTCTGTAAGAATATAGACGTTTGATACGCCGGTCTGCTCGCCGAGGATTTTCAGGACGCTTCTGATTTGGCCGTCGAAATTGCCGGAGTTTGAGAGGGTCAGAGCGATTTCTGAAATGGTTTCCAGGCTTTTCATGCTCGCTTATCCCCCGTTAATGGGGGACAACAAATGAAGACATATCCCCCTTAGGAGTGTATAGCGGAAAAAGGCTTATGGCAAGAGTGGGTGGCAACGGGAACTGCTTTCATTGGAAGGGTTTTCCTCAGAACTCAAAAAAGAAACCGAGCGTGACTCCGTATTTCTGGTAGGTGTCGACAACATTCAAATAATTCAAATCACTGAACCAGCCGAAAACATTGTTCAGCCATTTTCTATGTTTATAAGAAAGATACGCTGAATGCTCGTTGATTATGTTAGCAAGCGGGATGCTGGCAGGCAGGTAGGAAAGATCTCCGAAAGTAAGGTCAAGGTAATTCCATTCCGCGCCTTCCTTGCCGTTGCCGATGCTTATCAGGTAGGATGTTGACATCAGCGTGCCTGGGTTGGTGTAATTCAAGAAGGCTTTTACCGTAATAAGCCAGGCGGGAAGGTAAAAAGTGAAACCTGAATAGAGCGTCACAACATTGCTAATTTGATCGCTCTGAATATATGTAAACCCGAGAGGGATATCTATTTCCTTGCTTTCACCTACCTTAACATTGAATTCCTGGTCAATCCGGAATTTTGCGAAGATGTCGGTATTTGTCCCGGCCGAAAAAGCGGAGTAGGTGTAGAATGACGGGCTCCAATCCAGATAAGCGCCTGCGTTACCGAGAAACCCCGTGCCGTTGAAATCATGCCGGGCGTAATCAAGCCCGATAAACCAGTTCAGGTCTTTGGAAGCCTGCCTGAAGAAGCTTATGCTTCCGCTGTCCCAGCTGCCGTAAACATCTTGAGGCAGGAGATATTCAAAAGTTCCGCTGAATTCAAGCCTCTGCGGCCTGGCAACGTACTCCGCGCCCGCGGACAGAGCGAGGCAAAGCATTATGAGCGCGCTAATTCTTTTCAAGGTTTGAGTTCCTTTGCAGCCGGTAAATTAAGGCGGAAAGCGGCCTCTCCGATTATTATCCTTTGTTCCAGCGGAAAAGCAACTATTTTTTTCCCCGGATTCGCGATAAGTTTTTTCAACGGCCCTGAATCATCCGAGAGCCCGAAAAGAAAAGGAAATATCTGCGCGAACCGGTCCGGATAGACATCTGTTCCCGGACCTGACTTGACTCCGCCCGAGATACCCCAGCAGTAAAGCCCCGTGGCCGCGTCGAAAAAATTCAGGCGGATTCCTTCCTTTATCGCGTCGGCTGCCGCGTCAAAACACTCTTCCCTTTCTTTCCCCAGAGCCGAGCAGAGCCGCTGGTAAGCCAATATTCCGGCGTAGGCTTCACAGTTGTCCATCAGATACTTCGCGTCCGAATAGGGGACGGCCCTGGTCAGGCCGTCCTCATCCTGCAGGGCAACAATGACATAGACGCAATCCTGCACCTTTTCCCAGTTTTTTCTGATGAGGCTGAAATCTCCCGTGGCAGCCGAATACTTTTCCAGGAGCAGAAGGAAGGTCGCCGCGTAGCTGTCGGCGGAATCATACGCGCCGCTCGGTTTCTCTGCCCCTCCGGGATCAATGTGGTAATCATAGATACTGCCTGTCAAACCGCTTGCGTCAGGATAGTTCATGTGTTCGAAATACCAGGAGATATATTCCCGCGTCTCTTTTAGCTTTTGCCCTTTGTCAGCCAGTGAACCTGCCAGCACGCTAATCAGGTAAGGGTTAACATTATTGCCCTCTTTTTCGGCGCGCTCATAATGGCTCCAGAGTGAAAGCACCGCGCGGTAATGAGCCGGTTTTTCGCAGGCGCTAACGAGCAGTATAACTGATATTATTAATAATAAGCGTTTCTTCATTGTTGTTCCCTGTGACAGTGAAATAGTAATACTCGCCTTCCTCTTTCATCGAGAACCCTTTATGCTCCGGTATCTCCGTGTTCGATGTAGGCACCGCTACGGTAATCCCCTCAAGTCCCTCCGGGTTTCTGATGCGGACCGTCACTTTTCCGTTTCCCCGCTCGTAAGAGAACTCTGTTTTCAAATACCTTAAAAAGAATTTCGCGAAGTAATCCATCGGCTGAACCTGTATCCTTCCCTGTTTCTGCAGCCTCTCAATATTGTCCAAGAAATCCCCGAAGACTTCATAGTAGTCCTCCAGATCCCTAAAGTGCGAGTAAAACAGCCTGACAGTCCTGTTCTTTTCGATATAAGCAAGCAGGCCGTTTAGCCAGGCGCCGACTGCTTCCGGAGTGAACCCCGCATCGTTCATCTCGGCAAGCGAGGCGTATTTTTCCTTCGGCATTATGGGGAACGCTATCACATTTTCTGACACCATTTTTCCGTCAAAAAAAGTCCTGTTTGGCGGAGACCCCATGTCCCCGTCATAGTAATAGGCATTAAAATTCTGTTCCTCAAGCACTTCTGTCATTACCGGCTGCGGGTGAACTCCTTCCGGCGCCGAGTATTCATCTATCTTATAATCCAGGGATTTCTCAAGAGAATCTTTGTTCCGTTTCACATAGTACGCCATTTCATTTTTTCCAAAAGTTTTATTCTTTATATTCTCAGCGAACCAGTTATGAGCCCAGCCGCCGTGACAGCCGATGGTTCCGAAATTTTTCAGCAGGTCATAAAGTTTCCGCCCTTTGCCTTCGACGTCAAAACCAATGCCGTCATTCGGCTGGTCCCTGAAATCTCCGGCGGTAATATGAATCGAGTACTTGATATCCCTGCGCAGCATTCCGTTTTTTTGGGCTTGAAGCACGCCCTCCCAGTCCGGACTGGCGTCCGTGTGCCAGTTAATGACCAGGCCCCCTTTGCCGTAGGGCGCGTAGACCAGATGGGGAAGCTGCACCTTTTTGAAAAGAAAAGCCCTAAGGGATTCTCGCAGAAGAAGATCGTCTCCGTAAGCCTTCAGGTAGCCGAGAGGAATGTTGGCGTAAAACAGATTTCCTTTCATAAAAGTCCTCATGACAAGCCCTGGTTGTGTCGATCCGTCGGGCAGCACTGATTCCGCAAGAACATCCTCCCGTTTCAGGTCAATATCTTCAGTCATGGAAACAGGATAGCTGAGCGCTCCGTACATATACCCCGTGACAAAGCCTTCGCTGTTCCGCTTGCCGTCGGGTATCTCAAAATAATCCGCCGCCTGACTGTTTAGGAACCTTAACTTCCCTGCGGTATACGCTTTGCCCCTCAATTTGCTGTAAGTGGCGTAATTTACGCCGCATAGCCGGGAAAAGACAGAAGTGTCAATGTAATTTCCCCGCCAGTCCTTAACGCCCGCGTCATAAACTATCATTACGCTTCCGCCGGCGGACATATATTTTACGGCCCAGAGGGATATTTCCTTTGGCATTTCCTGCACGATGCAGTCGGGAAAGATTACGACATTGGCCGTCTTCGCCATCACTTCCGGGGAAAGAGTCACGAGGAGGGTCACTTCCAGCTTCCTGTAATAAACTCCTTCTTCCTTCAGCACGCTTTCGTATGCCGGCAGGACTCCGGGAAAGGAAGCCAGGCTCGCTTGTTTGTAAACCAACAGCGCGCCAATGTTCTTATCGCCGGCAATGCGGTAAGACCTGAAGATATTAATCCCGGCGAAAAAAAGGAAGGCTGCCAGGCAGACAAGCGCTATTGCCGCAAACTTGCCGTTTATCTTCACTTTTTCTCCGCCCCGGTGCGTGTTACAGGATTAACGTAATCAACATTCAGGGTCTGTTCACGCTCATTTTCTATTTCGGTAAGATAAAAATACCCTCTCTCTTCCTTCAGGAGGAATCCGTCATGCGAAGGCAGGTAGGTATTGTCCGAGGGAATCGCAACCGTGATGCCTTGCAGCCCCTCCGGATTTTTCAGGCGGACCACCTGCCTCATGGGTTCTCTCTGATAGCTGAGTTCCGTCTTAAGATATCTTTTCATGAATTCCGCGAAATAACTCATGGGCTTAACCTGTATCTTTCCGCCGGCCTGCAGCCCTTCGATATTGTCAAGAAATTTGCCGAAGACCTCTTCGTAGGGCCCGATGTCCCGGAAATGCGAATAGATGAGGCGGACCGTGCGGTTTTTTTCTATATAGCCGAGTATCCCGTTGAGCCATGCCGCTATCTCTTCAGGCGTCACCCCGTTGTCGGACATCTCATAAAGTGAAGCATACTTAAAAAGCGGCATAATGGGGAAGGCGATCACATTTTTCGAGACCATCTTACCGTCAAAAAAAGTCCTGTTCGGCGGAGCGCCAGTGTCCCCGTCATAGTAATAGGCGCAGTAGTTCCCTTCTTCAAGCACCCTCGTCATGTCCGGCTGGGGATGCATGCCGCTGGGAGCGGAATATTCATTTATTTTGTAGTCCAGCATCCTTTCCAGAGAATCTTTGTTCATTTTCGCGTAAAGGGCCATCTCCTTCCTGCCAAAGGTCTTATTCTCCAGGTTTTCAGCAAACCAGTTATGCCCCCAGCCTCCGTGACAGCCGATTGTCCCGAAACCTTTCAGCATATCAATGTATTTTCTTCCTCTGCCTTCGGCGTCAAATCCGATTCCGTCGCCCGGATGGTCGCGAAAGTCCCCTGCAGTAACATGTATGGAATAGTCGATATCGCTTCGCAGCAGTTTTTTCTGATACGCGTTCATGACCCCGTTATAATCCGGGCTCGCGTCCACGTGCCAGTTTATTACCAGCCCGCCTTTCCCATAAGGAGCGTTCACAAGGTGGGGCAGTTTAAGCCTCTTGAAAAGAAAAACTCTCAGGCTTTCTCGGAGCAATAAGTCATCGCCATAGGCCTTGAGATAGCCGAGAGGTATGTTAGCGTAGAACACATTGCCGTTAGAATATTTTCTTATCACTATAGCCGGCTGTCTTGATCCGTCCGGAAAATAGGAGTGCGCCAGAATTTCCCCCGGGCTCAAACCCATCAGGGAGGTCATGGCAACCGGATAATCAAGCGCGCCGTAAGTATAACCCGAGACAAACCCTGCCGGAGAAAGTTTGCCCGAAGGAATCTCAAAATACGCCGCGGCTTCCTCGTCTTTGAATTTCAACTTTCCGGTTGAATAAGAAGCGTCTTTCAGCCTTCCGTAGCGGATATAATTGAGCCCGCATTGCTCTGAAAAAATACCCCTGCTCAGGTAGTGCCCCAGCTTGTCTTTAACCCCGGAGTCATAAACCACCATTATATTTCCCCCCGCCTCAAGGAAATCCGACGCCCAGAGGGAAGCTTCACTTGGAACGGCCTTAGCTATGCTGTCGGGGAAGATGACAACGGCGTTGCCCTCGGCCATTATTTTCGGCGGGAGCGTAACCAGCCGGGTAGCTTCTATCTTGCGGTAGACTACTCCCTCTTCTTTCAAAACGCTCTCATAGGCCGGAAGCACCCCCGGAAAGGCAGATAAACCCTGCTGTTCATAAACCAGCAGCACGCCGATGTTTTTTTCATCGAGAATGCGGCCGGAATTTTCGACATTCCTCCAGCCAAAAAACAGGAGGGAGGCCAGGAAAACCAGCGTTATTATGACGGTCAACCTATTATTTTTCTTCATAGCGTGATGCCCTGCCCCTCCGTCATTATATATCCGTGGACCACCACATCAGGGGAAAGCACTATCTCTTTCTTGCCGATCACAGACTTAATCCCGTCCGGAGTCCCGACCTCTATTCCGCTCAGGTGAATAGTCTGTTGAGAAAATATATTGCCGGTAATAAGCACATTCCCTGCTATGCGGACGCTTCCCTCTACAAAAACGCTCCCGTGAATTTCCACTCTTTCCCGGGTGTTAATTTCAAAATCACCTTCAATCTTCAGGTCCTGATCAAGGATAACTCCCCTCGTGATTATAAAATTCCCTAGTATATGCCTGTATCTCTGCTGTTTTTTTACCGGCCGGATAAAGTTCATCTGGCTGACAAACTCGCGCGTTGCAACCGGTTTCCCGTAAATCCTTAAGAATTTGCAGTCCTTGCCGAGCGTGACCCTGCCTTTGCCGGCGACGCTTACGCCGAGGTCGCAATTATCTCCAGTTGTTATAACGCCCCGTGAATCCAGCCATCTGACCACATTCACATCCTTTCCAATTTTCAAATTTCCGTCCACGGCCATCGCGGTGATAGCGCTCCCGTCAAACATATTGGCGTTCCCCATCACATAGGCTTCTTTGTTGCGCGTGTTGGGGCCCTCAATGTCCAGGCTGCCCCTGCAGAGCAGCACGTGCTGCTCTGAATTAACGACTATATATGAATAGGTCCCGGTTATAAGGACATCTTCGTTTCTTGAAAGTTTCATTTCGCTTATGGTCTGGTCAACCCCGGCTTTCTCCACGGCAGTCGTGAGAATACGCCTGAAGGAATCGCCGAAGTAATGCGGATCTTTGGAATAGTCCATGTTAATGTAAAGTTCCTTGGCGTCCTCCTTCTCGTTGAGTTCCCTGATCGCGGGAACAAAGGAGAGAATCAGCAGGGCTAAGAAAACCAGGCAATAGAGTATGATCACGGCGCCGCCTTCCGGAACCGCTCTGTCTTCTGCCAGATCGTGGCCCTTCCGGTTGTCACGTCCACGAAGGCTTCCAGGAAACCCTTGGAGGTGTAGAACATATTAAAAAAGAAATTGAAAATAAGAAGCGGGAGCAGCCTGAGACGGCGAGTTGCCCCGTCGAGAAACACCGCGAGCCCTATCTCGTAAAAGGGAGCGTAATTGCCGAAGGTTGAACAGCCGACAAGAAACAGGCTTATAATCGAAGTGGAGGCAAAGATGCCCGATTCCCCCAGGAAAAAAAGCGCGAGAGAATTCGCCATTCCTGCCAGAAGGACAAAAGGCATAGCGTAAACAAAAAGAAGAAGCACGCCGTCCACTTTTTCGCGAAAGCTTATATTTTTGCAGAAAATGAACTTCGTCAGATAAGTGAACATCACCTGATTGTGGCCCCTCGACCAGCGCGTAATCTGGCGCGCTCTCACGGCCCAGGTCTCGGGAGCTTCCTCGTAACATTCAACGCGGTTCGCATACACCACTTTCCAGCCGTCAAGATAAAGTTTGAAGGTCAACTCGGTGTCCTCTGTAAGGCTCTTATGGTTAAAACCGCCGAGCGCGAGCACTTCCTTGCGCCGGAATCCGCCGACAGTTCCGCCGTATTGCGCGATAAGCCTCATATTATAACGCGCCTGCTGATCCACCTGATAACCGCCGGATCTCTCAATGTCCAGTATGCGGGTGAGAAGATTCGTGGAAACATTGATGGGAACAACCCTTCCCATTACCGCTCCAACCTCCGGATTTATGAAGCAGACCGCGATATCTTTTAGTATGCCCCTGGGAGGAAGGTAATCCGCGTCAAAGACCATCATTATTTCGTGGTCGGTAAGAGCCATTCCGTCGTTAAGCGCTACCGCTTTTCCCCTCTCCCCGCTGTCCCTGTGAAGCGGCCTTATGATAGGGTACTTCGCGGCAAAACTATCCAGAATCTCCCGGGTCTTGTCCGAGGAATGATCGTTTATGGGAATAATGCTGAGTTTGTCCTGCGGGTAGTCGCACTTAACCAGAAGCTCCAGCACGTTTTTGGCAACCTTCTCTTCATTGTGCATTGAGACAAAGACCGTGACGGACGGATAGTCGGACTCCATAATATCCTGATAATACATCTTCTGCTCGCCGAAGACGCGGTCCATGGTAAAGATAAAATGCCGGATCAGGTAGATCACGGACACTACAATCACGAAAACCGCGTAACCCTTCAGGATGACTAGTATATCCACCTCCACATCTTTATGTTGCCTTTGTATTGCTCCGCTATAACGCTCAGATAAAAAGAATAGACGCCTACTATGTATACAAAATCAAGGAGCGGCCCGAAGATAAAGAAAATAAGAGCCATCCAGATATACGAATAATTTACCAACACATAGAGCGAGATGACATATCTGGCAAAACCGAAGACAATCGAGTAGACAAACGTAACCATGGAAGCCCCGAGCTTCGAATACCCTGTCGCCGGAAGCGGCAAAAGCGACATCAGCATTATTATCGGCAGAAACATCCAGAGGCCCGACTGAAGCTTGATATATAGTTCCGAATAATCCCGCACGCTGTAGGGAAAATTTGACGGAAAGAACACAAAATATATCGCGGAGATGCAGTTAACTATGAAAACATACTGTCCGTAAAGCGCGACCGGAAGGGCTATTTTAGACATCATAAAGAACGCTATTCCTGCCGCGGAGAACGCGAGCACTATAAACGAAGTCAGCGCGTCCGGATATTTGCCTATAAGATCAACCGTATACAATCTGCCCCAGAAAAAATCTACCGGGACTATAGCCGAAAAGTGGGGTTGTATCGCCGAGATCGCCGCGACATTCATCAGATGAGTGAGAGAAGGAAGCATCAGAAGGATAAGATCAAGCGGCAGCAGAAGGAGCAGCACCTGGAAGAACACGCCTTTCGTGATATTTACCACACGGTATGACCTGTGCGGTGAGGTAACATTTCGAGACCTTAAGTCCGCTTCTATCTTTCTTTTTGGGCCGAAAAGAATAATAAACAGAATTATTATTAATTTTATGGTTATTGAAGCGTGTATTACCAGGTAATAGTTGTCCATTTGCCCCCTGGAACTTCTGCTTTAGGCTTATTATACCAATTAAAACGCGCCCTGTCTTTACCAGACTTTCCGTTAACCCTAAAAAAAGTTGAAATGCTCCCGCCATATTGTATAATAGATTGCTAAATATTTTCCAAGGGGGCAAGCATGAAAAAAACAGCTGTTCTGGCGGTCCTGGCGCTATTTCTGCTCTGCGGATTTTCGAGCGGAGAAGAAGCCAAAGATATCCTGAAAAGAGTCAGGGAAAAAGACAGCAATATAGGCAATGTTTTCAAGACTTTCCGCATGGTTTACAACAAGAAATCCCCCTGGGGATTCAACGGAAACTTTGAAACGCTCATCAAAGGGAACAAAAAAAGAATGAATTCAAACTCCGGGACTCTTGCCTCGGACGCCATCTTTGACGGAACACATTGCTGGAACATCTTTCCCATGACGGGCACGACCCAGCAGAACAAGGACTACTACGATCAGAACGATAAAGGGCTTTTTGCCTGGGTCAAGAAGTTCAATGACAATGTGAAACTCTCGGGCGAAGAAACCATCGACAAACGTAAATGCTGGGTAATCGAGGGAGACGGCGGCGAAGAATACCTGAAAAAGATATGGGTTGACCAAAAAACTCTGAGCCTGATCAAGGCCGGAGGCGGAAGCATGAAACTCATTAATTCCGAATTCAAGCCGCTAAACGAGGCCTACGAAGCTCCGATGAAGACCGATATCATGAGGGACGACAAGATTGACATGGCTATTGTCGTGACCGTGCTTGAGACCGGAAAGGAAATTTCCGACGACCTCTTCAAAGTTGACGTGAAACCGAATGACAGCCCTTTTGGGGATTTTATCAAATTCGGCAAGTAAATTCTAAAGCGCCCTTAAACGGAGAACAAATGGCTCTTAAATTCACGCCCAAAGAAAGACAGAAATTCCTGCACCACGCCCAGCTCGCCGGTTTCTGGTACTGCAATAACCAGAACACAGATGAAAAACCGTGGGGCGGCATAGCCGACAGCGCGGATAAGGGGCGTTTCGTTTATGAATACATAATCCCTAAAAATTTCGCCAGGGGCATGGGCGTGTGGGGCCAGTCGATAGCCATTATGGACCTCTATGACCTGGCCCGCAGCTTCCCCGGAGAAAAACAACTCTTTCTTAAAGCCGCTAAACTCGGTGCGGGATATCTCGGATCTCTTCAGGTGACAGATTTTCGCCTGCCCAAAAGCATAGGCGGTTTCCGCGAGCACACTCCCCAGGCTACCGAAAGTTACCCGCGGGACGCCGTCACCGGCGGATTCGGGCTTTGCCGGCTCTTCAAGGAAACGCAGGATCAGGAATGGCTCGACCGCGCGAAACTTTTCGCCGAATGGTGGATGAATAACGGCACGGACAAGAACGGTTGGCCCTACATCACCTTTGACCTTTTGAAACAATACGGGCACAACCGCGCCATGGAAGTTGCCGGATCAGAGGCGGGCGCGGAATTTATAAAAGGCGACTGGCAGGCCGGCTCGGCAATCTTCTTTTACCAGCTCTTTAAGCTCACAAACGATTCCCGCTATATAGAAAAAGGATTTGACCCGCTTATCAGCGGCCTTGCTGAGATATATGAAGAAAACCGCGGTAAGCCTGTCGTTGACGGCTTCCACGGAGAAGTGCCGATTAGTTTCGGAAACGACGACTTCGCTCTGGTTGCTCTTATCTGCGCCTACAGGCTGAAGAAAGAAAAGCGCCTGCTTGACCTGCTTATTGAAAGGATTGAAGCCCAGAACAGCCTGATGGACGCGGATGGTTCCTACCCCAGCTTCGGCGGCACCTTTGTTTCCGGCATCAACAATCTTGAGTTCCTCCGGCTCGCTGAAACCGAAAAACTCAATATCGATGTAAGCGGCGTTGAGAGCTGTCTAAGAAAAACGGCGGCGTTAGGGCTTACTCTCCAGGAAAAGGAAAGCGTGGATCTCAGGCTGCTCGGCGGGCTCTACGGCCAGTCAAGCTTCGATGTAGCCAGAACGCACATTCACAACCGTTCCGCGGGCTACAGTATAAATTTCTATCTGCGGCTGGCCGGTAAAGATGAACTTCCAACCTTCAGCAGTTTTGGATGGTAAGAATGCCCAGCGAAGAACTCCGGCCTCTTAAAGCTCTTCTTCCCCTTTGCAGGGAAACCGCGCAGGAAACAATTGAATTAATGCTTTCCCGCTACGAGAAAAGAAAACTTTATCCTTTCATAGACACAAAAATCAACGCGATTACCGGAAAGGACTTTCCCGAAGAAGACCCTGAGACGGATTTCAAGAGCCGCTCCGCCGTTTTCGGCTGGATCCAGGGGCGCGGGCTCGAAGCCCTTGCCGGGCATGCCGCCTTCTTTCACGACAATCCCGCGCTGGCGCAAAGGTGCGACCGCGTGCTGTCGGCGGTCTCGGCCAGCGTAGCCGGCTTTGGCAAGAAAGATAACGGCCGTTTTATGTTCCTTTCCACAACGGAAGGCAAACCGTTCCGCTGCGGCCCTGACGGAAAACGGGAATACTTCTCCGCCTGGGATATTCCTCCGGGATTTGCGGATATTTTCACGGGCAAGGGCCTTGCGGCGGCGGGAACGCGCCTTAAAAAACCTGAATTAACCGAAATGGGCGTTGCCGCGTTAAACAACGCCTTCCAGGCAATTAAATTCGGCAGTTTCGCTACCGACCAAATATCTTTTGACCCTAAAAACCCCGTCCGGCCGGCAGTTAACAGGCAGGCCCAGGGCCCCTGGATGATAACCCTCGGCGGCTTCGCCCTCTTCTGCGAGCTCTTCCCGGATACCTGGGAGTGGAGGGAATCAGGCTACGAATGTTTATCCAGGATCCTCGAAAAACACACCGTCCAAAAAAATTACGGAAGCCTGAAGCAGTTTGATTTCTTTGAATTCATGGACAACGAAGGCAAGCCCTGCGTGGATGACGGAAAGATTATTCAGGATCCGGGCCACGCGCTTGAATTTACCGGGCTCGCCGCGAGATTCCTGCTAAAGGCAGGAAGCAAGCTTGCCTATCACCCCGGGCGGCGCGCTTTCATTGACAACTGCAAAGCAATACTCCCTGACATTTTCCTCTCAGCCTTCAGGAACGGCTTTCGAAAAGACGCCGGCGGAATATGCAAAACCTTTGACCTGGTTTCAAGAAAACCGTTAAACGACGATATGCCATGGTGGCCGCTGCCGGAAGCCATGCGGGCCGCCGTTCTTCTTCTCCTTCTTTGCCCGTCTCACCCGCGCAAGGCCGAACTCGCGGAAGCCGCGCAGGTATGCGCGAGGGCCTTCTTTATAGGTTTCCGGTCTCCGGTGAAGGGGCTTTTCATCCAGACACGCGCCGCGGACGGCAAGCCTTCAGCCGCAATTCCGGCAACGCCTGACGCTGATCCCGGTTATCATACCGGTTTGAGCCTGATTGACGTGATAAACGCCTGCGAGGATAATTTTACCGGCGGGGACAAGATAGTTCTGCGGTAGCAGTTTCGGCTGTCAGGATGTTCAACTCTAGATTCTTGCTCTTACGGTATTTTCGCTGTTTTTCAGATAGAGGAAGGACACCCAGCCGGCCGGAGCAGTTTTATTATCGGCAGTGTAGGGATTGTGCGGCTTCACAGGCCAGACGAAGACCCCGCCGGAAGGGACAATTAACTTTGCTTTTCCTTTGATGACCAGGCTGTTACCCTTTTTTCAAGCGGGACTCTCAAGGATTTCCTGCCCAGCGCGAACTTTCTTCCATTTATTTGCACTCTGTCTCCGAGCAAGGCCTGAAGCTGCAGGCCGGTGAGAGAATTTTGACCCGTTGCGGAGGTTCTGATGATGACTTCTTTTCCCGCGATTTTTGCCTCAATCTCCGCCGAGCCGGATTCGTAATTTAAACGGAGTTTGCTGCCTTTCAAAGAACCTGTTTTCGCTCTGTAATCTTTTCCGTTGCTGAATGTGAAATTAGAGAACGCCGGCTGGTTCTTTGAATTTCCTCCGCCGATGACAAGGCCGGTCCTGTGGTTATACGCCGAGACGTGCGACTGGGCCTCAAGCCTGAACACATTATCCGGCAGCCCCTTAGCGCAGAAAGCGGAGAGAGAATACTGCCAGTCGCCGTGCCTGCGAACCAGCGCCCTGCCTTTGCCTTCGCGGAAGGAATAGTTCTTTCTCTCAAAAGGAAGCTTTCGGAAGATGTTTCTTCCCCCCGGATGCCCCAACAGGTCGGCTATCAGCGGAACGTTTATGTTCAGTTTCATCCAGGGTTCTCCCGAGCGCATGCGGGCAAGATACTTTTCCACGACCAAACAGGAGATCCTGCCGTACGCTTTCGAGGAAAGAAACGAATTAAGCCCCCAGGCGTCGTGAAAACCGTTGCGCATCCTGGAGTCAAGCGTTTCAATATAATCGGCCGCCCCGTAACTGAAGTTTGCCATCAAAGGCAGCGTCTTCCTTAAATATTTCTCAAAAATGCCGTCCTGTGTTATTTCCTTCAGCAGCGACATCGCGTGCATGGAAAGGCTGTTATACCCTATGCTCCAGTTGTCAGGTTCCCCGTCAACCCAGAGCCCGCCTCCGTCGAATCTTGTCGGCGCTGTCTTCTTGAAGGCGCTTGCAGCGTAAGAGATAAGCTTTCTATCGCATAACAGCTCTCCGTTCTTTGCTATGCAGAGCAGGTACCACAAAAAGTGGTTGTAACCGGTATTTAATATTCCGGTCTTTAAATATTTGTCCGTTATATCTTTCTTAATTCCGCCTACAGCAAGCCGCAGGCAGGCTTCCCAGCGCTTCCGAGCCTTCGGCTCAAGCTCGTCCCGCAGAAGTTCATAAGTCCGCTGCCAATGGTAAACCTGCCAGTTCAAATGGACAGAGCCCCAGTCTTTTCCTCCGCTAAAGAGCCTGAAATTTCCTTTTTTATCCTGGGAATCCGCCAGAAATGACGCGCCTTTTACCGCCGCCGCGAACAGCCGTTTGTCTCCGTAGTAAGGGTTTCTGCTGTCTTTTGTTTTGTAAAGCAGCGCGAGCGGATAATGCGGGCTCTGGTCATAGATAGTGTATGACAGTTTATTGATTTGGGAGCCAGAAAACCTTGTCGGCAGGAATTTGCCTGTGGATTTGTCCAGGCCGGAAAGAAAATAAGGCACAGCCTCGTTCATTACGGCAAAAACCGCGGAATCCATACGGCCTTTCATATGTTTTCGCTCCTCTTTTCCGGCAATAAAACATTTAAATAGTATGCGAAATACCCGGCCGTGTCAATAGTTTGATATATTCCGCATGTACATTCTTCCATTTTGGTCCTGTTTTCGGTAAAATACTGGCGTATGGAGCAGGAATCGTCTGCCGTATATTTGCCAATACAGGGGGCGCCATGTCGGAAAATATAAAACAAATAGCCATGCGTATCAAAGACTTGCGCGAGATTAAAGGACTGACGGCAGAAGCCGCCGCCAAAGTGTTTAAACTTCCCACCGCTCAATACAAAAAATACGAGAGCGGGGAAACCGACATTCCCGTAAGCTTCCTGTACGAGGCAGCCCAAAGATTCGAAGTCGAGCTTACCGCCCTGCTTACCGGAGAAGAACCGAGAATGAATGTTTATTCACTTGTGCGGGCGGACAAGGGCCCGGCCGCGGAACGGAGAAAAGAATACAAGTACCAGGACCTGGCCTATAACTTCAGAAACAAAAAAGCTGAAGTTTTTTTGGTTAAAGCCGGAAAAGCAGGACAACCGGTCCATTTCAACAGCCATCCGGGACAAGAGTTCAATTTTGTGCTTGAAGGAACATTGAAAGTCCTGCTAGACGGCCATGAGATCATCTTAAACCCCGGAGATTCCCTTTTCTTTGACTCAGGCAAGAAACACGCCATGGCCGCGGAAAAATGCGCTTCGGCAAAATTCCTCGCAGTTATTCTCTAAAACAGGAGAGTGTATGCTGCTGAACAAGTATGTTTCAAAGGTTGACTTTGCTTCCTACGAGGACTTTAAAGAGAACTTTAAAATAAATGTCCCCGGAAACTTCAATTTCGGCTTTGATATTGTGGATGAATACGCCAAAATATCACCCGAAAAATCTGCCCTTGTCTGGTGCGACGAGAACGGCAGAGAAGCGGCTTATAACTTCGGGCAAATGAAACTCTATAGTGATAAAGCCGCCAATTACTTCAAATCGCTCGGTATTAAAAAGGGCGATGCCGTAATGCTCATACTAAAACGCCATTTTGAGTTCTGGTTCGCCAGCATAGCGCTTCACAAACTCGGGGCCATCTGCATACCCGCGACCCATCTCCTCACTCCAAAAGACATAGCTTACCGCTGTAAAGCGGCCAGCATAAAGATGATTGTATCCTGCGCCGATAAAAAAGTCATAGAAAGCGTGGACACAGCGCAGAAAGATTCGCCGACTCTGAAGCTAAAAGCCTCTGTCAGGCAGAGGTTCGGCGGCTGGGAATATTTTGATGAAGGCTTAGAAAAAGCAAACCCGGCTTTCAGACGGCCCGTAGGTCCGGAAGCAACTCAAAATGACGACATTTTCCTGCTTTATTTCACTTCCGGAACCACAGGCATGCCCAAAATGGTCTGCCACGACTTCACCTATCCCCTCGGGCATATAATGACCGCAAAATACTGGCTCAACAATACGGACGGAGGACTGCACCTGACGGTGGCCGATACCGGCTGGGCCAAAGCGGCGTGGGGCAAGATTTACGGGCAGTGGATTGCAGGCTCCTCTGTTTTTGTTTATGACTATGAAAAATTCGTACCCAAAAACCTTATAGAAGTGGTGACCCGGCACGGCGTTACTTCTTTCTGCGCTCCGCCGACAATATATCGCTACCTGATAAAAGAAGACCTCTCGAAATATGACTTCACAAAGCTGAAATACTGCTGCACAGCGGGTGAACCGCTTAATCCCGAGGTATATAACCAGTTCCTGAAACTTACCGGCCATAAGCTTATGGAAGCCTATGGGCAGACCGAAACCGTCGTGCAAATCGCGACTTTCCCCTGGATGGCTCCGAAACCCGGTTCTATGGGAAAACCTATGGCCTGCTATGACATAGATATTGTTGACGATAACGGAAACTCCTGCGAGGCAGGCATTGAAGGGCAGATTGCGATACGGCTGAGCAAAACCCGCCCCATTGGAATGTTTAAGGGTTATTACCGGGACGAGGCTCTTACCCAAACCGTCTGGCACAACAATATGTACTATACCGGAGATATTGCTTACCGCGACGAGGACGGCTATTTCTGGTTCGTGGGGCGGGCCGACGACTGTTTCAAGAGTTCCGGTTACCGTATCGGCCCCTTTGAGGTGGAAAGCGCGCTGCTTGAACACCCCGCCGTCCTTGAATGCGCCATCACGGCTGTTCCTGATCCCGACCGCGGGCAAATAGTCAAAGCCACCGTTGTTCTCACAAAGAACTACACGGCAAGCGACGCGCTGGTGAAAGAACTGCAGGAGCATGTCAAGAAAGTCACCGCGCCTTACAAATACCCGCGCATTGTTGAATTTGTGAGCGAGCTTCCCAAGACTATCAGCGGAAAGATACGCAGGGTGGAGATACGGGGGAAGAAGGAAAAGTGCTGACTTCGGAGATTGCAGGCAGCTATTGCCCTCCTGCAATCCGCCTTTAATACTTCTTTGCCAATTCTTCTTTTACTTTGTCTGAAAGAAATATCTTCATTAGCGACTGGTAAGGTATATCCCTCCTGTTCGCCAAGGACTTAAGTTCCTCAATCAGAATTGAAGGCATCCTGATTGGAATAGAACTGTAAGTCGGCTTCAGGTTCGGAAACACAACGCGCTTTGCCTTGCTCCAATCAATCTCAGCCGCTGAATCATGAACAGACCAATATACCCGCTCGCTGTCTTCGCTTCTGTATTTTTTCGCCTTAGTTCTTTTCATAGATAAGCCTCTCTTTCCTGCATATATCTCTTGCCGAAATAACCCTGATTTTCTCTTTTCTTACCGTAAAGACTACAAACAACTTTCGCCAGGCATCTGTCACCCCCAGCGAAAAGTGCCTTTTTTCAAGTTTTGAGTGTTCGGAATTTTCCGCAACCGCCAGCGGCTGGTTGAAGAACATCTGCTCGCACTCCATCGCTGAAACTTTGTGCCACAACATTTTCTTGTTGATATTGCCGCTGTCCCAATCAAAACCGGTGACATCGAGCACCCGTGATAAAAAGAAATTGGGAGAATTACTCTCAAAATCGCTTAACTACACTGCTTCTCTCCCTCCTAAAGTCAAAAAAAAGAAATCTGCTCGCTGAATCTTCCGCGCTATCGTTTCCCTATTAATTCTTCAGCCCGGAGGATTGCGTCCTGAATGCTCCCGCAGACATTATCCTCGCCCAAAACTTCGTACAGGTCGGCTTTGATAATTTCATTCAAGGGCTGAATGCGCAAACCTTCAATAATCAAGGGTATCTTGTTTCTGCTGCACCTGGTTATGAATCCCTTAAGAGCGTGCATGCCGGTCGAATCTATGAAAGGAACATTACGGAAGCGAAGTATTCTCGCCTTAGGTTTTTCTCCGACGGCTTTGTCTATTTCGTCAAACTGTTCTGTCGCGTTGAAGAAGAGCGGGCCGTCTATCTCAAACACCTCCACTCCTTTAGGGATGGTAAAACCGGGTTCCTCCCGGCTTTCCGCCTTTTCATCTTTCCTGAGCTCTTTGGCAAGGAGATGCACGCTGGAAGTTTCCGACATGCGCTTCATAAAGATAAATGCGTACAGGACCATGCCGACTTGAATTGCGGCAGCGAGGTCAACAAAGACAGTCAGGAGAAAAGTCGAAAGGAGCACTATGATAACCCCTTTTGTGCTCCTCAGAAGTTCCAGGAAAGAACGCCATTCGCTCATATTGTACGCCACTACAGCGAGTATTCCGGCCAGGCAGGCGAGCGGGACATAAATAATATACCTTCCGAGAAATATCACGATGAGCAGCACGACAAGCGCGTGAATCAAACCCGCAACAGGGGTCCTTCCTCCGTTTTTTATGTTTGTCACGGTCCTGGCAATGGCGCCTGTCGCCGGTATGCCTCCAAACAGCGCCGCGCCGATATTCGCGACACCCTGCCCCACAAGCTCCATGTTTGAACGGTGCTTTGCTCCTATCATTCCGTCAGAAACCACGGCGGACAGCAGGGATTCAACCGAACCAAGCAAAGCTATTGCGAAAGCAGAAGGAAAAAGTTCTCTTATGAGTGTCAAACTGACCTTTGGGATAACCGGCATAGGAATTACGGAAGGCAGGTGCCCGAACCTGCTGCCTATGGTTTCTACAGGCAACTTAAAGAGTACTGCCAGGATAGAAGTGAGCAACAGCGCAATCAAGGCCCCCGGCATGCGCCGCGAGATTTTAGGCCAGAAAACTATTATAAGAACGCTCAGCAGTCCCAAGGCGGCCGCGTAAAAGTTTATGCCGGCGCCGCTGTAGCCGCAAAAATCCTTAAACTGCGACTTAAATATTATCACCGCGATACCGCTCGTAAAACCCACTATCACCGAATGCGGAATAAACTTGATAATAGTCCCAAACCTGGCAAGGCCCATTGCCACCAGCAGTATGCCTGCCATAAGCGTGGCGACGATAAGCCCGTCAACGCCGTGTTTCTGCACCACCGCGTAGATGATAACTACAAACGCCCCCGTCGGGCCGCCTATCTGAACCTTGCTTCCGCCCAGCGCCGAGATCAAAAAACCGGCAACAACAACGGTAATAAGCCCTCTGTCAGGCGATACTCCGGAGGCAATTGCGAAAGCTATGGCAAGCGGAATAGCTACAATTCCTACAACGATACCGGAGACGGCATCGGAATAAAATTGCTTTAGCGTGTATCCTTTCAGGGTAGTGAACAATTTCGGCGTTAACATCGCTGATTCTCTCCGGAAAGCAGGATTTACAGCGTAAATGAATAAACCGGCTTCAACAAATTTGGGGAATGAAAGCGGCATACTGAATCTGTATGTATTATACATGATTGGCGGGGATTTCAAAAGCAGTTTATCAAGGCCTGTGTTTTATCTTTGTTTCTGAATCCAACAAGCTGAAGAAATCTTTCATTACCTCAATGCCCAAAGCAGGATTTACGGTCAAACCACGCCGCACAGCTTGCCCGCCTATAACAATTCTCGGGCGCAAGAACTTCGGAAGCTTGTCAAATTTTTTTGCAAGCGCTCTGACGCTCTCCATTTGAGGAACAAGCGACACCGAAATACCTAATATTTCAGGTTTCAGCTCCATGACAAGTTTTTCTACTTCACTCACGGGAAGTCCGGGTATGACCACGTACGAGGGAATCTCTTTCACAACGAGGAATATCTCTATTATACGAAGACCTATCGTGTGGTAATTGCCGTCCGCCAGAACCAGCAGCACTTTTGGTTTCAAAGAATTCCGGAGCTCGCCCGCTTTTACAAACTTATTCAGAAGCACCTCTATGAGCTCCGTGCAGTGCGCGGTAACCCTGTGTTCCTCCGCAACTCTTACCCGCCCGGCCGCCCACATTTCGCAATCTCGTAAAGCAGGGGCTGTATCATTCCTATTGCGATGTCTTCCGGCTTAACGCCAAGTTCGAGCCCTTCTTTTATGATTTTTTCAACTTCTATTGGAGAACCCAAGGAAACATATTCTTTCAGTTTGCGAAAGTATTCAATTACAGTGTTTGTCTTCTGAAAAAAGGCCTTGTTCAGCGACCCCGCGGTTTCGCCGCATTTTTCGCACATTCCGTGAGTAATGCCGTAATCTTCAAATGGTTCTTTTTCCCCGATATACCGCTGGCAGAATGAACACCACCGGATCATTTGCCGGTATCCTTAGCCGCAGAAATACCTGCTTTTATGAATTTGGAGATTACGCCGGATTCCTCTGTGTTAAATTCTGAGCGAGACACTTTCTCAAGAAGTTCAAGGTGTTCGACAAAATCGCTCACAGGTACGTTCACCCGGACAAGTATCTTCGCAAGCCAGGTAATATATCCTGTAAAGGCGCCAAGGCTTTCTGCCGCGACAGCTTCGGCAAGGACTTGGACCGTGTGTTCAGCGTCGGAAACTGACTTATCGTATCCCGTGGGAGAGTATTTCTTAAGGAGTTCAGGCCGTCTTTTAAACTGTTCATCCACTGAAGCTTTAGCGAGCGCGGGCCCTTTCGCTTTCATGGATGCGGCAAGCGCGGAGAGCTGATCGATGGTCATGCTTCCTCCCTTTCTCTCAAACTTGTTGCCGGGAAACACTAATCCTCCGCTTCAAGACCGGCAACCACTACTCGTATTAGTATACCCTTATTACTCCTAACTTAAAGGACAATTATGCTCTATTTAGAAATAGCTTTTGATGCCGAGCAGTTCTTTCAATCGCGGCAGGATTAACGCAGTTGCTTCTTCCCCGGCTTTGATTGCTTTTTTGCCCTCTAAAAATTCAAGCAGCTCAATATTTCCTGTCTTCGGAGAAATGACTATATCAGCGCCTTTAATATTTAAGGAGGCAAGATGATAGCGCATTATGTCCACGGAATATCTTGCTATTTTAGCCAGGTTAAATCTGCTTTTCCCGCTGCCTTTGCAGGCAAAACAATCGCCGTCCAAATTAACAGCGATTATAATATCAGCTCCCATTTCTTTAACAACCGGGACAGGGACGGGCATGGACATTCCCCCGTCAGCAAGCACCCTGCCATTTAGAGTTATTGGCCTAAACACGAGCGGAATTGAGACGCTGGCTCTGATAGCCGAAGAGACCTCGCCGCTGTCAAGGGAAACCATTTCCCCGTTTTCTATATCGGTCGCTATCACCGAAAGAGGTATCTTTAGATTATCAAAAGAGACCTTTCCAATGTAACTTTCAATGAACTTTTTGACCTTTTCGCCGCCAAGGAATCCCTCGCGCATAGAAGGATCAATTAGGGAGAGGATGAATCTCCAGTCGGCGTCCATGGCTTTCTTCTCCAACCGGCGGATATCTCTGTTTTTGGCATAAACACCGCCGATTAGCGCCCCAATACTTGAGCCTGCTATCATATCAATTGGAATATTGTTTTCTTCCAGTTTCTTAATAACTCCGATATGCGCCAATCCTTTGGCGCCTCCGCTTCCCAATGCCAAGCCTATTGTCGGCCGTTTGGAATCAGTCATATTATGCTTGTCTCCGTGTTCGTTGTATCCTATTTACAAAGCCCGTATTTACCGGTTTTTTTGCCGCCAAACCTTCTTACTATATGCGCTTCAACCAATGGTTTAAGCAGGAAATGAGCCCCTTGCACAGTTACTTTCAATATTGAGGCCATATCCTTCGCGCTTAAACCTTCTGAATCGCGTAAAAGCATCAACAACTTCTCCTGTTTAGGAGTTAAAAACAATTTTTCAAGATTCCCTGATTTTGGCAGGGAGATAATCCTCTTCCACCCTCTATCAAGGGACTCGGCCACTATCTCCAGATAGAACTCGAGCCAAAGAGTTAAATCACCATTCTCTTTCTGCACAGAATTCAAGGCGGAATAATAACTTTTTTTATGTTCATAAATTATGTCATCAATAGCAAAGATATGAAGGGTGTCAAATTTACGCCTTAATAATTCCCAGGTACCAAGCGCTCTGGCAACTCTTCCGTTACCGTCAGCAAAGGGATGAATTTCCACAAAACGATAATGTATGATTCCTGACGAAATAACCGGAAGATTCAACGCGGCTTCATCGTTTATCCAGTCCGCAAACTCAACCATTAAACCCGGTACTTTAGCCGCCGCAGGCGGAGTGTAAATAACGCCCCCGGAAATATTTACCACATAATTCTGTATTCCCCTGTAAACTCCCGCGGCTCCGTGTTCTACAGCGCCTTCTCCAATTATCTTGTGAAGTTTGCATATATCCGCGGTTGTAATGCTCTTCTTGTCAGAATTCTTGCTGAGATATCGCAGGGCGCTTATATAATTAACCACGGCTCTTTCTGTTAAGTTGAGTTTTCGGTCAAGGTTTGAACCGGAAGCAAGCGCGGTTACTTCCGGCAGGCTCAACACATAGCCCTCTATAGCGCTTGAACCCATCGCGCTCTTTATCTCCATCTCTTTTTGTAACGCGGGCTTCCAGGCAGTTTGAAGGGAGGAACTAATGATACGCTCACGCAACGCGGAAATCTCGTCTATCAACTTAGACAAGTGCTGAGATATTGCAAACTTCGGTTTATACATACAACATATTAAAGCATATTTAAAGTGATTCTTCAAGTGAAAAGAAGAAGGCCGGCTTAAACTGCTTCACGCAACCCGGGTCCGGGCGTCAGCCATCCCTGCGTGGGAGTAAAATACACATTGGGAGCTGATATTTTTCGGGGACTTCCCTCTTTTCGCGTATGCTTTAGCTGGAGGGATTGCCGCTATCTTGTTACGCTAAATATCTTATCATCTCGTGGTTTCTTTGAGATATTTGGATTAACGAACCATCTTTTGAATATCCCCTCGTATCTCATACCGCATTTTATCATTACTTTCGCTGACGCCTCATTATTTACATCACAGGTTCCCCAAACTCTATACATACTTCTATTCCTGAATATTATTTCAATTAAGGCCTTTAATGCCTCGGTCATATACCCTTTGTTCTGGTAAGGGCCGGCCATCACAAACGAAACTTCCGCCTTAAAACCGTCAATTACCGCGCCTATCATACCCATATATTCTTTGCTTTCTCTATCAACAATTGCCCGGGTTAAGCTGCGCCCTGTTCTATTATTTCTAATTACTTGTTTTAGAAATAGTCTTGTTGCTTTAATGCTCCCATGCGGCTTAAAGGACAAATACTTTAATACTTTTATGTCCCTGGCGTATTTATTATAAATTTCTTCTGCGTCTTGAATACAGGGAGGCCTCAAGAGCAGCCTTTTTGTCAGTATTTTTTTGGGCAATTTCATTAATTCTCCCGGCTTAAGTATATTCCCAAAGCCGCGCTATTTGACCGATTCCAAATCCTCAACACTGCAGGCAGTTATCAACCCAATGTTACTTGTGATCTTTTCGGCGCTCCAATCCCACCATTTTAGTTTTAACAGGCGTTTAACCGTATTTTCTTCAAAACGCATTCTGATCAGCTTTGCCGGATTGCCGCCTGCAATTGAATAGGGCTCCACGTCTTTTGTAACCACCGCCCTGGCTCCGATTATGGCCCCGTCTCCGATCTTCACTCCCGGCATTATCAGCGCTTCGTATCCGATCCAGACGTCGTTGCCTACAACCGTATCCCCCTTGTAAGGAAGTTCACCGGCTTTGGGCACTCCCTTCTCCCACCCTTTGCCGAATATGCCGAAGGGATAGGTTGTAAGCCCGCCCATCTTATGATTCGCTCCGTTCATGATGAATTTTACCCCGGTTGCGATTGCACAGAACTTGCCTATTATCAGTTTATCTCCGATAAACGGGTAATGATACAACACGTTACGTTCGAAATCTTCCGAATTTTCGCCGTCATCATAATAGGTATAATCACCAATCAAAATATTCGGATTCTTAACGGTATTTTTAATGAAACAAACTCTCGTGAAACCCTGCATAGGATGTTTTTCTTGCGGCGACGGGCCATTCATAGAATACCCTCCTGGATTGCTGCAAGTATTGTAACAAAAATAATCCTTAACCGTAAAACAAATAAGCCCGCCATTTCTGACGGGCTGGGATTTGCCTGTTCTCTGTTCTGGACGAGCTTTGCAAGCGGTTTATGTACAATAACCCTGAACCAATTCCCGGATTCTAATTTGGAGAACGCCTGCTTCTTAATTCCTTAGCTGTTTTATATATAATAGTCCAAAGAAACTAGACCACTTTGTATCATGGTTTAAGGTGTAAAAGCAAACAAACTTTCTGACTCGTTTTTGGTTCTGAAAGTCTTCTCACGTTTCGTTTAAGCGAACGATCCCTCCCA